>Ga0209782_1000855_pt1 | contig 14510 bp, 8 predicted proteins | sample WorMetmaBAHAMAS1_FD_187390 | JGI IMG/M metagenome (GOLD analysis project Ga0209782, IMG submission 187390) | Marine gutless worms symbiont microbial communities from Max Planck institute for Marine Microbiology, Germany - Inanidrilus... | ecosystem: Host-associated > Annelida > Digestive system >...
GGCATAGCTAGGAATTTCATTTGGGGGGGGGTATAAATTGTGGTGTGGTGTATGTAAAAGAAACATGAGCTAAGGCGCACACTAGCACGATATTGAATTTTTCCTGGGTCAAAGATAAAAAAACAACCAGTACCACATAAAAATTTGTAAGGTAGACTGATTTTTTTTTTTTTTGGGGGGGGGGAGTATATATACCGATATACACCCCATCACTACGCCCCTGACAATAATGTGCGTTCACATCTGTTATTAGTATTCTTAACTTTTTACCTAAGCACTGCACTTATGTTTCCATTGTCAAAGACTGAATGGAGTGTATGTGGAGTGTGGACGTGATAGTAGTGTGCATTCATGGAGTAAGTTGAACAGTCTTACTGTGCACTCATTTTTAGCTATTTTTTTCATTCATATTCTATTACAATGCCATGCAGAACTGGCTACCCATCGACTTTTTACTTGTTTTAGCATATGTTATGCAAATATGAATCATGTCACATGTTCACAAATATGTTTGCATTCTACCTTTTAAAAACTGCATTCTGTAAATGCAGTTTTTAAAATGAATATAATTACAATGAGTATAATGACAACAACAGACGGGTAATGTGTACCAACACAGCCGTAAATACAAGAAGAACAGAATGAACTATTGTTGTAACACAGCAATGATGATTATAATCACATCAACATTTTATGCTGATTAATACAAAATACAAAATTCCTACAAAAGTGCCAGCATGCAAAATGGTTGCATAACAGAATACCAGTGTAGCCTCGAGCGCCAGTGACAGTGAATGTGAACTGCTGCATTTGTCTCATACAAATACACAGCTACAGTTAATTAATACTATTAATACTAAGAGACAGTTGGCAAAGTGCTTTCTTCAAGCTCCAGCATGTGTTTCTTTAGTTTTACTATCTCGTCCTTGGAGGTTTTGAGCTGTTCACTAATTTGCTGAATATCGGCTCGAACCTTCGTCTTTGCTGCTGCAATTGCTATCATGTTCTTATCTTTCTTCTCGTCAACTGCAACCACAAATAAGCATATAATTGATTGCTTAATGCTGACATAAAACACAAATCATTATGTAACGAAGACACTAGTATGATACTACATGTATCTGATCACCAGCAAACAACTGTGTTCACAAAATATTAAGAAAATATTAACAAAAAGAGTTGCAAGGTGGGCAAAGTATATTTAAAAAATACTAAAATTAGTACATTTTGACAATAGAAACTCAGAAGGTATTTTAATGAGAGAGATGACCCTGCTGTAGCCAAAGCAACAAGTCAAAGCACTGAAGGCATAGGCGGCGGAAGCATCTACAAATTTCCGCTAGAGCCCCCTCTCCAGGCGCCACCCTCAGTAATTTCTTGTTATAAGACGAAATTAACGCTAACCCTACTATAACCACCGGCTGCTATTCAGACAACGTACTAATTAAATGGTTTTATACTGGAAATTAAAACTGAAGCACAATTTCTATCAGCACATCACAGCTGATAATGCCTGAATCTAATGAAACTATAGTTGTGTCTTGTACGGACTGCCGGCCATCAAAAGTGTGTGGGCCAGAGATAGGAGCGGCCCACAGGGCTCAAAAAGTAGGCGGGCCACGGCCCGCCCAGCCCAATAGCTTCCACCGCATATGACTGAAGGTACAGTAACTTTAATCGCTGACGTCAAGCATGGAATATCCACCCACTGAACCCAGAAAGTGGCTCCTGAGGAAGGGACACCATATCCTATATATATTTGACAGTGGTATCCAAAAACTTTTCGTCTACTACAGTAAATGTGACATCATGCATACAGTCTGTTTCATGCTTGTAAGCTCCGGCAGTGACGGGAAGCTGCTGTGTCAGCAGCTGCTGCATGAAAACTGACGGATCCTGAAACACCTAAAACAACAACCAAGCTGTTTCAATGACACGCTCAAATCATGGTGATAACACAGTTGCAGCATCATAAACTAGTACTCTACTGTTTGCTTTCTTTGTTTCATCATTTCAGGGTGTTCACACAGCGGGAAAGCCAATCTGCAGGGATCAAGAGACCTTCCCACAGGAGTTATTGATAAATAAAGGCGAATCATTACATGTGTCAAACTGAAGAAGGTCGTCTGTCTGGCATTAATCATCCATTAGAATCAAGGAGCAACTGGCTAGACAGGTTTCACCTAGAAAATCAATCAAAAATTTTTTAGAGTGGTCCAAGTAATATAAATCACTTCAGGAACCACTGTCGATAAGGTAAGGTCTATCGGTTCAGTATAACGTCAGGGAAGGAGAGAACAGGTTGGTTTTCAGTTGCTGGCGGGAAGGTAGACAGAGACAGTAGGTGCTGAAGTTACACAGTCACAAAATGACCATTAAACAACAGTGTATGTGTGCACACGTGTGTAGTTACTTTGCCTAAACGTCACATCACAATAGTCTTCACTGATATTAATATCATGTCAACAATAAACTCCCAAGTTTTTGGCTCTGCTTAAATTCATTTAGTAAAATAGTCGTGTTCAGAGTACTGAACGATTAAAACGATTAAAGTACTGAAGTGAGCCACAAATACATTCAACTGACGGACTGTTACAGTTGCCAATAATAGCAAGAAAGCAACTACAGCTAGTGAGTACTATGGTCTTTCTATTCATGAACGACCAGTAACAATGTAACAAAGACCAGTAAGAATGTACTCCTGTGAACACGTACAAGACGAACGCATACTGATACATAAGATGCCACATACCAATTCATCATAGAATTCAGAAACGAGATTCTTTTTGCCGAGCATAATATCGGCTTCAGTCTGGAAAAGCTTCAGCATATGATAAACTGTCACCTACAAAATAACAAGAAGCTCAGCACATGCTGAGATAGCACGACATGCGAGCCACTGGATGCCGCCAAAGTGCACATGCATTTTTCCATACTCCACTGGTCTTGTCAGAAGAATATGGGATCACAGAATACTACGATCCGGGTCGGTTGCATGCAAGTTGCCAAGGAACTGAACTAACCTGTTGTGCTGATTTCCACTTTCTGTTGCACTACGTGATGAGGATCCACAACTGTTCCAGACAGACGGATGTCATGCTCATAGCATAAGTGCGACATACCATGTTGCACAACTTGCATTAAAATGTATTTATTTACATTAGAGCATACAGCTATTTGTACAGCTTCCAGATAATAAGACACTAGGTGTAGATATATCGCAGCACATTGCATATAATTTAATACTCGGTTTCAGATTTGCTAACTCCATAATTATTTGTCTCCATGACATTGACTGCACTGCATTCAACTTTTCAGAAGCACAGCAATGCTTCTGCTAATTAATAAGAATTAAAGATGGACAATGTTTTTTAATCTTAATGATTATAATACACATTACGATGTTTAGTAATTAACCGACTTAGTATTAAGTAAGAAACCATAATGACTGAACATTTAGTATCGGATTATACAAATCAGTTCTACATCTTGACAGGCTTATTTCATGCAAACAATAATTAGGATTCTTTTAGCTAATTAATTGAAAAGGACTAATAGTTAATTTGTTAACTGTTCACCTCCATTCAAAACAACTGTAGCATTTCCCTTGGTTAATTATAAAGCAAAACATTAAGAAATACCAAGATATACTTTTTATTTTGCAGCATCACTTCCTAACCCAATACTAGATAATTAAGAATTAACAATGTTGCAGGACTAACATCTATACAGAAGCACAAAAGGCTAGCTTAATGCCATTAAGGTCCGGTTTTTCCACAGCAAATTAATCTCCCGTTAATTTAATTCGGCATTAAATCCGGCAGATAATGATACGGACGATTTAATTGACGAAATGCAGGTGGAAAAACGACATCTGAGTAAATTGATCATTATCTGCCGGATTTAATGCCAGATTAAATTAATGGGAGATTAATTTGCTGTGGAAAAACCGGACCTAAGAGGCTAAACATTCTCAACCAGGCACAAAACTGCCTCACTACAACACAAGATAGAAAAACAGCAAAAAATTAGGTTGTTGTGCTATAATGGAATGGAAACGACAAACATTACATTACACCTGAGAACACGATGACCAATCCCAAGATCATGATTAATACACACTGCAGATGTGTTACACCACTGAGAAATGCAACATAACTTACTGGTCTTTCTGTCGGGTCATTGAAGTATATCTTGATGATGACTTCAAACTCTCCCCAGCCTGTCTCAGTAACTTCATACGGTGGTTTCAGAACAACTGCAAAGCACAGAAGTTTACTGAACAGATTTCAATACATTCATCAACAGCTGCACTAATTATATTTTACCTTAAATTAGTCAAAATTCTATTGAAATATCTTGCATTTAAGCAAATTACCGGTTCAACGAATCAATTCACAACAGACTGCTGGTAGTCACTGCACTGACTGTATGGATGCTAAAACTGACTCAAACTTATGCTCATAATTTAATTGATCCATAAGCACTATGGCACTACTACCCTGTCTTGTATCATGTTGAAAATGTAACGAGATAATGATTCAAAACTAATTTTTTAATACTCCACTTCTACCTCATGCATATGTTCAAGGTTATGCGGTGCCACTGAATTTTGTATGATTCATATGACAAAACACAAAAGTTAGCACAATAGCGTTTGGCGACATATTCTGCCATTTTAACATGACATACGACAAAAGGTGGTCAGACAAAATTATGACAGCATGTACTGCACTCCACTTGCACATAATGCCATGCAATAAAATTATTATAATATTAATCCCTTTAGTGTTCTGGGTAGATCAGCTGATTTGCTGTGTGTGTGTGTGTGTGCGTGTGTGGACAATAATGTTTAAACAAAACGTCCAAGTAACCTATATCTTGTAATTTGCTTCACCTTGTCCATATTGCAGCAAAGTTTGAAGGTCATAGCTCAAAGTTAGGACTAGGATATTTAAAATAAAGGTAAATTTTGGAAAACCAGTTATGGCAATATAGTTATATAAAGACTTGAACTGTTTCTGTAAATTAAGTAATATTCGGCCAGAAATACATAGTTGGCTAAAATATTATAATAACCATGAGAGGTCTCCAGATGAAAAAACCAAAACAGGACAAGCATGAGGAATCACGTTCAGACATTCTGGTAACAACCAGCAGCCTGCGAGGAAAAGACTACGAAACAAGTGATGATAAGCCAGCAATGACAGTGACTAATAATTGAAAATGAAAAAAAATAAATAAACAACGCAGTACGCAAAAACAGAAATTTCAAATTTATAGAAATAATGTAAGAAACATGAATACTTTATACCTCGATTACAGTTGTTAATGCTTTCATGTAACCTGAAGTGGACCTTTTTCACATATAATGACATGTCCTGAAATTTAAAATACAACCAATAAATTACACCAGCTCAGATTAAATTATAATTGACATTTAGTGATTTAAGCATGCTGTGCTAACAGTTTTTCTAAGTTATTAGCAGTCATTAGTCAGTTGCAAGCTGCAATTTTCACATAGTAGTACATACACAAACACTTACCTCATTCCTATAAGGTTTAACATAAATAGTCCATTGATGTGTATGTCCATCTTCTTCTCGTTTCTTGCCAAAATAACGCGCCATGTTCCCATAAACAATAGGCTTAACTATTGTCACTCCCTTTAAACAAAGCACACACATAGTATCAGACTAAGTATGCAATATGTACATCAGATGGGTTCTGGTGTCGGTCAGATGGAGTAAAGGGTGCAGTATCTTTAGCACATAATTCCACAAGTATGAGCAATATTATTATGACCAGTGAGTGAGTTGACGGGGATGGAGGAAGGAAGAGGGAAGAGTCAGAGGGGTTAAGCCACCCCCTCCCAGTGCTAAAGTTGATGCTTATGTAGGCCCAGCTCTCCAGGGAGAACTCCTCTTGCTGCCAGATTGAATGACTTCTGTATAATTATGTACTGATAGCATAACATGCTGTTTGGAGACCTCAAACTACAGGAAAATCATTCCGAACGTTGTAGCAGTAGTGCAAACAGCTATAATTCCAAATGTTCTTGGGTTAGCGTTATAGACTGGGGTTTCAGGTTTAGGATTAGTTTCCGTGTTAGTATGCTTTAGTATGAAAATATTCCAACTTGGAATTAATGGACGCAGTAGGTAGTGCCAGATGTACCCATATAACAAATTATACCGAAATTAGGACGAAATGGTGGGAATTTCAAAATTTGGCTCAGCCAGACATATCGTTACGGAATTAAGTTACCTGCATTGGGATTTTCTCAGTACTAGCCAAGAGACTGGCTGAAAAAAGCATCTCCTATATGATCTATTTAGTGTCGAGTGGGATGTTAAACCGTAACTCAATCAATCAATCAATCAATCAATCAATCAACGTACATTGGTCTGGTTATAAGTAGGCTGCACTAACTGGCCTGTTTTGACGGATATTACCATTGTGAAGCAGCACAATATTCGTCAGAGTTGATACTATTTTAGGGAATTCAAGTTCAAGTTCAGTGCAAGTGCATGCATGGGTACTGCAGCCTGCTTGTACCCTCATTTAGCCTGCTCGGCAAACTTGCTGACTGAGCTACATATTTTGTTTGCGTTAATTTCTTTCTTTTTTTAATGATCACTTAGAGAAATTATCTCAAGATCCACTGGACTGATTTTCGTGATCTCTGCACCAAATGATAAGTATTTGTTTGTAGATGATCGATCTGAACCTCTTTATCGAATTCATCGAGGGACATTGCCATTGGCAACCAATTTTAGGAAAAATTAGCAAAATGCCCTTCAACGGGCTGGCATTCTGAAATGAGTAGGAATGTGGTAGTTCCGATTTAAAAATATTCAATAGCAATATGTAGCTACATCACGTGCAAGTATGGTCAAAATCAGTCCAGTAATCCCAGAGATTGCGAGGGTAACAACTGCACCTTTTTGGACGAGACGGCAAAAATCGGCATATCCTACCAAATATCTCGGCATATAAAAAACCGATCTTCACCGCTTTTCAGCGTCGGTAGACAAATGTGTGAGAATTATGAAACTGACATAAGTTTTGTAGTATCCCAAGGGACGTTGCAATGGTAACCAATTAATTTTGGGGTCTTTTGCAGACGCCAAAATTGACTGCCTTCACTATTTGCTCTGGCATTCCGAAGCAGAAGGCTATATCGCTTTGTATATATACACTGTGTCTGAAAAAAACGACACTGACGTTGACACTATCACGTCACTGCACATCAACCGATTGCGCCAATTTTTGGCACAGATATTGCTGAGTGAGTACACTATCACAATTTCAATTTCAGCAGGTTAATCGGTGATTATTTCTCTACATCGTGTAAAAAATTTTGGTGAGATTCAGTTCAGTGACCCTGGAATTTATGACTAAGAAGTTGTACTGCCTGCGTCAATAATTTTCCTACGGTTAGTTCAGATGTGTTCGTTAGGGGGGGGCTGTTAGGCACTGCAGTAATTAGTAACTGGGTGTGTTTTATAAGTATTCGCTAGGGGGCGACACTACGACGCCGAGCGGGCTATACGCAATGCTTTAACGCGCATTCTAGTTTAGATCTTTAGTACTTCAGTCAGCTTAGTAATAATCACTAAACCTTCTGTCTTGCGCCTACGTCTAAATTTAAATCTGTCATAATTATAATCTACAACAAACAAGAAAATCAAGACTTTGACAACGAATATTTAATTGCACATCGAAGCCCAACATAAATAAATAAATAAGTATTCTATGGCGTAGCCACGCAGGAGGTTTCAGATTTTAGACGTCTGTTTTAGTTTTCACAATATTCAGCCAAAAGACAAGTTCTTGAGTGAATTTGTAAGAATTGTGTATAATTTTGAATGGCAAAACCTGGAAGTTGTTTATAAGTGATACCGATTATCGTGATTAGTGGAAACCACCCAAAGCGTTCTCGTCTCGCCAGTTGTCAGAGCCATAGACGTCAAACAGAATAGAACGGTTGGTTTTATTATCAGTCCCGTTGCGGACCAACTGGTTCCAAAATATACGCTCGGCACCCTGAAAATAAAATTACCCAACCTATAATTATACTGTCCCTTAAAACCGGGCTGTTGAATTGAGTATTAACAAACCTAGGGTTTTAAAAGTTTTTTTTTACAAAAAAACCTAAAACTAAGAGAAGTACAGTTTAGGTTTTTAGGGTTTTTTTAATTTTTATTGTTAATTTATAAAATAAATCATTGTGATTTTTGAGATTCATTAATTTGATTTTCATTTTTATCGTGAAATGTAAAATATACATCTCGCGCTTATGCTACGATGTCTATGTCCGTCTGTCTGTCTGTCCATCTGTCTTTGACAGAAGTGCATTGGCGCATTATCGCTAGTTTAGGTTTGAAATAAATTATTCAGTAAGATTTTGTGATCAAGTTACATGACAGTTATCTAGTGCATGCATTATGGTGTTTTATGATGCTCTTATTATTGTTGTAAATTATTAGTATTATGTGCCGTTATTAGGCATTGCACGTTGGTGATTGTGGTGTGATAATACTGTAGACATACAGCAAAATGTCAGGTGGGGAGCAACCTTGTTATACACTCATTAATTTACCAACAGATTCGGAACCTCCGAATGAAATGCAACTCAAGCAGGATCTTGGTGAGCTCTGACAATACTGTAGTGTTTTATTTTACTAAAACTGTTGTAAACTGAGACATAGACTTACTACATGCATATGTATAATGTGCATTACTGTCTGATAGTATGCAATATTGTCTTGTGGAGGACAGATAGTAATAATACATATATGAGTTTTTTTAGATAAAGTAACAATGCTATATGTTAATTATTGAGATTTATATCAACAGATAAAGATTTGTGATCAATTTATCTATGTAATTACTGTATTCACTGCAGTGTCGTTTATGTCTGATAACAGAGCATGGTGACCTTCGTACAAAGACAGAAGCTCTGAAGAAAGTTATTCAGATGATGCTGAATGGTGAGAAGATGCAGTCGCTGTTGATGACTGTCATACGGTTTGTAATGCCTCTGCAGGATCACACGATCAAGAAAATGTTGCTCGTCTTTTGGGAGGTTGTGCCCAAATACACTGCTGATGGCAAGATGCTCCATGAAATGATTCTTGTGTGTGATGCATACCGTAAGGTATATGTTACTTTTGTTGTAATGTTCAGTTGTGTTTTTGGTATGACTTTTATTTGTAACAGTTAACCGGTTAAAATTTGCCCATTTAAACAATATTAAACCTTATTTGGGATTTTATTTGCATGTATATTCAAAACTAAAATAAGATTTAGTTGTTTGCTTACATTTGTTTTTATGTACACTACTACACGTACCGTCAACTTTTTTCATCAGTATTCTTTAGTGTATGTGAGTTTTGGCATGATTCAAACGCCTCACATTTGGTGTGCTAGAACTGATTACTTGGCGGTTGACCATGTATTGTTGTGAATGTTACACAGTAAGTAAACAAATTATTGTCACAGGATTTGCAGCACCCAAATGAATTCATTCGTGGCTCGACGCTGCGGTTTCTATGCAAGCTGAAAGAACCTGAACTGCTGGAGCCGTTGATGCCTGCAATACGGGCTTGCCTCGAGCATCGGCACTCATACGTTAGACGCAATGCCGTTCTCGCTATCTACACTATCTACCGGTACGTAACTTGCATCACTCGTTTGTTGCACTGCGTCTTGGTTTGGTTGAACCAGGTTGAGTAGCCACAAATACTCAAATACTGTAACATGTCACCAATGTCCTGAATAATGCTGTCTCTTAAACATATTTTTAACAAATCTGAACCATTGTTACTTGTATAAATGGTTACAATATGTGGCACAAATGCAATTTTTAGTGCGAGATGTAATATACACATCTCGCGCTTATGCTACGATGTCATTGTCCGTCCGTCTGTCTGTGACGGAAGCGCATTGTGGTCACGGTGCATGCTGGAACACAGCGGCTGCGCCAGCCTGTGAAGTTGAAGTCATCATACAATCCCCAACAAACATGGCTGCCGCCGATGGAAGGGTCATCTCGCACTATGCTAGCCACTGCTAGGCCCTCTTGTTTAAACAGTTATAAGCTGATGTCATTCTTTGAGTATTTACAACACAGTATGCGACAATAAAAAGTTAGTTTTTGTTGTCAGAAATTGTTGATTTTGTCGATTATTTTTGTTTTGTAAATGCGACATCCATCTTTATCACATGATATTTTATTGCTTGTAAATTTTTTACTTTTAGAAAGCTATGTTCTCACTAAAGTGTTATAACCAGATGTGTTAAAAATAATATCAGTCGATCAATCAATAACTCTTTATATCTGCAAGATGTTAGCATCCTGATAAAGCAGTATTGAAACAGTGGTCCTTTTGGGTGTGAGAGTTTATATGGATATGAAATTTGTAGCACATCTTTCAGTCTTAACTTCATTAAAGCATCTTTAAGAGAGTGTATTCGTAGCTGTTATCTTGACCAACCGAGTATATGTCTTGAACTATCCAGAGTTTACTTGTCGTTATGACTATTTTCAGAAACTTTGACTTTCTAATTCCCGATGCACCAGAGTTGATCGCAAATTTTTTGGACGGTGAGCAAGATGCGTCATGCAAACGAAATGCTTTCATGATGCTAATACATGCTGACCAGGTAACGTCGTTGTCTTCTGCGTGCTTGCTAAAAATTTTTCTATTTTCTATTTTGTGTAGTTTCATGAAAATTAGTAGTTATTGCCTGGCTGAGTTGACTGTTTTTATGTGATCTTACATAATTTGTGATGCAGATTTGTTGTTGTGGTAATTGAACAAATTTACAAATTTAAGTAAAGTTTGCTGTTGATGTAGGACCGAGCGCTCAACTATCTGAGTAACTGCATCGACCAGGTGCACACGTTTGGTGACATTTTGCAACTGGTCATTGTTGAACTTATCTATAAGGTTTGTTGAATACACATTAATCGTTTTCACTTACTTACTTCTTTTATGTTGTGCATGACTGTGCAGAGGCTGTTTTGTAAACCATTTTGCTTAACTAAATATTTTACTGACTAACCTCTTCTGAGCCTTTGCAGCATTGCAGACCCTAGGACTGTCACAATAGACCCAGTGATCTATTTCCTAACTAGACATGTAAGACCACGGAACCTTGTTTTATGACAGGTGGATTATTGTGCTGTGTATGATACAGAATTTATGTTCACTTTGCATACTTAAAAGAGACTGAGATTCAAAGACAAACAGTGTACGCTAGTTTATGATTTGTTTCCAGCTTTTTGATGTTTTGTCACGGAGAAGACCAACTGTGTACGCAGGTTTGTCATGCCAATCCGTCTGAGCGAGCAAGGTTCATTCGCTGCATATACAACTTGTTGAACTCGTCAAGTCCGGCCGTCCGATACGAAGCAGCTGGTACTCTGGTTACCTTGTCCAGCGCTCCGACTGCCGTTAAGGTCGATGTTTACTCTATTGTCTCCTGGCTTAATGTGTCAGTGATCATTGAATAGTGTGAGATAAGTATTAGGTCTCGCGCTACAAAAAAATTAAGTTGCTATCAAAATTCATTAGATTCGTATATGTGGCCAAACAGTGTATGGCAGTAGTACACTGGTGTTGATAAAAATGCTGTTAAGCTGTTACTTTAAAAAGTTTTACTGTGCAGTTATGACATCGATGATGTTGTTTACATGGCTTTCAAAAGTTTATTTCCTATGTGAAAGTGCTAACTTTCAAAAGAAAAATTTTGAAATATTTTGAAATATAATTTCAAAAATAAATTTCCGATGTGAAAGGGGCCTCATAATTGTGGAATACAGTGACAGGAAATTGCACAGTCTTCGATTGCCTTGTGTGCTCGTGCTCAGTAACTTAACAGTTAAAGTTACTTAACTGAAAAATGTTGTGATGCATAAAACCATGCATTGAAAGTGCATTAACAGTGATGGTTCAACCATATTAATTGCCTTTTGGTCGTAGTTCAATGTTTAGTGTGCTGTGTTTGTAGGCGGCTGCCACGTGTTACATTGAGCTGATCATTAAAGAGAGTGACAACAATGTTAAACTGATTGTTCTTGATCGGCTAATAGCGCTGCGTGAGGCACCTGCTCAGGAGAAAATCCTTCAGGTAAGTCAGTTCATTCATTGGTGGTCACAGCTGCTTATTACAACTGTGTCTGTGGAATTATTTCTAAGTAGTGCTGTATTTTTTAAACATTAATATTTGTTAACTGATTCGTGATTCTGGTCCTGTGTGTGTGCCAGGAGTTGGGTCATTCTTTCGGCACAAGTTGTGACTGCAGCAATTTTTTGGTTAATTAATGTGTTCGGAATTTACTGTTTCACAGTTTAAAATTCACCCATTTCAACGTGCTTCCTATTGCTGTTACTGACTGCAAGTCATCCCCAGAAACCTTCTTGCACTAGGCTTCATACTCGGGTCTTCTTTGCTAATTTTTGGGGGAAATTGGGTCATTTTTCATTAATTTTTAGTTAATTTCATCGGACTTTCTGTGTGTACTTGTGTCCATTAGTAAAGAAGTAAAAACTTGTGTAGAATGAAAACTTGATAATTCAGTTTGTCTGAGACATGATTAGATCATGAGATACATTGCTGTAAGTTTATGTATTTCCTGCTAGCATGCTGAAGTGAAGTGCGATATAAAATTCTGCTGTGCAGGAACTTGTGATGGATATTCTGAGAGTTTTGTCCGCTCCCGACTTTGAGGTTCGCCAAAAGACTCTAAACCTAGCTCTCGATCTTGTCTCGTCAAGAAATATTGAAGAGGTGAGTGAATAAACGGCACAAATTTAGTAATTACGGTTTTTTACTGGATTTCTGTAATATTCTTGCATTTTGTTACGGCTTGTTTATTTCTGTGATGCATTGCTTTTTGAATATTGATAAAGAAGCAGACTGTGGATTTATTTCTGTATTCTGTTGAAGAGTACTGGCGTCAGTGAGCTGGCGTAAATGTAAAGGTAGCTCCCTGCGTTAGTCTAGTAGTGGACTATGAAAGGATCAGGCTGCTTGGTGACTGTGTCTGGTCAACGTCAACACTGCGACTTTCATTCAGTACTTTGACACTGTCGGTTGGGTGATGGAGGAGCATTGAGGTGCTGATGTATCCTTTGCTCGTTCTTCAATGAATGCCTAAGTGGATTGATCGCAGTAATAGAAGTTAATGTCAGCCGTTTCAGTCATGGCAGTGACTAAGCTCTTTGGCAGTTTGACAGTAAAGTCCTGTTTTTCGTCGCCTACCAGAACATACCAGGTAGGTGTTTGGTATGTAAACATGGTAGTCACATGATTAATATGCCGAAAGCTGACTGGTCTAGCGTGAAAAATAAACAGCTAACAGCCACGCCCTGTTAGGTTCTTGTAGGCGACGAAAAACAGGCCTTAAGTCTTATGGTGCCTTCACACACACGATGGGATGGGCGAGAGATAGTTGTTGTTAGTGACAGAAGCTGGGATGGGATGGGATGCACTGCACTGTGCTGGTAACTCAATGTGTGATTGCCTTCATTGAAATACACGCTGAGTTACCAGCACATCCCATCCCAGTGCAACGCGTGTGTGAATGCACTAGTAGGGTAGATTGAGCGGTAACTGGTTGCTGTCAGATGGTGCTCGTGCTAAAGAAAGAGGTTGTGAAAACAAACAATGCAATGGAGCACGAGGACACAGGCAAATACCGGCAGCTGCTTGTACGAACGCTTCACCAGTGTAGTGTTAAATTTGCCGACGTTGCTTCAACCGTCATTCCCGTGGTATGTTGTTTCTACATAGTGCTGATCTGGTGTTCCTGTATTCATGAGTCTGTTACTTGTTTATTAAATTATGTTGGATTTGCTGTAGCACATGTATGTACAGCAGAACAATACAGTATACTAGAAGCCAGTATTGAAATCAGTGCACTAGGTAAAAAAGATTTTACTTGACTTACCCCGTCCAGAATCCTTAGACCAATTTGTATGCCATTTCAAATATATTTTTGTGTATGCTGATGAATCTGTGGAAAATTTGAACAGATTGATCCTACTGTTATGGCTCTGTTCAATAATGAAACAATGACTTTTTTACTTACTATTCCAAAGAGCACCTAAAAGGGGTGAGATTAAGCATTTTCAGGCCAAATATGAATGCCAAAACTGAATTCTAAAATAATTACAGCGATTCCAACCAAACAGCGAATCAAATACTAAAATATGGCTGGATGATTAAAGCAGCCTGACATTGCAAGCTGCATCACAGCATTTAACTTCTCTACCAGTCCATTTACTGTTTTTAGCACAGGTGAACAATTGGCTTGGGTCGTCAGCATTACTGAATGTGTAAAAAGTTCCCAATGTTAGGTAGCAGGTTTGATCTGAGCATGAACAGAACACAAGCTTTGACCTCTGAAATAGTTCCACTTTAGAATTTCTTCACTAGTCATAAAACTTTTCGAGGATTTTTCCTAATTTGTAGTGACTATAGAAAAGTGGTTGGCA
>Ga0209782_1000856_pt1 | contig 14506 bp, 13 predicted proteins | sample WorMetmaBAHAMAS1_FD_187390 | JGI IMG/M metagenome (GOLD analysis project Ga0209782, IMG submission 187390) | Marine gutless worms symbiont microbial communities from Max Planck institute for Marine Microbiology, Germany - Inanidrilus... | ecosystem: Host-associated > Annelida > Digestive system...
CTACGGGAACTCACGTGCCATATGGGATCACACAGTATTACCTGTCACCCGGCAGAGGTGACATTCCCTCCTTTACCCCAGCCGGGTGAGGCTGGTACTCGATTTAGCGACCCCAGAGGGATGCAAGGCTGAGTTGACCTAGTTGGCTTGTTACATACCGAGGTGGTATACCCGCCCAAAGATGGTCACTCATCCCAGCACTAACTGGGCTCAACGTTGAGTAACTTTGTGCGACGAATGCCGCTTCCACAGCGCTAAACCGCCAACTGTATAGTAGTCAAGTAGTCATGATTCACCCATAGAGGCGCGACCATATACCACTAGGTATTCTAGTTTTAGGAAGATAAGGAGTAGCTCTTGCCAAAATGCCCAAGAGTCCATGGCATTTGCTGATTACAGTATCAATATGAGGTCTAAAAGTGAGGTGGTGATCTAAGGCAACTCCGAGAAGTTTAACTGTTTTTTAGGCTTAATAGTACAGTTGCTCAGCATAAGATAAAAGTCATCTGGAATAGGTTTTCCTGGCTTTTTAAAGATTATTAGCTGTGTCTTCTCCCAGTCCAGTCTTCACACAGTTATCAGTGGTCATCTCATCACACGGTTAACTCGTCATACAGTCAACTCGTCACAAGTGAGCACACAGCAATTCAATTAGGCCTACATATGTAGTGGGCTGGGTGAAAATGAATGACTGAGGCTGAAATTAATGAATCAAGAAAACTGACAGAATGTAATTTGATGGACAAACTGTTAAGAAAATATCGGGGTCTGCAAAATGATGAAATCAAAAAAAGATGTTAACGATATCAATAGCGACCAGCAGCAGCAGTCTGTCACTGCCATCTACTGAAGCAGCTGATTGCACGTCTACACAGTTGGCAACCCTGAGTGACATCTACCTCGTGAAATGGCATTGTCCTTGTGCCATGCAGTCACTCAATGCGATGTTCAGATGCTGTAGCCGCATCTGAAGGATTTCGTGTTGGCTCATGAATGAGCACGAATAAGTGATAACTCTTACTGATAACTAGACCCTGAACCGCTATCGGTGGCAAAGATACAGATTTGACACTGCATTGTATTAAATCTTCAAAAAGTTTAAAATCTTATGCATACCATGTGACCATGGCATTGTGGCAAGAACAAACTACCATCACAACTAAACTCATCACACCATTATAGGCTGTGACGAAATGAGTGTGTGACAAGTTGAGGGCAGCCACTACAAATACTCTCCTCTCCTCTCATAGTGCTTTGGATACAAGATTCTGAGTTTTTTTACAACTACCCAACCTTCTTATCTACATAATCTCACCAATCATCATCGTCAAATTTACTCATGTTGTTTTGATTTCCAATTGCAGGTTTTTGAAATCGGATTTTTCATATATTTTTGCACCAGTTGACAAGATTTAGTTTGTCGCATGGTCCGTCTGCAAATTTTGCAATAGCAGTGCTTTTTTCATAATTCATATAGATATAGTAGCAGCAGTGGTGACAGTGAATGAACTGTTGTCACATTGGAACATGTCCCATTATCTTTAGTAGTTTTGTTTATTATCAAGTTTATCATAATCAGAAAATGTTTATTAGCACGTTCTTTTGTTCAGTAGCATGCCCCTAAAGGAGTGTTGCTGTGTTCACGATACGTCACCAGAGCACACGATCATTGGCTTTTTTCAGCCTGCGTGGATCCCGATGTTAGCCGACTGTACAGTAGCATCAGTCCCTCTCAGTCAGGTGGTACGTGGGTGCCCCTCACGGTCTCCTCCAGCCGTCTCGTGGTCTTGACGTGCTGATAGCTCATTGGTGATCTTGCCTGGGATCCAAATGTGTGACATGACCAAAGAAACAGAGCCATCTTGTTTTAATAAGAAAGGAAACTGGAGGACGGCCGATAGTATCTCTGACAAAAGCATTGGTAACATGTCTAGAATACGTTGCTGATGTGCAAATGTGCAGTGTGCAAATGTGGAAAAGCATGTCTTTAGATATAGAGTGAGAGGATGAATTAAGATAATGACGGCTGCTTTAAGATCAGTGTGATGTCAAGTAAAACTGTGCTTTCAGGATTTGGAGTTCTTTGGAGTGATGAGGTTCTTCTACCAAGATGAAGAGGAAAAAGTGTCAACTAAATGTGTACGTGTGTCAAGCACTGCAACTACCAAAGATGTTCTGGACATTCTGATCGAGAAATTTCGTCCCGATTTACGGATGCTTTCTCGTTCACTGTATGCACTGTATGAAGTTCACATCAATGGAGGTATGGTTAACATAGGATACTCGTAACAATGACAAAATCAAGGCACTTGAGGATAGCATGATTCAGAGTTGCTGAAACATTGACAAGCATACAGATTTACATACAGACACTACAGGGTGAGTCAAAAAAGTAACCCCGCAAGAAGGTCTCAGCAATATCTTGGCCAAATTTTGTCTAGTAAAATGTAGTTTATATCCACACATGTATACCAAATTTGGGAGTTTATGTTACAAATTAATGAAGTGAGGGTCTATTTGGTGCACCTGCTCACACTGCACACATCTTCCAGAACTAGCTAAGATCAAACTGCAGTAACTGTATAAAAAGGGCAAATGGCTGCCAACTTCGCCCATCCTCAATCTGTTAAACTGTCATGTTTGGGGTAATGCTGGAAGCTTACCATAAGCTGCTGCCAAAGCTCAAAACAATTCTCAAGTTGAAGGATGCAGTGCAGCAGATCTGGACTGCCTTAAAATTAATGTTACAGTAATCTTCCAGTTCTTCGAAATATTGAGGTAAATCGACAAAAATTGGTACACAGGATGACAAACAAGTGTGTAAATTTTCACCTGCAGAGGACGGCCACAAGCGGATGTATATGCAAAAGTCTCAAGAGGGTTACTTTTTTTACTCACTCTGTAGACACAGACCAGTGATGCAATACTTTGCACCTGTGTATGAGGGTTAAGTAACACAAATTCATATTGTTCATAGAACTTTTGATAGGTCTACAACTGCTACTAACTACAATGCTGACTGAAGAGTTTGACTGTAAAACAGCAGAAGTATGTAAATTATGCCATTATTATGCATAGTTCACCTACACAGCCCAACTCAGTTACTATTTTGACTACTGGGTAGTTATTTGTATATGCCCCATTATTTGGAAACATGATATCACCCAAATGAAGTACATTGTCATCAGTGGAGGACTGAACCATGGCCACAGATAACATATGTAGAAAGTTATGTGAAGTTTGGACGCGTGTTTTTGAGGAATGCAAGTGGACAGACACATATAGAAGTAGTGAGATGGTCAGAATGATACTGACAGTTGTGGCTGAGCAATTAATATATGCAAATTTATAATCCCTTGGCAGATCCCTTGGCAGCCCTGTGTTCATTTCTACTGTTATTTAATATGAAATGCAATGAAAATTTATCTAATTTTTTTCTGCGGTCCAAAAGCATTTTAGTTTACAGAGAGGACATTTAGCCATCAGATGAGTGTGTACTCAGCATTAAAAGGTACTGTCTTTAACGTTTAAAGTATAGCTTTAGTTAACGTGTAGTTTATTTTCATGCTAAAGTTGGGTTTGACTAACATAAAGACATTGTGAGTTTGTACTGAATGTGCAAATCAAAATATGCGTCGTGACATTTGATAGTTACAGTGTTGTATGTATAAATGGCATTCATGCAATATTTACTGTTGGCAGAAGAGAGGAAATTGTCGGAACTGGAGTGTCCTCTGCTTGTGCAACTGAACTGGGGGAAGGATGATCGTGAAGGACGGTTCTTGTTGAAACGAGAAATTGACAAAACCACCGCTGTACGTTTTCAGCGAAATTGCCATTTTTACACACACAACGCTATACCAGCACAGTATCAGCTATGAACCACTGTCTGCTTGTCTGTGTGTGTTTGTCACAAGTTGGGAGTTCTAAAGAAACAGTTGAATAGGTCAAGCTGTTTTTGGCATAGAGGTTTCCCTCGACTTATACTAAACTGTGTTTTAAGGAGATTCGGGTATCTCCAAAAAACTAATGGGTACTTTTTTCTGGAACTTTGGCCCAAACTCTGGACTTAGAAAAATTTTGCCACAACACATTAATTGCCACAGGTGTCGACAATTGTTGACCAAAAATTGTAACCAGTGTATCACACTTTTGAGTGTCCAGCTTTGTATAACAGCATTGTGCACAGCTGTCTGTGGCAGCTTGTATAATTGCAGTTAGTGTCAGAATTATTGTGGTGCATATAGTATGCTGTGCTCATTCATTGGTATTACTACATGCCATAGATGCTTAGAAATTATCGTATCTTATAACAGTGAGGCTGACAACACAATATAATTCACTGATTTGAGACATGTACAGCGTGCGCCAATAAAAAACAATCCCCTAGAAAAAAATTCTGTATTTCAGCAAAGTTAACACGGATTTGAGCCAAACTTTCAGAATTTGTATGTATTTGCACAACATATCCTGCAAGTTTTATTGAAACAACTTAAATGGTTTCACAGATACAGCAGTTTAAACTTTAAAGTTCAATTTTTCAAGTCAACATGCAGTTATAGTTTAAATATTCAGGAATAAAAAATCAAACTTTGCAAAGCTTTTCACCAAACATTTTAGTAATGAATGTCAGTTTCCTATCAGTATTTAATCAGAATGGTCAGAATGTCAACCAGCCGCAGAAACGCATGATTGAAGTCTGTTGCAAAGTGATACAATTGCCTTAAAATCAATGAACTCTTGCAGCAAATCATTCCATATCGTAACCAAAACAGTGTTTCACATCGGCAATGTTGGTCAGTTTAGGTATGTATTTCTGATAGCATTCCAGCACTGCATCCCATCCGTGATAGTCCATCGGCATATTAATCTGGTTTATTTTCTGTTATTTTTACATTAGAATCTCAGTTCAATTACTTGTTCACTTAGAAAAATGTGTACTTTTAAGTTCAAAGATATGTAATTTCTAAACAGAGCCAAATATTGTAATGAAATCTGCTGCATATATGGCCTGAATCCTCTTCTGTGAAAGCACCAAATTTAGTGACAATAGCTGTTATAATTATGAAGGTAATTAGTTTTTCCTAAGGGATTGTTTTTTTTTATTGGCACACCCTGTAGAATAATTCACAACACCATTCTTTGTAAGTGATGGAAATAGGAATTTTTACAAGTGCAAGCACTGAACTGAGTTTTTAGCAGTGGTGAAAAGAACATTTAAAAAGTTATCTGAATACAGGCATAGGCAATGGTTAAGATATTTATTGCTGCTAGTGCATTTGTGGCATTTTGCATACTGCAGTCACATGCTAGTCTTTAAAAACTCTTAAACTCATCAGCTGGATTGTCCTAGAACAACTGCTGAGATCTTATATATATTTTTCTGCTGTATTTTCGTAAATGTCCTTCTACAGCTAGCCTTTGGCTGTTATTCACTAGTAAATGCAGACGGGTTATCAGTGCACTTGAGATGGGCAGTTTATCTTATCATTTTTTATTGCATGCATGCAGCTGCATGACAGGGCGGCAGTATGCAGCAGTGTATAGCAGCAGCTGAAGCTTGACGGTCTGATGATGAATTGCGTGGTGCCGTGAACGCTAAGATATGGCAGAATTGGGGAGTATAGATAAGGGGAGGCTACCGTAAGTAAGTTGATAGTAGCCCCACCCACCGGCTGGCGCGCTGTTGAAGTACCATCAAACCAGCAGCCTGGCGCGGTGGCGCGTCTGTCTCCCAGATGTAATTCTATCTGCAGCCAGCCACAGGGGTCTGTTGGGCTGCGTGCCGCGCTCCGGCCATACAACTGCTTGTAGGCTGTCAGCCGCCCTGCGGTGGAATTGGCCTTTAACCTTAAGTGTACTGTACCGAAGTCAGTTGAGCCTTAATGACTTGGCTAGGTGCGTGTGATCTGCCCGGTCGCCGTGCAACATTAATATAAACAGGTTCATTGCAACGGTAATCAACAGCGGCTGGTTTCAATTAGGCCACGCCAGAGTAACTCTGTGGTTCTTGTTTTACCCCATACTCTGATTGCTCTCCATAATGAAAGCCATTTGCTGATCAGATGCTACTCTGCAGTTTGATATAGTAAGTTAAAAATAGATACCATAGTTACGATAAAAATAATGTTTAGGTGATGAAATAATAGTACCAGGGTAGCTGTCATTCTGGTGTGATTTCTGTGTTCATAATGGCAGTGACATTGCAGTCATTAACTCATTATATGTTTACAATGATTACTGTGTAGGAGCAATAACAAATTAGCAATACTTTATTATGCAGATAAATGTCATTCTGTCTATATTTTGTTCATTAAAAAAGTGATACACTTGATTTTTGTCCATAACTTCTCTGTGAATGTAATTCTTTTACAAGGTACATAGATTCTCTTTGTATCTGTCATAGAGACTTACACCTCACCGGCACTATGTTGCTACACTACCTGGTGAAATTTGAAAATTTAAAATAACCGCTGAACTATTATTTTTACCAAAAAAATAGTTTTGTACAAAAATAAACAACGTTCAGAGTATGTATGCCACAATACATCACAATTATGATTTACATAATTCCTATGATATACAGAATAAAGTCAGCATAGCAACATTCGGAATTTCAGAACTGGTCTGATGAATGACTCTTCTGGCAGATAAGCAGTTGCATAAACAAGGATGCTATGGTTTACAAAGGACGTAGCTTTGTTCATAAATGCCTGAAGTTTATTAATTTTACCTTGTGACTAGGCTTGGTTGTAAAATTTGGCGTTTTTTCTGGATTTTCATATTTCACAATGTAGTGTAGCAGCGTGGTTAAGGAAGGTGATGTGGCAGTCACTATAATGGCTACATAGAGAGTTTCTCAGGAATGCATCAGTGAAAGAATTTCAAAAATCAAAAGGTATGTTGTTTTGAAACATGGTATAGTGGAGTGGTCTCGGCGACACAACCAACACTACGGCGCCGGCACCTGATCTTGAGCGTCGGTTGTCGCGGCGTGAAAAGAAAGAACTGAAGAAGCGTGAGAAGGAAGCTCAACGACAGCAGGCCAACAACAAGGAGAACATTGCCAAGCGGCTGTACGAGGCTGCACCGGACTCAAGCTTCACTCGAAGCATCTCCAACCCAGAGATGGTCATGAGGAGACGGAGACAGATGAAGCTCGAACGAAAGTTGCAGCAGATAAGAACAAGTGACAGCGGACCCAACTCTGGTGTGTATGACATGTCCATTGTTAAAGTCATACTTTACTTCTGTTGCGTGTTATGTGTTTTTGATATTCTTCATGAATTCTTTTGCAATGTATGTACGTGTGATGTGAGACCAGTCGGATAAAAATGTAGCATTAGGTAAAGTTTGATATAGCCGAAGTTAGCGTGATCTTTAAAAGAAAGAAAGAAAAATGCACAGCTCAGAGAATTGTTGGTATTGGAACTAGTCATCCTGGTAATTAACCCTTTACTGTAAACCTCAAATTATCTTGTCCAACACAAATGCATTGCACACCGTGATCTCCAGTTTCATTTGTTCGTGCCGTTTTTTTTCACTACATTGCTTTGTACCCCAAGATAACTTGTCTTAATGCTATGACAGCTATTTCATGTAATAGTAATATATTATATATACATATTTTGGAAAAGTTAAAAATATTTCCCACAGTATAGGGGTTGAGAAGGGTAGACTGATGTTGTTTGGAGTTTTTGACGTGTGAAATGTGAAGATAATGCCGATGCTGTAAAGGTATACTGATGCTTTGCATAATGATATAGTTTGACTGATTTGGGCAGGTGTGACATCCAAGAAATACATGGTAGAATGGTATTAAAAAGAATGTGAAAGTTTTGGTTTGAACACAGGTTTATAATAAATGGAGGAATAAAGGGGAAGCTGGGTAGCCAGGGTTCACGTGGAAAATGGCCAATTAAATGTCAAGTGTTTGTGCATATGGCCATTTTAAACCAGCATCTCTTTAGTATTACTTTAGCAAGTCACAGTCACTGCTATTATTGAACAGCTTTTGAGAATGTTTAGATTCAGTAATGCTGTTGCTGTCTGTGTTTGTTGTAGGTGGAACGCTGAAGATCTACGGCGAGACGCTTTGTCCCGAAGTGCCGTACAAGACGTTGTTGTTGTCGATGAACGACCCAGCTGCTCACGTGGTCCGAGAGACGCTGGATAAGTATGGCATGGAGAAGGAAGATGCTCACCGTTATTGCCTTATGCAGGTGCCAAGTTAAATTTAGCATGGTGACACATAGGCTCTATCTCTTAACCTCATAGGTACATATAATTTTGATTTTTTAAAATTCAGAATGGTGGATAACCATTATTTTTAAAATTTCAAAGTCGAGTTATTGTGGTGAAAAGTAGCAAGGAGACAGAAAGGCTTACTTTTGGCCATTTTTCGACCTTTGCTCTCCTCCAGTTTTTATCTGAGAGTACAGCTGAATTAGGTTGTCCTGTATAATGGATGTAAAATGGTGGTAGTAGTAGTATTAGTAGTAATTTGCATATGTGTTACATGTGTAGGTTGTGCAGCCCTCAGATGCAGAGGAGTTTTACGGTAAACACCGGCAAGAATTTCTGTTGGAGGATGATGACTGTCCGTTGGAAATACTGACCGACTTACGTCCAAACAGTGGTGTGTATTGTCTCTGCTTACTAAAACAAATGTTACCCACTCAGCTATTCTGGCCGAGTTCACTGGAGAACCCGACAAAATTTACTAGGCAGTCGTAGACATCAGACTTGGGGGATAGTCGATAATCGAATCTGGATTTGGATTCATGGTGAATTAAGATTCTGTGATAAAGTGCATTCTGTTATTGAATCTGAATGTTTTGAGACATTGCATGGACTTCAGTATCAACTCTGGTTACTGTAATGTTACTTCAAATTGACATTTTACAATATTGACATTCTGCTTGTTTTTCTCCGTGCAGCAGTTATCACCCCAACAATCTCTATTTTAACAGTAAATTATCCGTGTGGTGATTCTGAATTAGCTAGTTCCCACTCAGTTATTATCCTCCGTTGTTCTTTTTTTGGGGGGGGAAGTGAAACCAGTTTTCAACCTGCATCAAAATCACAATCTTGTTCAAATCCATTTTGTTTTGTTTTGTGTGTTTGAATGTTGGTACTGTATTGAAGTCAGTCAGTGAAGAAGGGATGATTAGGCACATTGATTTTCATACGTAGGGTGGTGACCTTTGGAGATAGCGGAAGTGGGACATCCACTGGTCTTACATTCTTCTTGTCATCTGACCCATTTGTCGATGCATTGAAGGCGGTGTAAATAAGTTGATGTATTACTTTACATGTTGTTATTACGCTGTTGTCATGTCACGGGGCATCAACATTAGAGACACGGCACAAAGGGAGCAAAGCCGCAGTGTTTTCACACTGTTGGTTCGATGACAGACAGGGTTTTTGTCCTCTAGAAACCCACGACGTTACACGAACAAGTAGTGGAAGAAATGCAGCAGTGGAATGGGATAAACCAGTTTTATGTGGAGAATGGCTGCTAAAAAAACAGCTGATGGTTGGTGGTGTCTTGTTTGTTCAATTTAGTTTGATACTGTTTTAAACCAACGTTCTCAGAGCTTTGTATGATGACTTAAGTCGGTCATGTGCATTTATCCGCAGGACCAGTTACATTTCATCTGATACGTCGTCCTGCCGGTGCGTCTGCTCATCCGGCGATCACACCACAAGGAGTTGGTTCTGTTGAAACTGACAAGTTTTGTCCGTGCCTCGTGGAACTCAATCCAGGTCACTTGAATTAATGTGTGCATCTACTCCTGTTTTTCGGACATTTGAATTTTCATTTACGTAATGGAAGGTAAATAACTTGGAACATTCTAAACTGGTACGGTGTCTTTTTTCTTGTTGTAGACGGCACAAAGCCGTATGATGCTCGTAGTTTTCCTGTTCCAAGAAACGGTCTGGAGCTGGGACAGGAGAAGAGTCCAGGACACAATGGTTCATTTCTTAAGGTAAACAGCATGCTGTTCAGTCTATTAGTCTATCACATTATTGTCAAAGACAGCAAAACAGGCATGTATGTGCAGAAAAATCTCTACAAAAAATCGACATGGGTCCAGGGCACAAGAATTGAGCATTACCGAAACCCGTATCGTAAACATAAGCAGTACATAATTTATGTCCAGTACACACACTACATTTAAAATTATTAAAATAATTGAAATCCAGCAGATGCAATGGTTGCATAACATGGCATAGTATTTTGTTATTTGGCCATTTAATTAGCTGCACGCTGTAGTGAGTTGTGGGCTTGGGAAATAGAAAACCTGCACCCAGTGTGGTGTGTATGTTGTTAACTCTTTAACTAAATGAACACTGCAGTAACTCAGTATCTCATCGATGTTGACAGGATGTGTGAAACTTATGAATGCATTTGACTGGCTGCCTGTGTTGTATAGTAGTGATTGTTTAATTAGAGATTAGAGTCGTTTGTTTCCCTGTTGTCACCAGTGGATGAAGATAGCATGAGGTCTCCAAGAGTTGATGGCAGTCAGGGCCCTGGGCACCTGGTCAGTCACGCGAACATTTTCACCAGAGTCCAGACACCTGCCAGTATCAAGAGTGCTACTGAGGCTGTCATGGACACTGATGACGTCATTTCCGCTGAATCGCTACCAAACTTCCAAAGACAGCTGAAACGACATCTGTTCTGCCAGTCATTTCCGGGCTTTTGTTACTGACATTTTACACCTGCAATGGACCTTGCAGTGACTGCACCACTTAGGCCACTCTAAAAATACTTTGATTGATTGATTGATTGATGTGTGCATGTGTATGTATGTGTGTGTGTGTTATTGTAGTTAATGGGAGCTGACATCTGCAGACAGCATTGTGCAATTGATTTTGTCAACGGTACCGTCATTATCATGCCTCTTGACCGTGCAGCTTCAGTTTGCGTCAACGACTCGAGAATATACAGTGCCACGCCGTTGACACATGGTGCCTTCGTGCTTGTTGGCAGCAAACATCTCTTTCAGTTTGTTGATCCCGTGACTTCGCAGGTTAGTTACACACCGATTTTTGTTGAAACATTTTGATAGTTCATGTTTATTTTTGTAGAATATGAATAATGCTGTTTGCACATTTATTGGCGTCATTATTTAAAGTCTGTTAATAATGTTGCAATGGATTGTTTTATGTTGAAGAATGAGGTTGTTAGTTTGTATTATGTTTGATTAATAGCCTACTTAACTAAATTTGCGGAAACTGGTGGCTTTTTGTTGCTAAGAAAAATCAGTAATTTATTTGAGTAAATAGATGAACTACTGGAACCGGTACACTATATCATTTAAATGCAGTGCTTTGTAAACCATATGCAGTATAAACTGTATGTAACTGACTTATCGTGTTGTTATGACAGAAGCGAATGGGTACTGCAATGGCAGATGAATATCCACAGAATGTGTATGTATTATTTTACGTATTTGTGTTTCTTAGTTGGTAGGCATCCTTGTTCTGATTACTTATGATCTGCTTAAAGCTGTCATGTTTCACATGCTAATATGGAATTCACGAATATAAGTATATAACTTTGTATAATTGTGAAATATTTGTAACTGCTAACCTTGGGGTCAGTCGCATCCATAGGTTTCTTAGCAAAAACCTGTACAGGTTATTTAAGTGGAGTTTTTACTGATGACATTCTTTCCTGCTATCCATGCTATCAGAGCATTGCAGGAGTATGTATGTGTTTTATCGTCAGTAAATGTTTAGTGTAGAATTGAAGCGATTGTATTGGAGAAGTCGTTTGGCAGGTTCGATGCTGATGATGCTGCTGTCGGCATGCTGCCGGCAACGGTGGAGTACCGTGACGATGCTGAAGATGAGTTTGTGCGGCTCGTGTTGAGCGACATCAATGTCGATGCGCTCGAGTTCAAGTTGACGCCGACGTACGTTGTCTACATGGCCGTCAGACACAAACTGATGACCGGCGGCGTTCGACCGCATGGCGATCACAAACATCGTGCCATTGCAGTGCTGGCAACCAAAGTTGCCAACACAACGTACCATACTATTCAGGTCTACAGACTTCACTTTCATTACACTGCACCAATTTTGATGCTTGATTGCAATTAAATGTATATTTATTTAATTGGCTGTAAGTATAATGTAGCCTGTTCGGCAAACTTTCTTTTTGTGCTTTTCTGCTGTTGGTTTAGTAACAGAGGGCATTTGTCCTGTAAAAACCTGTTTTTTTATCTCTAAAGTGTTGTTATCTCTACAGTGTCTGATCTAGCATGGAATAAATCTGGAATGTAGGGCTAGTTAAACAAAGTATGACAGTAGCAGTAGTAACAGTAGTAGCATTTGGCAGTATTTGTATAGCCCAAGTTTGCACGTATATTTTGCATGTAAGTTTTCAAATTTGATGTTTTTACTTTTTAGTATTAATTTTTATATCTCAGTTGTGGTTATTATTTCATTATTTTTGTTTTAGAGTTACATTTTTCATCAACTGTTAACCTTTTTTGATTACTTTATATTTGCGATGATGATTTTCTGTAGAAATGCAATGGAGATGCACTGGCTCTTGCTGTATGGATGGCCAACTCTTCCGAGTTGCTTCACTTCTTCAGTTGTGACGTGGAAGTCGCCGGTCTGTGTACCGAAGCTCAGAACGTACTCGCCGAGTGCGTGCAGCATGCATTCCTGCTGCTCGTCGACACTCTGCAGAATGGACTTCACCAGACGATGTCGGCGTTCATCAGCTCAGATCCTGATGTTGACAGTAGTCCTGGTAACTGTCTTTGTTGGTGTTACTGTAGTTTATTTACCTCGATGCAGCTCAGGTAACAAGGTAAAGGAAGCGTATAGCAGTTTGTGCTGCAAGCACCGCACCACTACGGGATCATATGGCGAACGATGCTACCACAGCACTAAACCGCGTGATCACTGTTGATGTTACTGATTGTAACTTTATCACACGGCAGCTGTTCAAAGACTCCTACTGACTACTTGTTACTTCTTCAACTATGTACTCTGTAATTGTTTATTCTAGTGTTACGCAGGCTTATTTCTCATTTCTTGTTGAGCTGCATTCTGACAACTCTAATTAAACGAATATTGTATTGTATGTAGTTTATCTCGGCACAGCTTGGGTAACAAGGTGATCATCACATTGAGTAAACCGATTGGATTGAAGTATATGTACAGGGAATGTACTGGTAATGCACTTACTTACAATAACCAACTGTCGTGTGTGCTTGATGGAGGATGGCATCTAGCAATAGTCAACAATACAACAACTTGATTCTGTAGGAATCTCGTACTGTTACTTTTTATCTTGGTCAGCACAACATTGGAATGTGTTACTAGTTTAAATACCTGCATATTGGTGGCAAAATACGTTGCAACTTGTAACTGTGAGAGAAAATTTACATCATTTATGAATCCTATACTTGATGTGTACGTTCGCTAGATGATGTGCAGAACCGTCAGTCCTCGACTGGTGGACCACGCATCGGTGAGTCGGGCATTACATTTTTCTACTGTTTCTTTCTGTTTTGCTGTTAAATCCCAAAGATACCAAATTGGATAATTAAACAGAGAGAAACCTGGTAGTCGATGCACTTGTATACATGGGAACCATAGCTGCACTGGTAGTATGTACTTGTAAATATTCTCGTTAAAACTACGAAGGAGACAAGTTTCTACTATTTAGAATGAGCTTGTGTAGATTATGTTTGCTAGATCCACTACAGTTCATATAATTGCGCTGCTATACACCACATGTTCTGAAGAAGATGATGATATACCAGTATAAGTTTCTCTGGTGCAGTTTTGGATATGAGAAATGGTCATCAAACCACTGGACAGATGTGCATGCATTTTAACCGTGTAAGTGAACATTTGTTGCGTTCGTATCTCAGACGACGTGGTGAACCTGCTGTCGTGGACGATGTCGCTGCTACTGCGTGCACGCGTGAATGCCGCGCTCACAATTCAGCTCTTTTCGCAGCTGTTTCACTTCATCAATCAGTGGCTGTTCAACCGGCTGATTGCTCACAACTCCGCGCTGTGTACGCGCGCGACGGGCCAGCGGCTGATACGTCGGCTCCAGCGCATCGACCTATGGGCCGAGAAGCAGGGATTGGAGCTGGCAGCCGAGTGCCATTTGGCACGCATTTTGCAGGTCTGCAGTGCACTTATTCAATAATAAACGGTATATTTATTTAATGGTGAACGATGGGAACCGTAACTGATTCTGCAGTCTGTCTGAATCCAGTGCCCGATGATTCTCAAGATGCCCTTGTCACGTGTACCTGGTAGCTCTGGACAAGTCCAGTTTACATCTTTTACTACTGTACCTACTTGATTACAGCCTGCGTAGTTTTGCCTTGTGTGTGTGTGTATCTGTCCGGGTGCCAAAAACTGATAATTTCATCACTACATCACATTTTGCATTCACCTTGGGAGGGGGGTTTGGAACCATTCAGGCATGTCCGTTTGTCCGTCCGGGTCAGGG
>Ga0209782_1000857_pt1 | contig 14505 bp, 17 predicted proteins | sample WorMetmaBAHAMAS1_FD_187390 | JGI IMG/M metagenome (GOLD analysis project Ga0209782, IMG submission 187390) | Marine gutless worms symbiont microbial communities from Max Planck institute for Marine Microbiology, Germany - Inanidrilus... | ecosystem: Host-associated > Annelida > Digestive system...
CGCCTTGCCATGACGATCCTCAAAAACATCGATGATCCTAAGACCGCTATCCGAAGACGGGTCAAACGATGCGCGTGGGAAGACGACTACCTACTCAATGCCCTCGCTCAAATGCGATAGCCCTGCCTCAGGGGGGAGAAGGTGGCCCGCGCGATAGCGCGGGCCGGGTGAGGGGGCTCCGGTGCCCGACACCCGAACCCCCTCATCCGGCCCTTCGGGCCACCTTCTCCCCCCGGGGGAGAAGGGATTTCATTCAGCCCGCCTGAACCCCGTCACGTTCTCCGGCACGGGCACGCCGTCTTCAAGCCGCGGGTCGTCGATGGGCGCGCCTTTCGTCAGCGCCGTCGGCAGGACGCCGGCCCAGACATCCCAGCCGTAATCCTCCTCGTCGTCGACCGGCGGGCCGGTGCGGATCTTGGCCGCGGCCTCTTCGATTTCCATGCCGACCACCGTCGTCGCCTTCAGCTCCTGCGCGGTCACCGGCCTGAGCGCGTCCCAGCGGCCCGGGAACAGCTGCTCCATCATCACCTTCAGCGCCGCTTCTTTCTCGTCCGCCCCCGTCAAGGCATGTGCGGTGCCGAAGATCATGACCGAGCGGTAGTTGACGCTGTGGTGAAAGGCCGACCGGGCCAGCACGTAGCCGTCCAGCGTGCTGACGGTGAGGCAGACCGGCACGCCCGTTTCCACCGTGCGCAACATGCGGCTGGCGCTGGACCCGTGCCAGTAGACCCGGTCGCCTTCGCGCCACTGCAGCGTCGGCGTGACATAGGGCTGGCCGTCGATCACGTAGCCCACGTGGCAGTGGGGCACGGCGTCCAGGATGGCGTAGACGGTCTCCCGGTCGTAGGCACCGCGCTTGTAGTTGCGTTTGAGTTTGGTCCGGGTGGTGGGGGTGAAGTCGGACATGGGAACGGACTACGCCTCCTTCAGTGTATCGATATCCCGGAACAGCTCCAGCGCCTCGGGGTTGGCCAGCGCCTCGCGGTTTTTGATCTCGCGGCCGTGGACGATGTCGCGCACCGCAAGCTCGGTGATCTTGCCGGACTTGGTGCGCGGGATGTCGTCCACCTGGACGATCTTGGCCGGCACGTGGCGCGGCGTGCAGTTCTGGCGGATGCGCCCGCGGATCGTCTTGACCAGGGCCTCGTCCAGCGTGAGGCCCGGCCGCAGCACCACGAACAGCACCACCCGGGTGTCGTTGTCCCAGTCCTGGCCGATCACGATCGCCTCCTGCACCGCGTTGATCTGCTCGACCTGGCGGTAGATCTCCGCCGTGCCGATGCGCACCCCGCCGGGGTTGAGTGTCGCGTCGGAGCGGCCGAAGATGATGGTGCCGCCCGTCTCGGTCAGCGTCACGAAATCGCCGTGGCACCAGACGTTGGGGAACCGCTCGAAATAGGCGGCGCGATAACGCGTGCCGTCGGGGTCGTTCCAGAAGCCGACCGGCATCGACGGGAAGGGCTTGGTGCAGACCAGCTCGCCCTTTTCGCCGACCACGGGCTTGCCGTTCTCGTCGAACACCTCCACCGCCATGCCCAGCCCGCGCGCCTGGATTTCGCCCCGGCGGACCGGCAGCACCGGGCAGCCGAGGACGAAGCAGGAAACGATGTCTGTGCCGCCGGAGATCGACGAGAGCTGAATGTCCTTCTTGATGCTGCTGTAGACGTAGTCGAAGCCCTCCGGCGCCAGTGGCGAGCCCGTGGAGGTCATCACCCGCATCGCCGGCAGAGCGTGGGTCGTGCCGGGCCTGAGGCCGGCCTTGGCGAGCGCGTCGATGTATTTCGCCGATGTGCCGAAATGGGTGATGCCGTCTTCGGCCGCGAAGTCGAACAGCACGTTGCCGTCGGGATAGAAGGGCGAGCCGTCATAGAGCATCAGCGTCGCCTCCGACGCCAGGCCCGAGGCCAGCCAGTTCCACATCATCCATCCGCAGGTGGTGAAATAGAACAGCCGGTCGTCGCGGCGGACATCGGTGTGCAGCTGGTGTTCCTTCAGGTGTTGCAACAGCGTGCCGCCGGCTCCGTGCACGATGCATTTGGGCACGCCGGTCGTGCCCGAGGAATACATGATGTAGAGCGGATGGTTGAACGGCAGAGGCGCGAACGGTACCGGTCCCGCCGGCTGGTCGGCGATCGCATCCGCCAGGGTGCGGGCCTTGGGAACCGCCGACACGTCGGGCGCGTCGGCGACGAGCGGCAGCACCACGACGTTTTCGACCGTCGGCAGCTCGGTCAGGAAGTCGGCAACCCGGGCCAGCGAGTCGTGGCTCTTGCCGTTGTAGAAATAGCCGTCCGCCGTGAACAGCACCTTGGGCTCGGTCTGGCCGAACCGGTCGAGCACGCCCTGGCGGCCGAAGTCGGGTGAACACGATGTCCACACCCCGCCCACGGCGGTGGTCGCCAGCATGGCGACGATGGTCTCGGGCATGTTGGGCACGAAGCCGGCGCAGCGGTCGCCCGGCTGCACCCCCATGGCCTTCAGCGCCCGCGCCAGGCGCGACACCGTGTCGGTCAGTTCGCGCCAGGACATGGTGCGGCGGACCTTGTCCTCGGCACGGAAGATGATCGCCGGCCCATCATCCCGGCGGCGCAGCAGGTTCTCCGCGAAGTTGAGCTTGGCCTCGGGAAAGAACTGCGCGCCGGGCATCTTGTGCGCATCGACCACGGCATGCTCGCCCCATTCCTCGGCGCACACGTCGCAGAAGGCGGCGACCGACTGCCAGAACTTGTCGAACTCCGAAACCGAGAAGTCGTAGAGCGCCTGGTAGTCCGGGAACTCGCGGTTCCAGCGTTGCTCGGTTGCCCGCATGAACGCGGTCAGAGTGCAGCTGTCGATGCGGCTTTTGGACGGTTCCCACAGAATGTCGCTCACGGCGGTCCTCCCTGGCTTGCGCACGGCGCTTCCGCTAGGTTGGATAACACGGGCGCCCCGACCTGATCCACGGTCTGCCTCGGGTGGCCCTGCAATCGACGAGGTCCCCCTTGGCGTTCACCCCGACCGGCCGGTTCGACTCGCTGTCGGCGCCCGTGCGCGGTGCGCTGTGGATGTGCATGGCCGGCCTTCTGTTCGCCTTCCTGAACGCCGCGATCCGAATCGGCGCCGATCAGGGCATGCATCCGTTCCAGATCGCGTTTCTGCGGTCGTTCTTCGGGCTGGGCTTCATGCTGCCCTGGCTTTTGCGCATGGGGTTGCGCTCGCTCCACACCCGGCGGCCGGGGATCTATCTCTTCCGCGGCATCGCCGCGACGGGCGCGATGATCTGCTGGATGACGTCGATCGCGCATATCCCGCTGGCCGAGGCCACGGCGATCAGCTTCGCCGCGCCCCTGCTGGCGACCATCGGCTCCAGCCTGATCCTGCGCGAAACCGTGCGCCTGCGCCGCTGGTCGGCGATCGTCGTCGGGTTCATCGGTGTGTTGATCATCCTGAGGCCCGGGGCGTCGATCATCGAACCGGGCGCGATCTGGGCCCTGGGCGCGGCCTGCCTGTTCGCGGTCAACGCACTGACGATCAAGTCGATGACCCGGACGGAAAGCCCCCAGAAAATCGTTGCCTGGACGGCGGTTCTGCTGTCACTGGCCACCTTGCCGCTGGCGCTGACGGTGTGGGTCCCGATGACGGTGACGCTTTGGGTCCTGGCGATCACCCTGGGCTTGTTGGGAACGGCTGGACATCTCTGCATGACCCGGTCCTTCGCCACGGCGGATGCGTCCTTCGTGATGCCGTTCGATTATGCGCGCCTGCCGTTCGTGGCGCTGGTCGCCTTTGTGATGTTCGCCGAGGCCCCCGATATCTGGACCTGGACCGGCGCGCTCGTCATCACCGGTGCCGCCCTCTACGTCGCCCGCCGCGAGGCGCAACTGGCGAAACTGCCGTCCCGGGCGCAGCCGGACTAGAACACGACGTTCAGGGCGCGCTGGCCCAGATCCGGGCCAGCGTCGCCGCCAGCGAGACCAGCACGCCCAGCGTCAGCGCCTTGCGCAGGCCGAGGTACCAGGCCGGAAACAGGCCGGATCGCACCGCACGCGCGTCGGTCAGAAATGCCATGACGAAGGACACGAACAGGATCGACGCGGTCATGAGCGGCGACAGCAACAGCGCGATCCACGCGACCAGCGCCGGTGTCACCGACCACACCATCCGGCCCCAGCGCAGCTCGTCCCCGTGCATCGCATAACCCCAGTGCACGGCACCGACGAAGGTCAGGATCACCGCGCCATAGGCAAGCTGGGCGGTCATGGCGATGGCGGCAGTCAGGTCGGGCAGGGTCCACACGCCGACCGCGCCGGCAAGGAACGGGATCAGCCCGCCGAGGCCCAAGACGCGCGCGGGCAGGGGAACGTCGTTCAGCATGGGCGCCACGCTATGCGCGGGCAGGCCCACGGTCCAGCGCTTTGTCCCACCACGCCCGTTCTGTGTTATGGGTGCTTGGGAGTTTTCGACGAGGAGAACGGCAGATGCAGGTCAAGGATGTTCCCGCCATCGTCACCGGCGGCGCGTCCGGTCTGGGCGCGGCGACGGCGCGGGCGCTGGCGGAAGCGGGCGCCAAGGTCGCGATCTTCGACCGGGATATCGATGCGGCCGAGACGCTGGCCGGCGAGCTTGGCGCACTGGCGGTGGAATGCGACGTGACCAGCCCAACCTCGGCCGAGGCGGCGGTGGCGCGGCTGCGCGAGGACCACGGGCCATGCGGCATCGCGGTGAACTGCGCCGGCATCGCGCCGGCCGGTCGGGTCGTGGGACGCGAAGGACCGCTGCCGCTGGAGGAGTTCGACCGGGTCATCCAGGTGAACCTGATCGGGTCCTTCAACATCCTGCGCCTGGCCGCGGCGGAGATGGCGGAACGCGACCCGAACGAAGACGGCGAGCGGGGCGTCATCATTTCCACCGCTTCGGTCGCCGCCTATGAGGGCCAGATCGGGCAGGCGGCCTATGCGGCGTCAAAGGGGGGCATCGTGTCCATGACCCTGCCGGTGGCGCGCGAGCTGGCGCGCATCGGCGTGCGGGTGCTGGCGATCGCGCCCGGCCTGTTCGCGACGCCGATGCTGATGGGCATGCCGGCCAGCGTCCAGGAATCGCTCGCCGCGACCTTGCCTTTCCCGCGGCGGTTCGGGATGCCGGAGGAGTTCGCCTCGATGGTGCTGCACATGATCGACAACCCGGTCATGAACGGCACCACCGTGCGCCTGGACAGCGCGCTGAGGATGCAGGCGAAGTAGGGCCAAAGGCCTGTAGCCCCCTCACTCCAACCCTTCTCCCCTGAGGGGATAAGGTGGCCCGAAGGGCCGGATGAGGGGGTTCCGGTGTCTCAGGGATGCGCCTTCTTCCAGGCCTCGGTGCGGGATTTGGCCTCGGTGATCTCTGCGGCACTCAGCCGGTTTTCCACGCGCAGCATGTTGTCGTGGATCACCACCAGGTCGTCGCCCTGCAGGCGGTCGGCGGCCAGGGTGAACCATTTCAGGGCCTCGACCCGGTCCTGGGGCACGCCGCTGCCGGTGTCGTACATCGAGCCCAGGTTGTTCATCGCCCGGGCGTGGCCCTGGTCGGCGGCCTTGGCGAACCACCGGGCGGCCTCCGCCGGATCTTCGGCGACGCCACGGCCGAACTGATAGAGAATGCCCAGGTTGAACTGGGCCGATGCCAGCCCCGCCTCGCCGGCCAGACGGTACCATTCCGCCGCCGCCGCATCGTCGGCAGGCGCGCCCCAGCCCTGTTCGGCCATCACGCCCAGCATGAAGGTCCCGCGCGCGTCGCCGGCTGCACGCGCCGCCAGGAACTCCTGACGGGCGGTGTCGAACTGCTCGCGCTGTACGGCGATGACGCCCGCCTCGAAGTCGGCTGCGGCCGGTGCGGCCAACATCAGCGCCAGACCGGCGCCGGCGATCGCGGCGCGCATGCGGTCAGCGGTCACCGGCGATCCGATCGATGACCTTGGCCAGCGCGATGTCGCGCTCGGTCAGGCCGCCCGCGTCGTGGGTCGACAACAGGATGTCGACGGTGTTGTAGACGTTGAACCATTAGGGATGATGATCGGCCTTCTCGGCCTCCATCGCGACCTGGGTCATGAAGCCCCAGGCCTCGATGAAATTCTTGAACTTGAAAACGCGCGTGATGGCGTCGCGGTCCGGGGCCAGTTCCCAGCCATTCAGCTCGGCCAGCGCCTTCTCGCGCGTTGCGTTGTCCAGGGGTTGGATCATCGGGGTCGGATCTCCGGGAGGATTTGGCTTTGCGCCGATACTATAGGTTTCGGACCGGGTTTTGCCCATCGCGATCGGACGGAAAAGGTCTAGGATCGTTCCGATGACGAGCAAGCAGCCCCAACCCTATGCCTGCGACGCGCCGCCCAGCCTGGACGACCTGGCGGCGCTGGGCGAGCAGGCCCTGAAGACCATCCCGGCGCCGCTGGCGGCGCACCTGCACGGTCTGGTGCTGCGGGTCGACGATTTCCCCGACGAGGAAACCTGCCGGGAGATGCAGTTGCAGTCGCCCTTCGACCTCTTAGGGCTCTACATGGGGCGTGACCTGGCCCACCGGTCAGTCAGCGACATCGCCGATGCGCCCGATATGGTGTTCCTTTATCGCCGGCCGATCCTGGACTACTGGGTGGAGACCGGCGAGCCGCTGGCCCACCTGGTGCGGCACGTGCTGATCCACGAGATCGGCCACCATTTCGGCTTTTCCGACGACGACATGGACGTGATCGAAAGCAAGGCTGACTAGGGGCGCGCCGCTTGCGGCCATACCCCCTTCGGCAAGCTCAGGACAAGCTTTCGAGACGGGCCTTCGGCCCTCCTCAGGGCGAGGTGATTGGTTGTCTTCTCAAAACCTCATGCTGAGGAGACCGCGAAGCGGTCGTCTCGAAGCACGTGGCTGCCGACCGATCGGTATTCGGAGCTGGTCCCTACGCCGCCGCGCCTTCTGCGCCGGCGCGTTTGGCGGTGGCGTAGGCGCCGGTGCCGCGGGTGAGCACGGTGTCCGTGTTCAGAATGTCCCAGGGGTGCAGGTCCGGCGCGGCCACGGCGCGCGCCAGTGCCGCGTCCAGGTCTTGGCCCAGGGTCTCGAACAGCGCCTCGAACCGGTCGATGACGAAATAGGTCTCCTGGAAGTCGTCGATCCGGTACTTGGTGCGCAAGACCCGAGCGCGGTCGAGGCAAATCCGGTTGGGCGAGTCGGAGTCCAGGCTGAACAGGGTCTCGCTGTGCGAGGAGACGATACCGGCACCGTAGATGCGCAAGCCATCTGCCGTCTGGAACAGGCCGAAATCAACCGTGTACCAGTAGAGCCGCGCCAGCCGGCCGAGCGCGCCCGAACCCTCCGCCTTCAGGCCCGCTTCGCCGTAGGCGGCCATGAAATCGGCGAACACCGGGTTCATCAACAGCGGCACGTGCCCGAACACGTCGTGGAACACGTCGGGTTCTTCCAGATAGTCCATCTGGTCGGGGCGGCGGATGAAACTGCCGGAGGGGAACTTGCGTCGGGCCAGGAGATCGAAGAAGGCGTCGTCGGGGATCAAGCCTGGCACGGCCACGACCTCCCACCCGGTCGCCTGGCCAAGCACTTGGTTCAGGCGCCGGAAGTCGGGAATGCCGGTTGCCGCAACCTTCAGGCCGTCCAGCCCTTCCAGGAAGGCCGGCACCACCCGGCCCGGCAGCAGCCACGCCTGGCGTTCGTACAGCCGCCGCCAGACGGCGTGTTCGCCGGGCGTATAGGCATCCCAGCCCTGGTCGATGACGAAATCGGCACCCTTTTGCATGCAACGAACTCCAGTTCCAGGACACCAGTATTGCGCCGATCTTCGGGTAATTCTTGCCCCATTTGCCGGAAATTCGCAAACTCACGACCTTGTTCTTTCCAAATTTCCAGTATTCAAGAAAGAAATTACCTCAATCGCCGATATTGACGACAAGGACCGCCAGATCCTGGCTCTGATTCAGGCGGATGCCGGGCTGTCCACCCAGGAGGTCGCCGACCGGGTCGGGCTGTCGCTGTCACCGTGTTGGCGCCGGATCAAACGGCTGAAGGAGGAGGGGGTGCTGACCGGCGCGGTCCACCTGGTCGATCCCAAGGCGGTGGGGCTGACGGTGGGCGTGTTCGCCTCGGTCACCCTGACCCGGCATTCCGAGGAGAACGTGGCCGCGTTCGAACGGTTCGTCACCACGGCGCCGGAAGTGCAGGAATGCTATGCGGTCACCGGCGACCGGGACTATCTGCTGCGCATCGTGGTGCCTGACATCGAAGCCTACGAACGGTTCGTGTCGACCCGGCTGCTGCGGCTGCCCTTCATCAGCGCCGTGAGTTCGCGCTTTTCGATCCGACGGGTCAAGTACTCCACCGCCCTGTCGCTGTAGCGACGGCGTCATACCGCTCCGTCGAGTTCCGCGAGCAGCGTCTCTGCATCCGGGGCGTCGATCACGGTCCGTGCCGTGCTGTAATCGAACCCGCGCCGGCCCAACGCGGCCAGGTCGCGCTCGCGGTGTTCCGAGCGGCCGGCCGGGCGCCACGGGCCCAGCCGGCGGCGGCGGGCATAACGGACAGCGGCGCTCAGTTCGGCATCGCCGCCGTCGGCGTTGAGCGCGGCCAGCGCGTCATCGACAAGCGACGCGTCGACGCCCTTGGCGCGCAGATACTGGGCGATCGCACGGCCCCCCTTGCCCGCGCGCGCTTGGCTTTCCGCCTTGGCGCGTGCGTAGGCGGCATCATCGAGCAGTCCGGCCGCAGCCAGGCGCGTGACCAGCGCGTCGACCATCGCCACGCCCTCGCTCCGGTCGGTGCCGTGGGCGCGCGCCGATCGTTCCACCCGGCGCATCAGCACCCGACGCAGGTTCTCCGTCGAACTGGCATAACGTTCCAGGTAGTGCAGCGCGATCCGGTGCAGCCGGTCCGGCGTGATCTTGCGCGGTGTTCGGCGTCGTCGGTTCTTATGCTCGCTCATGCTGTGCCCGGCGCTTTCGCTTGCGGCCCTATCGGCCCGGCAGTATGGTGCGCGCCCCATGGTGACCACCGAACTCCCGCACCCGTCCGACCGTCCCGCGCCGCGCCGCTACGGCGCGGTCAACTGGGTCGGCCTGTGGACCCTCTACCTCAAGGAGGTGAGGCGCTTCGTCAAGGTTTTCACCCAGACCGTCGCCGCGCCGGTCGTCACCTCGCTGTTGTTTCTGGCGATCTTCACCCTGGCGCTGGGGCGCGCGGTCGAGACGGTCAACGGCGTGGCCTTCGCTCTGTTCCTGGCCCCGGGCCTGATCGTCATGACCATGGCCCAGAACGCCTTCGCCAACACCTCCTCGTCGATCATGATCTCCAAGATCCAGGGCAACATCGTCGACGTGCTGATGCCGCCGATCTCACCCGGCGAGTTCGTCTGCGCCTATGCGCTGGGCGGAACGACCCGCGGCGTGGTAGTCGGCCTTGCCGCCGGCCTGGGCATGAGTGTCTTCGTGGATATCGGTGTCCAGCATTGGGCCTTAGTGCTGTTCCATGCGGTGGCCGGCTCGATGATGCTGTCGCTGTTGGGCATGCTGGGCGGGATCTGGGCGGAGAAGTTCGACCATATCCAGGCGGTGACCAACTTCGTCATCACCCCGTTCGCGTTCCTGTCGGGGACCTTCTATTCGATCAACCGATTGCCCGAAACGATCCAGAGCCTGGCGCTGTTCAACCCCTTCTTCTACATGATCGACGGTTTTCGCTACGGCTTCATCGGCCGCTCCGACGCCGAGCCGCTGTTGGGCATTGCCGTGATGCTGGGGATCAATGCTGTCCTTTGGGTAGCGGCCTGGCGCCTCGTTTCCGTCGGCTACAACCTGAAGGCCTGATCCGTGCAGGGCTTCTACCCGGCGGTGGTGTTGCGGGGGCCACAGGCACGCCGGTTCGGCCTGATCAACGGTCTTGGCGTCAGAACGCTGATTCGGCGCGAACTCGACCGCGATCTCAGGCTGTGGACCTACACGATCGTCGCGCCGGTGGGCCAGACCTTTCTTTTCGCCCTACTGTTCACGCTGGTGAAACCCGCCGGGGTGCCCATGGCCATGGGCGGCCTGCCCTTCATGGAGTTCCTGATCCCCGGTCTGATCGCCAGCGCGATGATGTTGCGGGCGTTCCAGTCCGCCTCGATGTCGCTGGTGATGGACAAGCTTGAAGGGATCATCACCGACCTTCTGGTGGCGCCGCTGACCCCGGGCGAAATGCTGGGGGCCTATGTGGCCGCGTCGGCCGTGTCCGGCCTGGTCGTCGCGGCCGTGGTCTGGACCGCGCTGCTGCCGTTTACGGTGGTCGTGCCGGCGGCGCCGGTGGCGCTGGTCTGCTTCGTTGTGCTGGGAACCGTGCTGGCCGCGCTTTTGGGACGGATCGCGGGCATCGTCTGCTACAAGTGGGACCATCTGGCGGCGTTCGAGACCTTTATCGTCATGCCGCTGTTGTTCCTGTCGGGCACGTTCTTTTCGCTCGACCGACTGCCGCCCGCCTGGCCCCCAATCCTGGAGTTCAATCCCCTGTTCTATGTGATCGACGGCATGCGCTACGGCATGACGGGACGGGCCGATGCCGCCCCTCTGGTGGGGGTGGCCGTGCTGGCCGGGTTGATCGTCCTCGCCTGGGGGATGTGCCATGCGATGATCCGGCGCGGCTACCGGCTGAAGGCGTGACGGCGCTGGCATTGACTTCGCCCCCTTCGTCGCGGCACAAAGCCGCCTCTCCCAACCTCTAAGAACAGCGGTGAGCGCGGATCCATGACTGCCGCATTGATGGACAACTACAGACGGGCCGACATCGCCTTCGAGCGGGGCGAGGGCGCGTATCTCATCTCGACGGACGGCCGGCGGTACCTCGATTTCTGTTCCGGAATCGCGGTGACGTGCCTGGGCCACGCACACCCGCACCTGGTCAAGACCCTGCAGGACCAGGCCGCGAAGCTGTGGCATACCGCCAACCTCTACGAAATCCCCGATCAGACCCGCCTGGCGGAACGCCTGGTCGCGAGCAGCTTTGCCGACCGCGTCTTCTTCTGCAGTTCGGGCGTCGAGGCGCTGGAAGGCACCATCAAGCTGGCGCGGCGCACCCAGCATCTTGCCGGTCATCCGGAACGCTGGCGCGTGATCACTGTGGAAGGCGCGTTCCACGGTCGCTCATTGGCGACGATCTCGGCCGCCGCCAACCCGAAGTACCTGGACGGCTTCGGCCCGCCGGTCGAAGGGTTCGACAATGTGCCGTTCGGCAACCTAAATGCGCTGCGTGCGGCGATCACCGAGGAGACCGCCGCCATCCTGGTCGAGCCGATCCAGGGTGAGGGCGGCATCCACACCGCCAAGCTGGACTATCTGCGTGGGCTGCGCGCGGCGGCGGACGAATTCGGGCTTCTGCTGGCGTTTGACGAGGTCCAGTGCGGCAACGGCCGGACCGGCAGGATGTGGGCGCATGAATGGGCCGGTACCACGCCGGACATCCTTTCCACCGCGAAAGGCATTGGCGGCGGGTTCCCGATGGGGGCGATCCTGGCGACCGAAGCGGCGTCGAAGGGCTTCACGCCCGGCGTGCACGGCACCACCTTCGGCGGCAATCAGCTGGCCATGGCCGTGGGCAACGCGGTGCTGGACGTCCTTTTGGAAGACGGGTTTCTCGACCATGTGGAGAAGGTCGGCGAGGTGATGTGGGACCGGGGCTCGGATGTGATCGCGCGGTTCCCCGCCGTCTACGACTCCCTGCGCGGCGCCGGCCTGATGCAGGGAATCAAGTGCGTGGTGACCAACACCGATATGCAGGCCGCGTTACGCAACGAAGGTCTGCTGACGGTGACCGCGGGGGAAAACGTGGTGCGTCTGTTGCCGCCCTTGACCATCGACGAAAGCCACGTGGACGAGGCGGTCGGAATCCTGACCCGGGTCGCCCAGGCTTGGGACGAAGGCAATGGCTGAACCACGCCACTTCCTGGACATAGACCGGTTCGAGACGCCCACGCTGCGGGAGATGCTGGACCGCGGGTTGGCCTTCAAGAACGGCACCGCGGACGATCCACGCCCACTCGCGGGCAAGACCCTGGCGATGATCTTCGACAAGCCGTCGACCCGCACGCGGGTGAGCTTCCAGGTGGGCATGCACCAGCTTGGTGGCGAGGTCGTGCTGATCTCGCCGACGGACTCCCAGCTCGGCCGCGGCGAGACCATTGCCGACACCGCACGGGTCCTGTCCCGCTATGTTGACGCGATCATGTTCCGCACCGACGCCGTCTCGCGCCTGGCCGAACTGGCCGACTGTGCCACGGTCCCGGTGATCAACGGCCTGACCGATGAATCCCATCCCTGCCAGCTGATGGCCGACATCATGACGCTGGAGGAACATCGCGGCCCCATCGCCGGCAAGACGGTCGCCTGGTGCGGCGACGGAAACAATGTCGCCGCAAGCTGGATCCATGCGGCGGCGCGGTTCGACTTCACATTGAGACTGGCCTGCCCCGAGGAGCTGTCGCCGCAGGACGCGGTGCTGGCGCAGGCACGCGCCGAAGGCGCCGATGTCGCCGTGCTGCGCGATGCTGCTGCGGCGGTCGACGGCGCCCACTGCGTGGTGACGGACACCTGGGTCTCCATGGGCGACAAGGACGCCGCGGACCGGCACAACATGTTGAAGCCCTACCAGGTTGACCAGCGGCTGATGGCAACCGCGCGGCCGGACGCCGTGTTCATGCATTGCCTGCCCGCCCACCGCGGCGAGGAGGTGACGGCCGAGGTGATCGACGGCCCCCAGTCGGTTGTCTGGGATGAAGCCGAGAACCGTCTGCATGCCCAGAAGGGCATCCTTGCGTGGTGTATCGGATGACCGAAGGCCTGCGTACGCCGGATGATCCGGTGCGCGACATCGACGACATGGTCCTGCCCTTCCTGATCGACCGGCCGGGAATCCACGGACGGCTGACGCGCCTGGGCGCGGAGGCGGAGACGATCCTGTCGGCGCATGCCTATCCGGAACCGGTGGGCAAACTGCTGGGCGAGTTCCTGGCGATGGGCGCCGCGCTGGCGACGGCACTGAAATACGACGGCGTCTTCACGCTGCAGGCCAAGGGTGACGGGCCGGTGCCGCTGATCCTGGCCGACGTCACCAGCGCCGGCAAGCTGCGCGGCTATGCGGAAGTCAAAGGCGAGGTTCCCGCCGACACCGCAGAGGCGCCGATCCCGCGGCTGCTCGGGGCCGGCTACCTTGCGTTGACCGTGGACCAGACCGGCAAGGAAGACCGCTACCAGGGTATCGTGGAACTGCAGGGCCAGCGTCTGACCGACTGCATCCATCACCATTTCCAGCAGTCCGACCAGTTCTCGGCCGCGGTTCAGGTGGCGGCCGGCCGGGACGCGGAAGGCACCTGGCGGGCCGGCGCACTGATGATCCAGAGGCTGCCGGACAGCGACGTCCTTGACGACGAAGACAAGGAGGACGACTGGCGCCGGGCGGTGACCTTGATGGGCAGCACCGCGCCGCAGGAATTGACGGCCGTCGACCTGCCGGCCAACGACCTTTTGTTTCGCCTGTTCCACGAGGACGGCGTCCGGGTCTTCACGCCCAGGCCGCTGGAATTCGGCTGTCGCTGCTCGCGCGAAAAGATGGTCTCCGTGCTGAGAGGCATCCCGGCCGACGAGCGCGAGACGCTGAAAGAAGAGGGGGTCATCACGATGACCTGTCAGTTCTGCAACGTGTCATACGGGTTTTCCGATGACGATCTTGCGTGAGGCTTGTCGCCGGTCCCGGCAGGCATGACAGGCAACCGGAAAGACGGGAGAGTATTGTCGATGCGGTTATTGCTTTGGCCTCTGGCGGCCCTGGCCGTGCTGTCGATGGCGGCGTGCGAGACGCCGCCGCCCCCCGACGAGTTTGCCGAGATCACGTTCCTGAACCGGGACCGGATCAAGCTCGACGTGGCCGAGATCGTCGTGGACAACCTCTATGGCTCGCCGCGCAAGGACGGGTTCGTCGAGCACGAGTTTCCGATCAATCCGGGCGCGACGGCCGCCCGCTGGGCGAAAGACCGGCTGGAGGCGGTGGGCACCGACGGCCGTTTGACGGTCAGCATCATCGAAGCCAGCGTGCAGGAAACGGCGCTGGAGATGAAATCGGGCCTCGAGGGGCTGATGACCACCGAGCAGTCCGAACGATACGACGGCCTGATCGTCCTGACGCTGGAGGCGGAAAACGTCAGCCGCCGGATCTCAGCCACGGCGCGGGGCGAGGTGCGCCGGTCCCAGACCGTGCCCGAAGACATCACGCTCGCCGGGCGCGAACGCGTCTGGTACGAGATGACGGAACAGATGATGGCGGACCTGGACAGGGTGATGACCAAGAACGTCAACACCCATCTGGTCGATTTCATCGTCCGGTAGACGCAAGACACGGCAAGCGCCGGTAACCCCCTCATCCGGCCCTTCGGGCCACCTCCTGCCTTCGCCGAAGCGAAGCTCCGGCTTCGCGCAGGCAGGTCTCCCCCCAGGGGAGAAGGGACCAAAAGCCCCTCTCCCCCATGGGGCAGGGGAA
>Ga0209782_1000858_pt1 | contig 14502 bp, 7 predicted proteins | sample WorMetmaBAHAMAS1_FD_187390 | JGI IMG/M metagenome (GOLD analysis project Ga0209782, IMG submission 187390) | Marine gutless worms symbiont microbial communities from Max Planck institute for Marine Microbiology, Germany - Inanidrilus... | ecosystem: Host-associated > Annelida > Digestive system >...
GTTTCAAACTGAGACCCTAGCATTACCCTTGAACTTCAATCCCATAAAAAATATGGTCATTCATGACCCACACATGTGCATAAAGACAAGGTCAAATGTCGCCCAGTGCAAAAGTTAAGACTGGAAACGGACGGATGGAAGCGATTGCATTACCTCCCATGCTAATGCCATCTGTAACAACCCCACAGGTAATGCTGATATATAATTCAGTGTTTAGAGTTAGAACCGATCTGTTGATTCTGGACCATATCCAATCCATCGCCGATCGACTCGCTGGCGGTCTATTTCCATATATATCGGCATTGGTCCAACAGTACAGGTAATTAGTGTTAATGGCATGTCTGCTTTGAGCAATAAATGCACTTTATTTATCAATGTGGACGGTTAATCTATGTGCTGAATCCTACATGCACCGGCACTGGTGCTGTCACTTACGCTAATGCAATATTGGATTACCAACTAATTACTACTACCTGCTGCAGAAAACGTGGCATATTTCGTTACTATTATCACTACTGAACTAAGTACTGACTCGGCTAATCCAGGCTACACAAAATTAACAGTCCGGGTCCAGTTTTTTGTGGATCATTCTAACTCCATTAATACTCCAATCAACGCATAACGACTTGGAGACACATAAGTAAATTTGCTATTCCTACTTTCAACCTAAGAATCACTACACTGAAGCTCATCATTCCCGTATCTATAAACTGAGTCTTAATGTAAAAAAGTCAATTATTTCCAGTCTCCCACACGCAGGTATCCCGCTGCAAACTGTTGTGAAGAAATACCTGAAGATGAGGATTTTCTCGTGTAGTGTGACGCACTGTTCGATAATTTCCATCAGTATCACCATCTTGCCGCTGTGCTCAATTACACCGGACACGTAGTCTTTCATCAGCTCAAATGACTAAATAACAACAACAATCTGTTATATTGTACTTAGAAACAATTCACTCCAACAACACTGACACGACATACAGTAAAGTCATGCATAAAAATGACGAGACACAAAACGAAAGTGTAGCTACAGGTGGTTCGGGGCCTGCAGTTTTACTTATCAGTTGTAGTTAGCGACGTTAAATTCATAGTGCGCCTATTACAAAAAAAACGAAAGTGTAGCTACAGGTGGTTCAATGAACCTGGGCCCCGACCTCTGGATGGCTCCCAGAAATTAGGACAAATTCAAGACCAACAAAAGTTTCGGAAAAGTTGTGTGAAAAGAGGGATTGCAATCTGCAGCATAGTATATGCTTTACCTGCAGGCAGCATAGTGCATAGCAATTATTGCAGTTCTACTTATCAGTTGTAGTTGGTGACGTTAAATTCATAGTGCGCCTATTACAAGAAAAAAACATAGGTGATATGCTACAGACACAGACCCTGATGGTCAGGCACGTAGTTCCTCCTGGGGAACCCCAATATTTTCCTGATGCATTAAAATTTTGGTCTCTTAGCAATAATGTCACAAAATTCATTAAAAGACACCTTACCAGATCTATTTCTGGCTAAATTCCATAAAAAATTTTCTCGACTGGGGCTGTGCCTGAAAACAGGTACGGGACTAACAGGAACTTAACATTCCTACAGACCCCATAGTCAGCTGCGGAGGGACTGACTGATTTTATTGAACACTCTTGCAGCCTTTAAAAGGTCGAATAGCTGAATATAACATGTATGTAAACACTAAAATACAAAATACTAATAATAGAAAGTACAATACAAAAAACATGCATAATGTGACTAAGATCTAGGCCTATACAGAAGTAAACGTTATAACAATAAAAGAGGAAAATAGAGTGGGACTAGTGGGAGAGATTGTAATTGCAGCTTTTAATGGTTTGGTATACTATCCTGATAATAATTTAGCACATAGTGGATAAAGGAGCAGTAACGTTTGGTTCGAGTGTAAACTCTATGATATTTCTGATAGGTTTTAAGCCTAGAAATGAGCGAGGGTTCTCTTGGTTCTGGAAGGAGGTGGTGCAAGCATGAAGTTGGTTCGGTAATATGGAGAAAAAATTTTTTTTCAGATTTCCTCTCTGCGTTCAAGAACCTGACCATTTCTGTTTAGTTGTCTTAACATTTAGTTGTGTACAGATAACTGCATGATGACAGCTAGACTATATCATACAATTCCTGCCGACACAGCGCATTTGTGGCCCTTAGGTGATCTTGCGCTTTATAAATACTCTTAATAATAATAACAATAATAAAATGTGATCAATAAGCTGACAACTGACCCAGTCATAGCTGATAGCCTGAGCTTCTTTCTTCAAATCACTCGCCGAAGCCAGTGGCGTCATCTCACTAGCTCCTGTAGTTGCTGTACCAGACACTGCTGCTGCTGCTGCTGCGGAGCATGACGATGATGATGTCACGTTGCTCGTGGCAACCACATCTCCAGATGCACACGGTGGTTTATCTAAATCTGTTTTCAGTTGTGTTAAGACTTCAACCTCAGCACTTGCCTGGGATACCGATACTGGTGCCATTGAAGACGAAATCTTTGTATCTGTATCTGGTTCTGAAGCGACTACTTCATCTTTCAACATCTTCGACATCGTTTCCATGTTCTCGACCTTCCTGTCCCCACCGTTGGACAGCCAGTCTTCAGTCTTTGGCAACGGAACACCATTTCTTCCGAACGTCAAATCCACCTCCGGAGCTACAGGATTCTTTTCCACCGTGCCGCCGCTGGTGATGTCCGGCATTAGAAAATCCATGCTGTGACCGGTGGTAAACTTCACCCTGTCACAAGCTGACTGCGACATGTCGGAAATCAGCGAGCCTGAAACACACACTGGCACAGGCGACTGGTTTGGATCCATCATCGCAGCAGAAAAGTCAAACTTTCTAGCATCTACGGAAGCTCTACTTGACTCCGCACTCGGAGTTGGGTGTAACGTCTGCATGGACAACAGCGAACTGGAACTACCCACCGTGCTTAGCCTAGATGCCGGCATAAAAGAATCGGTGTTAGGAGGATTGGTTAGGCTGTACGTGGAGATTAGAGAATCAGTGCTAGACGCCATAGATAGTCTGGAATTGGACGCCGATGAAATCAAACTGCTACATGACTGGGCTGACGTGGTGCGGCTAGTTTTGGCACGGCTACGTCGCGATGACGACGATGGCGTAACGGCGTTGCCAGCGGCAGCAACATCCGCAGCCTTCGCATCGTCAATGTCAAGATCGTTGTCGTCTTTGCGCTGACTGATAATCTGATGGAGGATGTCAGGGTGATTCCAGATCTGCCAACATCACAGTTATCAAACATCATGCACTTAACTGGATAAAAGCTACCACATAAAGTCATGCATCTCAAAATTCCACCGCCTAATAATTAATCTCGTAGTCAATTTTTTCCACGTATATTTTGTAGAACAATTCCATGTAAAATGCTCACTAGCTAAAGTGACGGTCAGTCACAGTGTTACTGATAATAATCTTCAGCAGAATGGTAATCTATTTTGTCCAAAACGAGTGGACATTACAGAAACATAAAGAATCAACTAAACCCCAACTTAACATCTCATTTTGCTAATTTAACAACTTCAGGAAACTAAAAACTATTCCTCTTGCAATGCAGCTTCTAGCTCAAGCAGCTGTTAAGTCATAAACAAACCACTGCCGCTGACTGAGTAGATGATTTGTGTCCCACTCGACATAAAATAGGTCACTTCAAAAACAATCTTCCAGCCAATATCTTGGCTCTCGACTGAGCACTCTTTGAACGAAGAGTTAACATAAAATCCATACAGTAGTCACAGTTAACAGAAAGGTTCAATGATAAACAGAGACCTTGCAAAATACGGAGAAAGCCTTGATTGGGTTGTTACTGTTAGTCCAGCTGGCAAGACCACCTTCCTTGATCACCGTCATGAATGCGTTGTAAAGCTGGCGCTGGATTGCCGACATTCGCACCAGGATCACATACTCTTCTTTGTGAGGCAGCGCAGCACGTAGAACAGCATGGCCTCTCCTACCACACATACATGCATCATACAACAGTCAGTGCCATCGTAACTCAGGTTGGTCGATTACAGCTTAAAGGCATTTTCAATACAGAAATCAGTTTACACTGTGCCTTTATCAATACAACATATCATACAGATTTATTTTTAACGACATCTATAATATTTCTCGGAGCTGGGTGCCTTAGAAGTTCATCGATGTTAGTGCAAAAATGGTATTTATGTCCAGAGTGACGAAGATGTCAATTCTGTCAGTATGTGCTAAATGACTGGTTGCTCCTGAAATGATCACCCAGAGGGACATTTGATTTGCTTACAAAACTGATTAAATACTTTATAAAAGTTTACTCAACTAGGTCAAGTCAGCCTACGGTTGCTACATCGAGTACCAGCTTTAATTGGCTGCGAAAAGGCCAGAATGTCACTTCTGTGGGGTGCCAGGTAACACAGTGTGATCCCATGTGGCACGTGAGTTTCCATAGTGGTGAGGCAAACTGCTATAACTCAATTTAGCTTTTTAAAACACTGTTCACTTATTTGCTCATTGCTCGGCAGTGAACACGAACAACACATAAATAAGCATGTGCATTAAACACTAATGAAATGGTTTCTGTCAATTTCACATCATAGTTTACTGAAAGTTTGTTGCGGTTGTTTCTCCTTGTTTTTTGGCTTAGTTTTTCTCAGTACTAGCCAAGAGATAAGCTGCGAATAATAGCATCTCTGAAATGAGCTACTTGTGTCAAATGGGACGATAAAGCTTAACTGAATCGATCTATCAGTTAGTTTCGTTCACTGGTAGCACAGTGGTATTGCCTGACCAAAAGGCCTGCTTTTGGCAAAAGCAAAATTCTCTGGTTTTGACCTGGAGGTTGCATATCAACCTGTGTGACCAAAGACGTTCATTAACTGTGCGCAGTGTGAAGTAACATTAGGCCCGCTTTTGGTCGCCTACCAGAACCTAACAGGTAGGTGTTTGGCATGTAAACACGGTAGTCACATGATTAATATACTGAAAGCTGACTGGTCGAGCATGAAAAATAATCAACTAACAGACACACTGTTAGGTTCTGGTAGGCAATCCAAAACGGGCCTAATGTTACTTCACACTGTGCAGTTAATGATCGTCTTTGGTTACACAGGTTGATGTACAACCTCCACTTCAAAACCAGAGAATTTTGCTTGAACAATTTTATTGCCATGTGCCCTTGTTGATGATAACCAGTGTATCTGCATGAGGAAAAAGCTCAATCCTGTTATTAACACTGTCTCCGTCAAAATACACAAGTCAATATACAAATTTCAGTGTGATTAACACCCGACATACGTGACTAAGAGAACATCACCTTAAAAATTAAGCCAGTGTCGGAAAATACATCATCATCTCTATGTATATGCCATTAAACCACAGTAATAAGAAGTAAGCAATATACTGACCTTTGAACGAACCCTTCAAGGAGGCTGTGAAGAACGTGAGATCGAAATCTCATGAGTTTTATGTCCTCGGGCGTGCTGTCCTTGCACTGGCCGTTCATAATCGGTCGCTCGAACATGTTGCAGAACTCGGTTCTCGTGCCGAGGAAATTGGGCCGCACAAAGTCAACCATACACCAGTATTCCAGGAGGTTGTTCTGCAGCGGATAACCGGTCAGCACCACGCGACGCCTGCATCAGGCATCATTATCAAATAGTAACTTCCAGCACTTCACATCGCATCCGAGAATGGTGCCAATGACGGAAATCCAGCAAAAAGGGAGCAAATACGTTCCATGTGAATTCTACCTCCGCTGTTCATGCCGGCTTCACTTGTAGTTTATTAAGTGTCTGTGAATCAGTTGGTGGATAAAAAAGAATGAAGCCAAGACACTGGTTAGAATTATTTCATTATTTTCCCTCCAGTGCTCTGACACTATTAAACTATACTGCACTTTTACTCAATATGCCATTTTAAAAAAGACATTTTCTTGGTTTTCTGATTCTCTAAACTCTCCCATTTCATTCTGTGGATGCACGTTTTCAATGCTCCAGATCATTACAGCACTCAGCCAACGTAAAATTGGAACCTTTACTAACCTTTTTTTACGAACCTATTAACCTTTTATTAATATGAAAAAAAATGAGTAATTCAACAGTCTTGTGCATGAGATGAATTTATCACAGACAACTCGGTATCAATGATTATGTTTGTGTGCACATATTTACACATGGACGTCAAGTGTAATAAACAGAAGTGCAATGCTTAAGCAGATGTGTCAACTTCTGCTCACTGCGTCAGAAAACTGCTAGCAATTTTTTTGCAAATTTTCAGTCAAATTCTTGTGGTATGCAGCACACTGCACACCAAAGTTATTATCTGTACCATTACTTGTATGGTACAAATAAATACAGAGAGACTTATATAAGTATGTAAGTCTAAGAGATATGCACATATTAAATAAAAAGTTTTCAAAGGCAATCGTGCTGAGTGAATCCACACAAACAAATTGTCTAGGAATGTCCACAACTTAGGGGATATTTGATTAATGAATCTGAATCCGGATTCAGTGAATCCTGCTTGAATCCGTTTCATTTGTGATACGACATCAGCGATAAGTCCTAACTATTATTAAAAAATTTAACAAAGACATCTACGGCAACAACTGCTGCTAACAAACACCATCTTGGTAGTTAATAATTAAAATATGCAAAACAGGACAGAAAACAACATAAACAAACAACAGTTACGTCATATTTCATCCGAATCCAGATTCGTTAACCGAATATGATCCCCTTACATCATTGGTATGCAAGTGTTTTGGCAAAGTGTTCCGAGCAATTAGTGCAGCGACACAGAAACATAGCATTTGTAGGACTGAAGGAGTGCTTCACAGCTAGCCGATTTGGGCACAGCACAGCCTCTATAAACAGAAATATAGAGTAGCGATGTTAATACCCGGGTACTTTGAATCCCGAGACCCGAACCGTGAATCCCAGGTTTCAAACGGGCCGAAAGAGACGCACTTACGGCAAGTAGGCTAAGCTAGCGTACGGGTCTCATGACGAATATTTGAATTTTAAATATATGCTGCTTTTGTAAGACAGATATACAGAGAGACAGTGGGACTGATGTGTACTTAGTGCGAATGTTCTTCAGAGCTTGTGAGATGCTTGCGTGACTGTTCTTGATGCGATGTCCTTCGTCACAGATGACCAAGTCTGGTCCAGGACGACTCAGTGCTTCATGTAGACCTAATTAAAATACAGATTCGATTAATGAACTTACATTTTTTTCTATGGTCATGTCAACCGTGTGCCTAAATGATGCTGTCTTCCACTATTAAACAAACAATGACTAGTGTAATGCAATGTAATATAAATTTGTACAGCACATAATTGTGGAACCTCTAATGCGCTGTATGCATTAGTACATTGCAAGCAGAAACGTCTTCAACTGTATTCTAGAACTGTTTCTGCCGACGGCGGGGTCTCTCAGATACTCTGGCAATAAGTTCCGAGCCGACGGGCCTGCAACAGAAAAAGCTCGTCTGGCAAAGAACTCAACCGGCAGCGGTACGTCGAGAAGTTGTCGGTTGGCGGATCTCAGACGCTACCGAGATGTGACTGCAGAGAGTGAGCGGCAAAAGGCGGTCAGGTACTGGGGTGCGTGGCCATTTAGACAGTTGTGCACAATAACGCTGAGCTTGTACCTGACTCACTCGGGTAGTGTCCTTTCGGTTTTCTCTACAATTTGTGACAGTTACACCACTAAAGTTGGGACACCTACAGTGGTATTATTAATTATATTATTAACCAAAGTCAGCTTATTCACTTGTAACTGCTGAATCATGCTACAGAAACAGTGGTGGACAAAAAACTAGAATATAATGGCTGCCACTATGGTGTGACCTGGAGTAATGGCTAAGGCACCGGCTTGCAACTCAAGAAGTTGAGTTCAACTCCCTGTCGTTCACTGCTAGGCAGCGACCTTGGGAAAGTTGTTCAGACACACGTGCCTCTGTCATCAAGCAGTATAATTTGGTACCAGTCACAGGGCAGCGATGTCCTGCAGCTGGAAATGTAACCGTGTCATGGTGTCATACTGGCTATGCATTACGAACGTAAGTGGTTTATCCAACTACAGGCTCAAGACGTAAACAAAAGAGATGAGCTATGGGGCACGGTACTGTTCATCTTTTTTTACTTTCTGTACAACTAATGATAAGCATGAAGATGATGATCTAAAATGACGACAACCAACAACAATAAAACCTTTAAGAAGTTCCTTGTTGGAGTCCTCTTCATCGAGGTCAATACACACGGTGTCAGAGGTCACGCTAGAGGTCATGGCAGAAAATGCGGTGGATGTTGTGGCCAAGCTCACAGCGGTGGTCGTTGGAGGGTTCACAGACGAAGTCTTTCGACTAGCTGCACGGCGAGGCTTGGCAAGAACTCGCTTGGTAGTCAGGAGACGATACATCTCATAGCCGAGAAGCAGCACTCCTCCCGTCTCACGCCATTCGCCTTATCACGCACATACGTGTGGTTCGACAACAAATGCTATACGTCAACTATTTCCACTCCAACACATGCACCTAAGTTTTATTTATCCAGCCTTCTTTTACTGTTTTAGCGGCATCGCATAACAAAAGCTGCTTCACACATACCACTCTTCTTCATTGGACTATGCTTCTGTTGACATTTAACGGCTTATAACTCAACAACGGTTGCACACAGTCCTAAGGTCACTGCAAAACATTAATAGGAAGTCATACAAGTGCAACCATTGGCATGCTGATGCAAGTGTTGAAAATCAACTTTGACACCTATTTCATCCAGCATGGTGCTGTAACTAATACTCACACTTTGTCTTGTTTGAATTATTCCAGCACCGACTGAGTCCTCTCACTGGAGTCGGTTTTTTACAGGCGATACACTCTTCCTGATACTGAATCAACAGTGCTCAAAGTACTAAGAGAATAGAAAACAAATACACTAAAGGTCCAAATTACTTTATAACAATAAATTACTTTCAGAAAATTACAATTTATGACACACCAAATGAACAAATATGCATGCACATCACAGACAAATCAATAAAAAATAATTCATAAAAATCGGAGACTGTTCTACTTATGTGCAGAGGATATGCAATTATGGTTTTAAAGCGTTAGCATAAACATGAAATTTCAACCTCAACTATGTCCATCCACAAAAAGTAAACACTACTCAATAGATGATCGGACAGAATGCAAAATAGACTACTCAAAGCAGAGCAGTACGTCAGTTTAGTATGAAAAACTCACCGACAACTTTAGCACGAGCTGCGTTGGTTTTCAAGTTGTCGTTGACAATATACAACTTGAAATCTCGCGGCCAGAACAACTCACGGTCGATTTCCGGCACCGAAGACAGCTTCTCCTCACAAGTTGGTGCCGGTACGGATTCCGACATCATAGAGTTCGAAGACTGATTTATCGATTCCGGAACCTCGGGCTTTGCTTGCTGACTGGGCAATTCTGGCTGGTGATTTGCTGATTCCAAAGAGACACAGTTAGCTGGTTTGTTGGCACTTTCAGATGGCAGACAGCTAACAAACCCACTCATGGAGTCTGACATAAAAGGATTTGTGAACCAAGTTTTAGATTCTGAGCTCAGAGAATCTGTGACTGTTGCAGCGATACTGACATTCCCAGCATCCATATCTTTGTTGTTCTCGCCAGCATTACTTGTAGTAGTATTACTAAGTGTCTGACCATCAGTTGTGGCTTTGGAACTGTCTGTTTCGACACCAGTGACTGCACTGGCGACCGGCAGCCACATGTTGAACTCCGAGACCCAGTTCTGCAGCGTGTTCACTGGTACAATAACCAGAACCGACTTGGCGCCAGTGTGGCGGAGGAATATGTCGATGAATGATATGACTTGAAGGGTTTTGCCAAGACCCATGCTGTGAGCGAGGATACAGCCTAAACCATTGCTTGTCTTGAACCGATCCAGTGATTCTACCAAGTTGTCGTAGAGGAAACGAATTCCACCGATCTATAACAAAAATAAGATGCCGTTGACAGTGAGATGAAATGCGTCTCATCCGAGTGCTTCTAGCACAAACTGCTATACCTTAATATTGTATACTAAATGGTTGTCTGAGGGTAATAAATGATTTAGTTTTCACATCGCACTCGACATAAAATAGGTGATACACGCCGGTACTCTGTCATTTGCACCAGAAATGTCAAAATAATTACGAAAATACATCAACAACTGTTAAAGGTAAATGTTCAAATTTTTAACCACTGATTGGCGTTAGGTCTCCGCACATTCACTGAGTAAAATTCACACAGTCATTAAAACTTTAAACTGAATAACTGTTTTTTTTTTTCGATAATCAAACCTATTTTCAGAACCATTTTAACATACCAGCTGTACAGCACTGACACTTCATCGGCACTCACTTCCCATTCTGCTAATGGTAGGAAACTGAGCGGCATGCAGGCTCCCGTAGTAGTGCGGGTGCTTCTATCACAAACTGCTATACTGATTACTCCTTAATATTGCACACTATATGGTTGTTACGGGTAGTGATTACTGAATGATTTATTTTTCACATCACTCTCGATACAAAATAGGCTATTTTGGAGGTACTCTACAAACTTCTTGCCTCATACTAAGGACTCTAAACCTAACAACAATAGCAACCATTCATCAGATACATGGAAGGTACTGTTCAACACTGTATAAACACAAATATCTAACGCAAATTTTGTACACATCTTATTATGACCTCTGGCCGCATGAAAACAAAGAAGGCCCAGTTCTTATAGCTTCTGGGGCCAACGTGGGGCTTCTTTGTGGGTAACAGTATGGCAAAATTGGCAATAATGATGAGAACAATCACCTGGTGTGGCTTGACAATGGCCGCCAGCTGCGGAGCAAGGTAAATGTCTGGCTCCGAAGCTGGATGTCCGACGTTGACGAGCACTCCTCCCATTGCATCTCGCTGATTCAACGCATCGTTCACGTGACTGCCGCTGTTCTCAACGTCGCCTTCGTCTTCGTCTTCTTCTTCGATCTCCGCATCGCTCGGCATCATGATAAGGTCACTGTCCTCGTCTTCCTCCGAACTGGAAATCTCCACCACGTCTACAAACGGCAACTAGTGCGTTTAAATTACGGAGAAAATGCTTCCGTTCTCGTCAGTGTGTTACTGACCGAGTTCTACGATATTAATTGTAGCGCTGACAGTAACAGTGATCCACCGACTGACTTACGGTTTAACGTCCCACTCACACAAAATAAGCCAGTCTGGGAACACTCTTCCCAGCCAATCTCTGGACTGGTACGAATTAACAAAATCAATAACCAAGAAAAACAACCAGAAAAAAAATAAAATAAATGAAACAAAATGGCCACATTACAACCGGTCGGGGTTTATCACATCAAATATTTTCACCGCCAGAGGCAGCATGTATCATCAAAGTCTCACCATTACGACAAGTAAGTAAAAGAACGAGGTATCGACCTGCAGGTGGTTTGGCAGGTTTAGACTGCAACGACGATGACGACAATGCAGAACTGTTAGATGGTGACTTGACTTTGTCTACACACGACAACCAGTTCCAGCATCTATAACTATTCTCCACAACACCATACTCTGTCTCTTCCGTTATCGAACCAAACCTTGCATTACCTCTGGAGCAGGTAGAAAACAATCTGCCAACTATGAGGAAGTATTAGTTTAATCCAGTGTGCATTCACAATGCAAAGGCCACAAAACCCTCATAAAAATGTATTTAAAAAAGAATTTTAGGTTTTATTTTTACACAGCATAGCAGCAGAAAGCTAAGCTGACAGGACTGTGAGGTACATACCACTTCAGTACCTACTAAAAAATGGTCACCCATCCCGAAACTAACTGGGATTCACATAGAGCAATTTTTTTACTAATGTGTGCAATGCTGCTTTTACTGGATTAAAAGTATAAATAATCCTACTAAGTGTATAGTAAATTATTATGTGCTGCCCAGTGAGTAACATGAAATTAGCATTACTTGAACTGAGGTAACGGGAGATCTGATCCAAGACTGGATAGCAGATTACAAAATGGTGTTCGTTTAATGCTAGAACCACTACTACTATATCGGACTAATAGATACAATCAAGATGGATAATGATGGTGATATCTTCAAATTTACTGATCTCTGATATCTAAACCAGTAATTCACTTAAAATAATTTTTGTGAACTGAACAAATAAAAGTCTATAGTCCAAACACTGTCGACCGCTGAATAAAGAGGCAACTAAAACATAGATCTGCAAGAACAAACCATCGAGAAGTGATTTAAGTGCGGAGTTCTTGAGCTGTTCCAGTGTGTCCATCATCTCCTTTTCTCTCTGAGCTCGCAGCTCGGCCGCCTGCTGCCGCAACTTCTCCTGGATCTCCTGCAGCCTCTTGCGTCTCTCCATCTCTTCCTTCTGCGCTGCTTTCGTCTCCTCGTCCAGATTATCATCCTCCAGAATCTTCCTACAAGCACGTCGGCGGCAGCAGAAACAGCATTATCAACAATTTTACATTGCCATTCACCGGGTGTCGCTACTGTCGACACCACTACCAAGATAAGATAAGATGAGCCGAAGCCAGCTATAGCTATAGTGCAGGCGGCATGCGACAGTAGCGACACCTGATGAATGACAATGTAAAATCGATGTCCACAACAACGACAACGTGTGACAGAGTGGACCGAAATGGCCCCATAGAATGGGCCCAATCAGCATCCAATCTGTCTATACTATCTAATAATGTGCCAAAGGTTCTACAATGCTATGTACAACGGGTCTGGGGCTGAAATGCTAGCTGCAGCTGGCTACGTGAGAGAGACCAATAGCCAAGCACTGAACCGCTGCCACCAGATGAATTGTAGAGCCCGCCACAGAGTACATAATGTCTGCACATTTACAGACGACAAGAAAGGAAAGAGAAAGAAGCAGTGGCTGCAGATTAGCCAACCACAGCTGCATATGCCATAGGCATGAGTCATAGGCTAGTGCACAGCTCTAGTTTATTTAATTAGGCAACGTGGGCCACAAGAGATAACAATAAACAAAAAAACAAACCAACAGAAAAGACAAAGTCATAACAAGTTGTTAATGTAATGGAAGCAACAGCGCACATCATCATCTAGCACAAATCATTCTACTGCAGTCACCAGGTGGTGCCCAAATGTACAACACCCATTTAAAACATGATTCCTTTGGCCAATATGAGTCTGCCCCAAGTCAGACAAAACACACAAGCAAACAATCACACAACACACTACGAACATCATTTGCAGTGCAGTGCTGGCAATGCACGTGTAAACACTAGTATATCTTACAATACCAAATGAATATGAGAAAAACTATACAAATGATGAAAAAATAAAATAATCGACTAACACACTGGATTCATTCTATCACACTAAGTTTTACTGCACAAATGCCCTACTAAGCTGACAGTAACTAAACATTGTGGGCCTATTCTCAACGGAAAGATAAAAGATAAAAAAATAAAAAAGGAAAAAAAAATTAGCAAGAGAAAAGGAAACAAGTAGTCAGGTTAACAAGAAACAATCTATATACCACCAAAATCAAAAAATGTATCCACTGCGCATTAAGCCCTGATGCTAGAAGACTGGTTATAGTACCATTTAAAGCCAATGCTACCTTCTACTTCAAAACCACAAGTTCAATATTTCTGTTAATCTACTACAATTTAGAAAAATAATAACAGTGATACTGCAAAATTACTGACTGAAAAAATTACCGAATGTTTCGTCTTTCAAACAAGGTTTTCTTGGCATCTGCCTTGGACATCTCTGAACCATCTTCATTTTCTGCTCGTTTTCTTCTCTTTTTCCGCGGAGACTTTGTCGTCGAATCTGACTTACGTTTCATGCTCTCACCTGACTCCAACTTTTTCCGTTTCTTTTTCTTCTTTGAGCCATCTCCTTTAGCTGTCAAAAACAACAGTTCGAGTTGAAATATTTAACTAAGGATTGCAGTACTGCTAAAAATATCACTGACAACAAGTACAGTAAGGAATCTGCTGAATGCAGTAAAGAAACCAGATTTTGAATATGCTTTGCAATTATCATTTTAAAAACACAAAATACACTCATAAGATGTTTTTAAAAAGTACTTGAAAAACAAATAAATACACAATATTCAATTTAAATCAATACATGAAAATCAGCAACGAAGAAATCATCAAATTAACATCATCGCTTGCCATCAATAACTCCTACATTATACTAACCTCCGGCTATCAATAACAGCAGTGACTCTTAATTTCTCGTTTTCTTTATATCATTCAAAATAATAATAATAATAATAATAATAATAATAATACAACATTTGTATAGCGCCATAGTGTCCTACGCGGGAGGCAGAGGCGCTTGTGGCGCCAGTTAAGAATGAGGGAAAAGGTGGGTTTTGAGATGGCGTTTAAATGTCTGTAGGGTAACGCAGGATCTAATGTCAGCAGGGAGAGAGTTCCATGTTTGTGGTGCCG
>Ga0209782_1000859_pt1 | contig 14501 bp, 7 predicted proteins | sample WorMetmaBAHAMAS1_FD_187390 | JGI IMG/M metagenome (GOLD analysis project Ga0209782, IMG submission 187390) | Marine gutless worms symbiont microbial communities from Max Planck institute for Marine Microbiology, Germany - Inanidrilus... | ecosystem: Host-associated > Annelida > Digestive system >...
GTATTGTCAGATCCATTTAAAGGTCGCCAAATGAAAGAATATTACCAGCACCTGCATCAAATTGAGCCAGAAAGTGAATGCAAGTATATCTGTGAAGGTCATTGTTAAAATCTGCAATGTTTTGACTTTTGGCAATTTGCAGTGAGTGGCAACTTTTAAATGCTCTCTTGGTCATGCTGCAAAGAAATTATTTTAGTATTTAAGTAAGTAAGTAAAAAAGTAAATATAATTTGTAAATGCGCACAACGGTCAGCCGAAGTCAATGCAGTTTTCAGTGAAATAACGCAAATTGCCTCAGAAGAGGTTGTTTTACAATAAATAACAGAAGTATCCCCATTATCCTGTATGGATGGAAGGCTGGAAGCTTACACACTAACAAAATCTGATTTGCAGTCTATGGACTTTGTGACAAACCATTTTAAAATGAAATTATTCAAAACAAAAAAGTAGATCACGTTAAATACTCTCAACATTGTTTAGCTTTTGACATGGCGAGTGATCTTTTGGAAAAGGAGCCAAAACGTTCTATGGCAAATTTAATGAATTTTTACAGCCCGCATAGCGAGAATGTATATTGCCTTGTATGTGCGTGTGTCTGTCTGGGTGCCAAAAACTGATAATTTCATCACTATATCACATTTTGCATTTGCCTGGGGGGTTTGAACCCATTCAGGCATGTCCGTTTGTCTGTCCGGGCTCCAGGCCCGGGTGTCTGTAGGTATTAAGTATTATGCAATACCCATTGTGACATAACAGAGCCGTTTTATAAATCACTGCTCACTAATTTACTGGGTATTACCAATTTCGATTTTTTTTCTTTAGACACTTTGTACTATATTTAAATAAAATAAAATGTTGATGTCAAGTGATGCTGTTAGTATTACTTGTTTTTATGTGCCTGATTGTAGCATACACAGGCCAAGCTATGGATATTGATATTCATCAGACAAGGAAAGTAAGTTTTTCCAGTATCCAATGATGTGTTTTATGAATGCCAGCAAACATGCAGTGCACATAGTTAGTGTGTGGGTAACATGCTGATATATAGTTAGTGAAACTTGGTGAAGCACTTTTCACATATTAAAGCACTTGAATTTTGATAAAAGACAACAACAGCAACAACATTTAATGAGATGACCTTTTTCCAGACAATGTGGTTAAGCCAGCACCAGAAAGATTTGGTTTTTAGTGAAGCAAGAGATGATGGGGTGACAGTAGCATTAGCAGGCTGTGCAAATTACTTGTGAGTATAAGTGAGTACCAGTAATTTCTAAATACACCGTCAATTGCTGTCGATTTGTGTGGATGTACTAATAGAAGTTCGCCCCCAAGAACAAGCTAGGTGTCCATCTAACACGATTGTACCAATAGAAAAAAATGTTTGAGACATGCTCTTGTTTGTGAAGCCATTGTTAAATAATGTTTATAATTTAGTTTGTAGTTGAATTTGTAAGGAATTGTTGAATTGTGCAGGTCAGCAGTGACAGTGACAGTGATGTAATGATGGTTGGCAAGCAGCAGCAGCAGCAGAAAAGAAGAGCAGTGTTTGGTGATATAACTAATGTGAGTGCATTGTTCATCTTTATTTTGCCTGTAGATTTAGTTACTTACATTCATCTTAACAGAATTTCTTTTCTACGATTTCTCTAGGTTGGGATGGATTCTTCAAAAGAGAATCTTTGGCCAGATGCTTTTCCAGTCAACTGTGACCAACATTATCGAAGCACTGAAGAAATGGCAGTCTTTTCTTTATACATTGTAGTTGTAAATATTTTAATTCGTTTGAAGGATTTAGTGCTGTGATGATTCTGGTTTTTTAGTGTACGATCGATATTTTTCAATTTATTTGCTTAAATATCGCGAAATCGATTCGATTTTGCTTTTTGGAAACTTGTACAGAGGCAAAACACACACCACACGAATTTGAAACATGCTGTCGTGCATTAGGCCTATAACAAAATCACTATTAGGTGTATAGATCTGTAAACTGTACTCGGATGTTGTATTTGTTCAGAATAGCACATTAACAGTCAGTAATGGCAAGAAGAAATGTACCAAGAATGTGTCGGTGGTAATTCCTGAGGTTGTTGATGAAGAACTGGTCGACACTGTGATTACTATTGATAACGATGTGGCAACAGTTCACACAAGTGGAATTCCTTCTGCCGTAGATTCCAGCTGTGTCGCAACCGAGGTACTAAGCACACTAACTTTACTGTGTAGGTGCTGCTAATTACGTGCCTTGACAGGACTTTTTGATTGTTGCTATGCCCACCGTTGAATGTCGGTTTTCTTGAGAGGTTGCCTATTTCCATGCATAATAAAGGTGGATATTCACCCGTCTCAGATCGGATTTAGTGGCTGTCATCTTACTGCAGTATATTGATGTGATTTAATCAGAGCATTGCTTTAGTGCATATTAATTGCAAGTCACAGTGCACGTAACTGTCGTAAGTCATGGTCCACATATGTCAAGTCGCATGATAGGTGTTTAATCATTTATTATATCACTGCTGTTTAACATATGTGTATGTTTATAATGTACATTAGCATAATGTTGGTGTATAATATAATGGCCTGATAAGGTTATTGCTGTGGCTTTTCATACACTGATGTCATTATATGTTGTAATGTAGTCGGAGGAAATGACAGTTGACTGGGTGGACGTTGACAAAGATAACACAAATCCTTCATTCCTGTCCACATATGTCAATGACGTATTCGACCATTATAGAAGAAGAGAGGTAGGCACACACGACGTCATATTTTATATACATACTTTGCCTTTCAAGTGGTGTATTGTTTTTGTAACATTGCTGATTGTAATGTAGTTAAAAGTCCAAAGTTTATTTGAATAATTACCGCGCGAGGCTATGCTAAGCGCGGTATATGCCGTCGTCGTGTGTCTGTCCGTCTGTCTGTGTGTGTGTCTGTCACATTCCGGTATTGTATCAAAACGGCTAAAAGTATAGAATCACGCAAATAATGCCACACGATAGGGTTTTCAAGTGAAATGTTTTGTAGTTGCAGGATTTCTACTCACAAGTGCCTCGCGCGGTCCCTCTGCCATAGCAGAGCTACTTGTTTTCAGTTGTTGTAACCTGTAATTGTATGATGGTCTTTATTGCTGTTCTTTATCGATGCTACAGCCTGGAAGATTGACGTTGAAACCGCAATAGTTAAGCATTGAATATTACAGAACTGGTAGGCAGTGTTGACCTTCAGTGCTGTGATGCTTTTGGTGGGATGACAGATAAGGCATCTGACCTGTAAAAGTCCTGCGTCACAATCTGTAGCGTAACTAGGGTCAGGTTAAGCTAGTAAGAACTACTAAGCACTCTTTGCAGTTTGCACTGAGTTGTCACTGGATGAAAGTTAGCAAATTCAGCTAAATTGATACCCTATGATTCATCATATTCAAAACCATCAGTATACTATTATAAACTTACAGCTAACAACATTCATTTTATCTTGGAAGATAAGACTCAAGAGATTCAGACATCACTGATGCATAAGTGCTCTGTATTGTATTGTATTGTATTGTATTAAAGCAGCTATAATCTTCAGCTTACACTCAAAAAATAAATTTGCAAACTGGCATCCAGTGTCTCTGTCCTTTCACAGTTGCTGTCATTTTGATTTGCAGTCGTCAGCAGTCTGTTTTGCTAACTTTGTTAACTAAGCACTTGGGACAGCTAGTTACATGGCGAGAAGTAACATTGTTTAGCTAACAGTAAGATAGTTAATGACCCCTAGACTAACTTTTGAAGACTGGGCCAGTATAACAAAACTGGAAGGTACTGGTAAGTAGTATGCTGTTTTGTTTGTAGCTGAACTTTGTTGTGTCGGACTACATGTCTCGGCAGCGCGAGATGTCGGTGAATATGAGAGCCATATTAGTGGACTGGCTTGTCGAAGTGCAGCAGAGTTTTGAACTGGTTCACGAGACATTGTATCTGGCTGTCAAACTTACTGACTACTATCTTGACCGACAGACAACGGCTGTAGCAAAGAATTTTCTGCAGCTGATTGGCTCCACTGCACTTAATATTGCGTGCAAATTTGAGGTATGTGACGTGATTCTTTTTCTTCTGTCATTTGTGTTTGAACGTGAGCTGACACGAGTGAAAAAGCACATTAATTGTCATTTAACACATACATATATTAAGTGATTGGAAGTTGCTACAGTATGGGTGGCATTGTGGCGCAACGGTAGGGCATTGGACTTTCGATCTAGAGGTCGCAAGTTTAATCCCCGGGTCGGGGGGCAACTGTGTAATGACTATGGGCAAGTTGCTCACACCCGCTTCCCTCTACACCAACAGTTACTATATAGAGTCGTCAAACGGGTACCTTTACCTTTCTACAGTATGAAACTGTCTGATAACTTTAGTTTCTTACGTTCAGTCTAGTTACTCGTCACCTCCTTGGGTATCTGTTACATTCATAATATGCATCTCATGCAGATATGGCAGAACCATACGTGGTCGACTTTGCATCAACTGCTTTAATATCTGGAAATGACAGTATTCTATGTGAGCACAGCTCACTACTGACCTGCTGTTTACTTCTGGTCATTGTTTAATGTCATTTGCCTTAATCATCTAATTGGGCCCATTCCATGGGGCCATAGCGGTCACCTCTGTCACGCGTTGTCGTTGTCGTCGTTGTTGTTGTCGTTATGGACATCGATGCGCAGGCGGCGTGCGACAGTACAGTGGCGACACCTGGTGAATTGACGTGAGGCGGCTCGTTGTGGCGAATGGGCCCAACATTTTTCATTTCAATAAGGCAGTATATAAAAGTGTCATTTTATGGTAGGTAGGCTGAATGGTTGTAACATTTGTATGTGTTTTGGCTGAATCAGGAGAGAAGTCCTCCAGTTATTGATGACTTCCTCTACGTCTGTGATGATGCATTCACAAGAGATGAACTGCTCGAGATGGAGAAGCAAATCCTGAAAGCAGCAGACTTTGACATCGGCATTCCTCTGTCGTATACATTTCTCCGTCGGTATGCACAGGTTGGTTCTGATCAATCTGAATGTGTTCTGTATATTTTTGTCCCTGTAAATGTAGTATATTATGCAAAATATTAGTCGCTGCTTGCTTTTTACAAGACTCAAAGCTGGTGGAGGAGAAAAATATGTATCGGTGACTGTGCATAGAGGCATCCAGAACAAATCAGTTTTTGTAAATGTTCCAAGTCTGGTTCAAATTGGCCTCGACTGTTGCAGACAGAACCACACGATTTGCTGCATTATGCCCATCGATTTGTATACAAAGTGGGACAGCAAATTTGATAAACAAGCGATAGTCTGTTGTTGATAACTAGAGGTTTGGACAAAGTTTCAGAGGGAAGTACCCGTTTTGGAGATACCCAGATTTTGTAACAACACAGTATAGGGCAAGTCAAAGGAAGCCTCTGTGCTAAAAACGATCAGCTATGCTGATAAAAATTCTGGCTTGTGATAGACATGCACTGTTCTATAGCTACTATCACGTTAGCATTGTGTCGCATGGGTTATTACAAAATTTGGAGTAAAATAGAATCAGAACAACATTATGTTCTTTCATCATATAAGACAAGAAGTCTCAGGTAGTTTTAATTACTTTGTCCCGGAGTTTATGAGCTTAACTTTTATCCGTGAAATTTAAAAGTATTAATTTGTAAATGACTGATGTTCAGTGAGCAGATGATGGAATGTGGCTTGTTTGGACAGTGTGGCCGAGTGAGCACGCCGACGTTGACTCTTGCCAGGTATATCCTCGAGACATCTCTCATGGACTACTCGTATATCAGCTGCCACGAGTCCATGATGGCGGCTGCGTGTTTGCTGCTTGCTATGAACATGAACTGTGATGGGCAGTGGGTAAGTCTGCGTGACGATATATCTAGGCGTCTCATTTCACTTATTTGATTGTTTTGATAGTTAATACTGAAGCCGATGGTAGGCTGTGTATATCAAAGAGCTTATACTGTGAGTGTTCTATTATGGTTTTTAACAAACCACCCAGACCAACTCAGCCTCGCCATCTCTAGTCCAGTACTGACGTTTTTTCAGTTTCCATATGGGTAGCAATGGCACACTGTGTTAAATCAGGCCCGGTTCAGTAACGTTGGCTTTTGGGCAAGAAACCTAGTGTGCCAGAGAATTGATTTTTATTTCCGAATGTGCATCACCTCACCTACTTGTGTCTTAAATTCTAAAATTTATACCCCTAGATCCCTGCTGTAAAGTGGAAGGTGAGGAGAAGGGAAAGCCCGGAAGAGCGAGGGGTTGGATGGGATGGGATGGGACTCGCCACAAACTGTCACCACCACTATTTGACACAAAGTTATGCCTCTAGTTGGCTTGTGGATGTGGGTTGTACGTGTGTGGTCGCTCAGTTGGGTTTAACCCTTACCAGGTTTAAGCACCAAAGTGAGCATGAGCTTCTCTGCAGTGGTTTTGCATGATCACTGTGTCTTGTATTTAACGTTTCCCAGCTGGGAAATTACCATTAACATTGTTGTAATGTCAACAACATAAACACTGTGTAACTTACTGTAAATTAACTTTCCAGACCAGGTTCTTTGAGGTTAACTGGCTTAAATTAAGAGACTGACCAATGCATTTGTTTCTGGTGCATTAGGAAGTGAATATTTTGCTCTTAGTCATGTACTCTGTCAAATGGATCTTTGGCTGATGACCTTTGAATGCAGAGTAGTGATTTAGGGCTATCCCCATTCCATGCACTTGCAATATTTATGCTCTCTATAAACTTAAGCAGTGACTTGTAGAATTTGTCAAGTTTTAGAGGTGCTTGTGAACATAGTAATTTACATTCCATTCTGACAAGTTATCATTTAACTTCTTCAGCACTATACCTAAGTAAAATTATTGTAAATAGTACCATGTGGTGACTAGAGAGTTCTTTTATCATAAGCATGTATGCTGTATGAATATGATATTGTACAGGATGCAACTGTGACGCATTACACACAGTACACAGTTGGTGATCTAATTGATGTAACATCTCGGCTAAATACAATGCTGACAGGGTCGCCACACAAGTCACTGAAATCGATTCTGTTGAAATACTCTCACCAGTATGTCACAGTTATCACCATTTGTTGTCATACATAATCATCATAACTGTGTTCATACTGTGTCAGGGTAGCATTTGTTTTTCTGTTTTACTCTTTCTAGATTAAGACAATGGACATATTATTCAGTTCATTGCAAAAGTAGAAAACTTATAGAACGCATACTGCTGCAAAGCTGTCATAAAGGACACAGCATCCATTCTGTCAGTTGCTGACTCTAGAAAGTATGACCTTTAGTGGATGACTGTGGTTGTTGGCATTAGAGTTTGTCATTACTTTGACTGTTGGGAGTGACAGGAAGGCTGTAACTTTAACCTGTAGAAACCTGCTTTGAGCCAGCAGGTTTATCTCTTAACCCAACTAGGAATAATTCTGCAAAAGGCCAGTCGGATAAACTACGGTTCGTATTAGTAGTAGGTGGTATGTGTTTTTGTTATGCCTTTGCATATTACAATTTTGAATATGATTTTTGCAGGGTATTCCATGAGGTGGCAAAGATTGCACCCCTCAGTGAACAAGAGATGGATCTACTGCGAAGTTGTAAAACATCTGGCCGTAATGTTGTTCGATACAATCTGGGGTGATTTTATCCTTTGTAAACAGTTATTTTTGTAGCATTTTCTATGAACTGTGGCACGACTATTTGTATGTTGTTGATTTTATAAAGCGAATCTGAATGACTGCATATTCCTAGGTTTGAGCATCTTGACTGAGGCAGGCCATTTTACAGACTGGTTGAATGTCATTAATCTTAAATATAAATCCACATTTAGTTAACATAATGGTTAATAGTTTGTATGCCTGTTTTCTGAGTGTCGGTCAAGCACTGAGAACCAGTGTTGTGCTCTGCTGTTAGATCTGCTAGTGCACATGCTCAAAATGCCAGATTACAGTGCTGTGTGGCTGCAGTCATTATCAAACAGCAACAATGGCACAGTAATGTATTACTGAGGGCACGATGACAGGAGCTCATACATTATTTATTTACTCCCGGCATAACTGTGCATGTTTTTATTGGAGTGATAACACACAATATCTAAGTACACACATAGCCCAGCTAATCATCATCATCATCGCATGGCTTGCCCTTGAATGGACGTTTCTGTTTCCGCGAGTGAACTCGATACAGACGGCTCACTCATCAGCTGAGATGTACCCGGCAGCGTGCCAGGCAGACGCGGACATGTATTTTGTCAGCATTGAACAACACATTGAACACACTCATGTATTGATATGAACAGAGGCAGTATAATGCTCAAGCACTCCTAATATTGAGCACTGTTACCAGTTAGGTCAACTTTCTTACTTGTCAAAAAATTTATCATGCTGTGCATGCGATTAAGCCAACAAACTGAGAATCGGGTTACACACACTGGCCTGTTCTGCATAGGTTTCTGCAACTATCTGTAAGGTGCAGTATTTCTTCCTCCAAAACAGATGTTATGTGCTGCTAGTTTTATACAGATAACATGCCAGAGCCTCAGCCAAAGTTTTTAAAATGTGTGCTCATTTAGCCAACAGATTTTATGAAACTACTGGTTAGAACAGTATCGACTTGTGCTGTATGCATAAGCTGTGGATGTTACATTCTCTTGGTGACATTATATAATGTACATACTACATACATAAACAGCATTGGTTCTGTGCTACAACTCGCACAGTTCATAGCCTGATTTCATGTTGTATTAACACGATTTGTTTTATTAATGGCAATATTGTACAGTGTAAATTATTATTAGAACTATGTATGAATGTTTTAGGTTGATATGCATGACTGAATGAGACTACTGTACTGCTTTGGTGATATCTGTATTGTGGTTTTGTGATGGTTTTAATCAGGGCAGGATGTAAAAAATATAAGACAATTAATTTTTTTAGAATTTTGTCATTTCTGCTTCAGGTCATTTTGTTTATATTTTAGAAATCTGGTATACATAATAAACAGCTGTTACAACTTCTGTGTACAACTCATTTACTACATATTACACAATCATGTTCAGCAGTCCTATTGGTACAAATACTATGCCAGTCCTCGGTACCTTTATGCTGGCTGACAAGCGTTAATCTCATCTTGTTTTAGTCAATAATTTAAGTCAAAATATAAACCACACTGTTCTACATGGCTAATTCAAATGTGCTTATGTCCCAGCTTGTTTTTTCCAGTTTGTTTTGATATTAACATCATCTGATGCAAGGTAACACTTTCTTTCTTTGGTTTATACATGCAAGTTGCAATGGGCACATTAAGCTGCAACCTGCTAAAATCAAATTCTCATTGGAATCACTCACATGCCCACGTAGTGGAGACACTGCACTGCATCTCCAACATCACTCATTTAATGACCTCTTTTGGGGATAACCTGGATAAGCCAGGATCAGAAAGATAAATTCTGTAATCTGTATTTTAATGAAGCAACGACGTTTGATGTGATGAAGCCATTGGCTGGACCATATGCAGTTAGTCAACCGTACCTCACTATACAGATAACCACACCAGCAGTCCAGCACATCGTTCAGTTTGTACAGGCCAGCCCTCCTGACACCCAGAAAGAAAGGAACAGAAGCTGCATCCCCATCAAAAAAAAATTCATATTACAGATAATTCTGCACTAATTTTCAGCATTAAATGATAAGCTTAATACTCATCAATGTCTTTCTGAACTTGCTGCACTACTAAGTTCGTTATTTTAAATAGACTGCTTTGTGATGAACTGGTAATTTTCAGTTTTTAGGTTGGCTCAGCATAATAAAGGCACATTCATGTCAACTCCGTTTTCATTGCGCACTGCTGTTAGTGCGGTATATGCTGTCATAGTGTCTTGTGTGTGCATCTGTCACACACCAGTATTGTATCAACAAGAGGGCCTAGCAGTGGCTAGGATAGCGCGAGATGACTCTTCCACCAGAAATCCCAGCATCATCCCATCCGGGTGAGGCATTGTCAGTAAGTAGCAAAGACATCCATCTATCCAAGCATGCAAAGGTATCTGGGATCCATTGCACCCTGTGACCACAATGCACAAACGTCACACACAGACGGACAATGAAATCGTAGCATCAGTGCGAGATGTATATATTACATCTCGTGCTAAAAATAGGGCCCGTCAGTAAATAAATATTTATCCCAGATCCAGCTTTACTCGATATTTGGTGAACTTCCGGTGTTGAGCAATACGGTTCTAATCATAACAGTTTGTGTGAATGTTGCAAATTCTAATTTATAGTCACAAATAAAAGAAAGTGGGCTGAGTTATAGAGGTATTATTTATGCAATTGTTTTGTAAGGTAATTTTAGATTGTTGAAGACTAACCGTAACAAATGTTGCATTGACACCTGTACTAAGCTTACTGTCTTTCACCGGAAACAGAAATAACATAGATATATTCTTATATAACTGACGTTCCCTATGGCTAAAGTTAGGATGATGCAAACAATGGAACAACAGCCCGGGGACTCTTTAATTTTGATGCCAAAAATCTCCCTGAAATTTGAACGGGATAACCCCTAACAGGGGTGACAAACAGGTGAAGGAGTTCTCAAGTCACAGTTACACGTCACAAATGGTATCTCGGAAATCCTGCTGATAGTGATTGTAACAACCAGCCACTGAGAGAAAGCGAGCCTATCTTAACAGCAGCAACTGTGATGAACTTCGGTGTACTTGAAGGTCATTCCTTGATTGCAAACATCGTGTGGTCCCTCTGCAATAGCAGAGCTTCTTACATATTTTGTTGGAAAGAAGCTGGGTAAGAATTTTCCGAGTACTGACTATTGCTCAATTTTTCACTATAAAAGAGGAATTAGCAGCAAGACAATACATATGTTCAGTAATCTGTTTGTGCTATTTTATTGAGTTTAACTTAAATGAGCAGTAATGTGCAAAAAAGCATATGATTACAGACACAATAATAAACCATGCTCACGTGTAACTGTGCAGCATTTCAGAATTATACAATCAATCTTCATGGTGGGCCAAAAAAGTAAACGTAAATTCTTCACACTTGGTCATATCGCATGCACTATTTGCACTTTTTTATGGCCTATTAATACTGATGTCGCACACAGCATGGTCTATCTGCATGTGTGTTGGTCACACTGCTGAGTTGCGTAAAAATAGCTGAACCAAGCGACATGCCATTCACAGAGAACAAACACAATATTCATTAAGAGAAGAGTTAAAAATATATACTTGTCGGAAACCATATGCTTTACAATCAAATTTGACATAAGATAAATTTTATCATACATTTTGTTGTGAAACCATTTTATTTTCTTGACCGACCCTATACTTATAATAATGCACACAACTAGAACCTTATATGCTTATTTTGTGAGAGTGATGTCAAAAAGGACTACAATGGAAATGCTCCAACCAGATGTATGCTGCACAGTTTTTTTTACTCAGTATTTACTACTTACTTGACTAAAACAACACTACTTGAATGACAGCTACGAATACTACTTCAAGTTTCATCATGAACAGCCATATATGATAAGTGCAAACATATACCATTTGCCTTCAACAAATGTTCAACTCTTTAAAATTTAAAATGCACGAACATATATACACATAAAACATATATACACTGTGTTCCAGAAACGGCAGACGGCAATTTTTAGAACTAAATGCCAAAAAACGATGTGAATTAAAAAGAATAGGTACTGTTTACACGGTAAAATGCAACCTTAACTCTACTTTCACTGCTACAGAAATTTGTATGTTAGAATCAATCGGCTTTTTGGAACACAGTATACTCCAATATCACCGACAATGAATTACTGTAATAGTCTGTTCACAACAGTTTTTTCCAACAACTGTTTCCATTTCCCATGTCAGTCAGTTTACTATATACATCAGTTACTCTGGCTCGACATCCTCACTTTCATCGTCATCATCATCATCTGGATCATCAGGCGTGTATTTCGGTGTCGTCGGAGTCGACTTCTTTGAGCCCGGTGAGAACTTTGGACTCTTTGGAGTGATGGACGGCGTGGTCGGTGAATAAACCGGGCTCTTCGGCGTGTAAGTTGGACTTGACGGGGAATAGCTCATCGTCGACGGAGTGTGCTCCGGAGATGAAGGTGTGTATCTCGGCGAGCTCGGACTGTACTCGGGTGACGTTGGGCTGTACACCGGACTCGTTGGAGTGATCTGCGGCGAGTATTTCGCGGGAGAAGGTGTGTACTGAGGTGACGAAGGCGTGTACTGTGGTGATGAAGGCGTATACTGCGGTGATGTCGGTGTATACTGCGGCGAGGATGGAGAGTACATTGGAGAACTTGGCGAGTACTGTGGAGACGCCGGCGTATACTGAGGAGATGACGGTGAATACTCGGCACTTGGCGAGTACGTCGGCGACGCTGGCGAGTACGCGCCCGTTGCCGAATAGCGCGGTGAGCTCGGCGAATATGATGGGCTGGTTGGTGAATACGACGGAGACGTGGGACTGTATTTTGGACTGCTCGGGCTGTAGCTTGGGCTCTGCGGCGAGTAGCTGGGGCTCGTCGGCGAATAGATCGGTGAAGATGGACTGCAGTTTGGAGAAGTTGGGGAATAGCTCGGGCTCGTGGGGGAATAACTCGGGCTGGTGGGCGAGTAGCTGGGACTGGTTGGAGAGTACGACGGACTCGTTGGGGAATAGGATGGACTTGTCGGTGAATAGCTGGGGCTTGTTGGGGAATAGCTTGGGCTCGTCGGTGAGTAACTCGGGCTCGTCGGCGAGTAGCTAGGACTTGTTGGGGAGTATGACGGGGACGTGGGTGAATACGATGGACTGGTCGGGCTGTAAGACGGCGAGGTTGGACTGTAACTGGGGCTGGTTGGGCTGTACGACGGTGACGTCGGGCTATACGATGGGCTTGTCGGGCTGTAGGATGGAGAAGTCGGGCTGTAGGAAGGACTCGTGGGTGAATACGACGGGCTGGTTGGCGAGTACGACGGGCTCGTCGGCGAATACGAAGGACTCGTCGGACTGTATGACGGGCTGGTAGGACTGTATGAAGGTGACGTCGGGCTGTAAGACGGTGACGTGGGCGAGTAGCCAGGGCTTCCCGGTGAGTAACCGGGACTGTGTGGAGAGTACCCCGGACTCTGCGGCGTAAATGCTGGCGACGCTGGCATATAGGCCGGCGACGCTGGACTGTAGCTGGGTGACGAGAGTCCACTCGGGCTTGGTATGTACGGACTCTGTGCTGGCGACGACGGAGAGCCGGGCTGCGGCGACCACGCCGGACTGTAACCGGGACTGTAGCCGCTGTCTGGTGGGGAAAATCCCGCCGCACCGGGAGTCATTCCGATGCCAATGGGCGACCATGCACCCATGTAGGCTGGAGTTCCGCCTTGTGTCCACGGAGTCATGTGTGGAGAACCCATGCTGCTGCTTGGACTTGCTCCGGTCATTCCAAACATTCCCAGTCCTACACAAACACCATCACATAAACAGTATCAACAAGCACAGGGTGACCACTCGCTTGGAAAAGTCAGAGAATTCCAAAGTGGTCAGGGAGAATAAAATAAGTCAGGGAACTAAAATCAGTTTCATCGTACAATGACACAAATACTGTTTTCAATTAAGTCAGTTAAGATATTCGCACAGTTCTGACAGTGATGGTTGGGTGGCATGAATGACACTGCGTTCGTACAGAGAACCTGCACTCCCAGTCTCCAAACGATCTCTTCCACAACAAATGGAATAATAAAACCAAAGGCACACTGAAAAATAGCCATCAGAGACAGAGATCAGTAGCTAACCAACCTGTACAAGTTATACAATGCAATACATGCCAACAATGTTCTTTTAGAAACTGCCGAAAAAAGCAGTAATCACGCCACAAAATTCCGTGCTTACCAGGTCCCATCATGCCACCGATGTTGGTCGGTATTTCCATGCCATACTTGCACTTCTCGGCATCGAGCAGAAGGTCAAATGAACCTGTGCCGATACGTGCCAACTGACCGAGCATGATGGCCTCTGATACACCTCTCATCGGATCAGGCTCGGCATGAGCGGCTGCCTCTACCAGGATTTCAACCTGACAAAAACAAAAATCACCAATTCACACTAGCTCACTAAAAACCTAACGTTACATGCATCTTTAGCTGCATACTATAATTATATTACTACACTGTGTCTCAAAAAAACGACAATGACGTTCTACACTATAACTTCAATGCACATCAACCATATTTGATAATTTTTGGCAGAGACGTTGCTGAATGAATATGCTATTAAATGGTAATTTGTTATCACACCTCTCCTAACTAATGTCGCTGCACTACCTTGGGAATCAAGAACCCGAAAATAGGGCTTTTTAGTCATGCTCAAAAATGACACTGGTTTGGTTTGCTATATCTTCAACACTCATCGACCAATTTTGATAATATTTTATACACAATAAGATCATACTATTA
>Ga0209782_1000860_pt1 | contig 14500 bp, 13 predicted proteins | sample WorMetmaBAHAMAS1_FD_187390 | JGI IMG/M metagenome (GOLD analysis project Ga0209782, IMG submission 187390) | Marine gutless worms symbiont microbial communities from Max Planck institute for Marine Microbiology, Germany - Inanidrilus... | ecosystem: Host-associated > Annelida > Digestive system...
ATCTTCGTCTCAGAAGCTCTCCCAGGAGAGCCCATCGGTATCCGAGAGATCGAAGACGGACACTGGCTGCTCTGCTTCGCCGATATCAACCTCGGGATCATCGACCGGAGAACACAGAAGTTCCAACGCTTCGGGCCGGGGCGGCCGCCCCGGCCCAAGGCACAACCAACCAAAACTGTCATGGATGTAACCGGTCTATAGTGTTAGGGATATATCCGCTTGCTCAGGGTCTCCCAACACCCAACCCCCTCATCCGGCCTTGCGGGCCACCTTCTCCCCCCTGGGGAGAAGGCAAAGAAAACGATGGAGAGTTGGTTGCACGACAACAAACAAAGTCTCGACTTCTATCGCCAGCTTGTGCGGGTCCGCAGCTTCGAGGAGCGCGTCTCGGAGCTGTTTGTGCGCGGCGGCACTGCCGGATCGATGCTGCACCTGTCGATCGGTGAAGAAGCCGCGGCCGTGGGCGTGGGCAGCGCCATGGCCGACGGCGACACATTCACCACCCATCACCGCGGCCACGGCGTGTTTCTGGCCCGCGGGGGCGACCCCAACCGGATGATGGCCGAGATCGCCGGCAAGGAGTCAGGCTACTGCCGGGGCAAGGGCGGGTCCATGCATATCGCCGACATGGCGCTGGGCCACCTTGGCGCCAACGCCATCGTCGGCGGCGGCATCCCGGCCGTGGTCGGCGCCGGCCTGTCGTCCCAGCAGCTCGACCAGGGCCGCGTCTCGGTTGCCTTCTTCGGTGACGGCGCCATGCAACAGGGCATTCTCTACGAGTCCATGAACATGGCCGCGCTTTGGAAACTGCCGGTGCTTTTCGTCTGTATCAACAACCAATACGGCATGGGCACCCGGGTCGACCATTCCTCGTCCACCCTGAACTTCCCAGAGCGGGCCCGGGCGTTCGGCCTTGCCGGGGCGGAGGCTGACGGCCAGGACGTGGAGCAGGTGTTCGACCGCGCCCAGGAACTGATCGCCGGCACGCGCGCCGGAACCCCCGGGTTCCTGTCGGTGGAGTGCTACCGTTTCTTCGGCCATGCCCGGAAGGACAAGAGCCCCTATCGCGACGAGGCCGAGGAGGAGCAGGGCCGGCAGCGCGACCCGATCGCCCGGCAACGCGATCGCCTGATCGAAGGCGATCCCGGCGCGCAAGCGGCCTGCGACGACATCGACGCGGCGGCGCGCGCGGAGATGGATGCTGCCGTCGCCTTTGCGGTCGACGCCCCGGCGCCGGACCAGGCGTCGATGTTTGGTGACGTGTACGATCCGTCGGAGCTGGCACCGGTGCCGTTGGCCCGGGTGATCGACGAGGTGCTGCCCCGATGACCGCCGTGACCTATCGCGAGGCGCTGAAGCAGTCGCTGCGGTCGGCAATGGAGGCCGATCCGTCGGTGATCGTCATGGGCGAGGAGGTCGGGCGCTATGGCGGGGCCTACGGTGTCACCAAAGGTCTGTTGGAGGAATTCGGCGAAGGGCGGGTGCGGGACACCCCGATCTCCGAGGCCGCGATCGTCGGCGCGGCGGTGGGCGCGGCTATGACCGGGCTCAAGCCCGTGGCCGAGCTCATGTATGTGGACTTCATCGGCATGACCATGGACCAGGTCGCCAACCAGGCGGCGAAGATCCGCTACATGTTCGGCGGCCAGGTGGGTGTGCCCATGGTCCTGCGCACCCAGGGCGGCACCGGCCGGTCCGGTGGCGCGCAGCACAGCCAGAGCCTGGAGGCCTGGGTGATGCACACGCCCGGGCTGCGCGTCGCCATGCCGGCGACGGTGACCGATGCGCACGTGCTGTTGACCCAGGCGCTTGCCTGCCCAGACCCGGTGATCTTCATCGAGCACAAGTCGCTCTACACCACCGAAGGCACACTTGACCCTGCGGCCGCCGCGCCGTGGGGCAAGGCCGAGATCCGACATGCGGGCGACGACGTATCCCTGGTCACCTATTCGCGCATGGTGCACGTGGCGCTGGACGCGGCCGAAACTCTGGCGGCCGAAGGCATCGGCGTCGAGGTGATCGACCTGCGCACCCTAAACCCGCAGGACCTGGACACCATGGTGGCGTCGGTCAGCCGGACCGGCCGCGCCTTGGTGGTGACCGAGGACACGCTGACGGCCGGTGTCAGCGCCGAACTGTCGGCACGCATCCAGGAAGGCGCCTTCGACTTCCTGGAGGAACCGGTGGTCCGCCTGGCGGCGGAAGACATCCCGGTGCCCGTTTCGCCCGACCTTGAACGGGGCAGCGTGCCCACCGTGGCGCGGATCGTCGATACGGTCAGGCGTCTGGTGCGGCGGTGAGCGCGCAATCCACCATCTTCCTGCCGCGGCTGGGCGAGACGATGGAGAAGGGCACCATCGTCGGCTGGCAGGTCGAACCCGGCGCCAATTTCAGCCGCGGCGACGTGCTGGTGGAGGTGGAAACCGACAAGACCGTGGTGGAAGTGCCGGCGCTGGGCGATGGCACCTTGACCGAAATCCTGGCCGACGAGGGCGCGGTCGTGCCGATCGGCGCGCCGATCGCGCGTTTCGACGGCGAACCGTTTCCCGAAACGGATGTCGAGCCCGAAGCGGCCGTGCCGGAGGCACCAGTTCCCGCGGGGACGCCTGCAACGCCGCGCGCCCCAGTTGCGCAGACCGGCAAGCTGCGCGCCTCGCCTGCCGCGCGCCGGCTTGCCCGGCAGACGGGAACGCCGCTGGCGAGCCTGACCGGCACCGGACCGCGCGGCCGCATCACCACCGACGACGTGCGCACCGGCGCCGGTGCTGCCGGCGAGCCTGCAACGGTGGAGGTGGCGGGCCGGCCGATGCGCTACCTGAAGCTGGGCACCGGCCGGCACACGCCGATCGTCCTGGTGCACGGGTTCGGCGGCGACCTTTACAGCTGGCTGTTGAACCACAAGTGGCTGTCGGCGGACCGGCCGGTCTATGCGGTCGACCTGCCGGGCCACGGAGGGTCCGCGATCGACCCGGGCGCGTCGGACCTCGACGCTCTGGGCGGTGCGCTCGCCGGCTTCCTCGAGGTCATGGGCCTGGGGCCGGTGCATGTGGTGGGGCTTTCCATGGGGGGTGCGGTATCCTTGTGGTTGGCGCTGGAACATCCCCGCCGTGTCGCCTCGCTGACCTTGATCGCCGCGGCCGGCCTGGGGCCGGAGGCGAACCGGCATTTCGTCGAAACGGTCAGCAACGCGAACAACGAAGAAGAACTGATGACCTTGATCGACGACCTCTTCGCCGAGGACCGGCCGTTCGAGCGCGACCTGATTGTGAAGATGGCGCGCGTCCGCAAGCAGCCCGGTTATCTGGAGGGGCTGCAGGCGATTGCGTCAGGCCTGATGGTCGATGGCCGACAGGGCTGGGACCTGCGCGCGCGGGTGGGCGAGATCGCCGTGCCGATGAAAGCGATCTGGGGAACCGAAGACAAGGTGATCCCCGTCGCCCACGCCCAAGGCCTGCTGGGCCAGGTGGGCGTGCCCATCTTCGAAGGCGCCGGTCACATGATCCAGATGGAACGCCCCGAGCAGGTGAACCGGCTGATCCTGGAAATCGCGGCGACGGGTTAGGCAGCCACCGGAACCCTTCCTAGTGACAGTTCCGCTGAAGGGACCCGCTTCATGATCCCTCACAGTAACCCTCACCCTGAGGAGCGCCCGAAGGGCGCGTCTCGAAGGGTATGGCTGCAACGTGCAAGACCTTGCCTGAACCAGCCACCTGCTTCGAGACGCGCCGCTGACGCGTCGCTCCTCAGCATGAGGGCATTGTTGGGTTGAATTGAGAGGGCATCGCCCGTCTTCCCCCGCCCCGCGAATCGACCCACACTCCGGCTATGGCCGCGCCCGACCTTCGCCATGTGGTCCGCGACGCCCAGGACCCGAACCACACGCCGCCGCTGGCCCAGGCGGTGCCGCTGGGCTTGCAGCATGTGCTGGCCATGTTCGCCGGCAACGTCACCGTGCCGGTCATCATCGCGGGCGTGATTGGCGCCGATGCGGCGGAGAAGGCGTTTCTGATCCAGGCGGCGATGCTGGCCGCCGGCATTGCGACATTGATCCAGACGGTCGGGCTGGGGCCGGTCGGGGCGCGTCTGCCGATCGTTCAGGGAACCAGTTTCGGCTTTTTGCCGGTCGCCATTCCGATCGCCAAGACCTTTGGCCTTGGCGCGGTGTTCGGCGCGGCCCTGGTGGGCGGCGTCGTGCAAGTGTTCCTGGGGCTGATCCTGGGGTGGTTGCGCCGCTATTTTCCGCCGCTGGTTTCCGGCATCGTGGTGCTGACCATCGGCATCGCCCTGTTGCCGACCGGCGTGCGTTATGCCGCCGGCGGTGCAGGCGCCGCCGATTTCGGCGCCTTCCAGCACCTGGGGCTGGCCGCATTCGTGATGATGGTCTCCCTGCTGGTCCGCACCATCTTTGCCGGCCTTGCGTCCTCGGCCGCCGTTGTGATCGGCATGGCGGCAGGTTACGTGGCGGCCCTGCCCATGGGCCTTGTGGACCTCTCCCCCATCGCGGAGGCCGGCTGGCTGTCGGTGCCGACGCCGCTCAGCTACGGGCTGTCGTTTCCGGCCGTGGCCGTCGTGGGCATGGTGGTGATGGCCTTCGTGACCACGGTCGAAACCGTCGGCGACATCTCCGGCATTACCATGGGCGGCGCGCATCGCCCAGCGACCGACCGGGAGCTGTCCGGTGGCGTGATTGCCGACGGCCTGGGCACGGCGGTCGCGGCGGTCTTGAACGCGCTGCCGAACACCTCCTACAGCCAGAACGTGGGCCTGGTCGCGTTCACCGGCGTGATGAGCCGGCACGTAGTGTCGATCGGTGCCGTGTTCCTGCTGATCGCCGGGCTGATCCCCAAGTTCGGGGCGCTGGTGGCCTCGATCCCTGCGGCGGTGATCGGCGGCGCGGCGGTGATCATGTTCGGCATGGTCGCGGGCGCGGGCCTGAAACTGATCGCGGAGGCGAAGATGACCCGGCGCAACATGGTCATCGTCGCCCTCTCTCTGGGCCTCGGTATCGGGCTGGCCGGCGTGCCCGATGCGGTCAAGCTGTTCCCCGAGGGACTGCGTCTTCTGATGGTCTCGGGCATCATCCCGGCCGCAGTGACCGCGGTGGTGCTGAACCTGGTGCTGCCGGAAGAGCTTTAGGCACGCGGCAACAGACGACGGGTCGCTTGCAGCCAGATGCTTCGTGACGTGGCGCTTCGCGCCGCTCCTCAGCATGAGGGCTCTAGTAGCGGACGCCAATTCTATCCCTCACCCTGAGGAGGACGCGAAGCGGCCGTCACGAAGGGTGTGGCTGCGAGCGACACACCCTAAAGCCGCGCTCCCGATCTCGGGTCGAACAGATGGATGTGCGACGGATGCGCGGCGAAACGGAATTCGCGCGCCACTTCCGAATTCGGGACCGCGCCATCGACACTCGCAACCAGCGCCGTCTCCGTTTCGGCGAGCCGTCCATGGATCAACGTGTTGGCGCCAAGCGGTTCCGCCATCACGGTTTCCATGGTGATCGGTCCGTCATCGTCCATGACGAGGTGCTCGGGCCGGACCCCAAACATGACGTCACCCGACGCACCAAGGTCAGTGGGGATTGTGCGTCCGTTCTGAATTCGCACTGCGCCGCCTTCGACGGTGGCCGGGATGATATTCATCGACGGACTCCCGATGAACTGAGCGGCGAAGAGTGATGCCGGACGCTCGTAGACCTCGAGCGGTTCGCCAATCTGCTCAACCCGGCCCTCGTTCATCACGATCATTCGGTCGGCCAGTGTCATCGCTTCGACCTGATCGTGCGTGACATAAAGCGACGTCACGCCGAGCTTGGTTTGCAGTGTCTTGATTTCCAGGCGCATCTGAACCCTGAGCTTGGCATCCAGGTTGGAGAGCGGCTCGTCGAACAGGAAGACGTCGGGCTTGCGTACGATGGCCCGACCCATCGCCACCCGTTGGCGTTGACCGCCCGAGAGTTGGCGCGGTTTCCGATCCAGAAGCCCGTCCAGCTGCAGCAGTGACGCGGCCTCGCCGACGCGTTTGGCGATCTCGTCCTTGTGCGTGCGTGCAATCTTCAGCCCATAGGCCATGTTGTCGAAGACGTTCATGTGCGGATAGAGCGCATAGTTCTGGAACACCATCGCGATGTTCCGGTCCATGGGCTCCTTCTCGTTCACGCGGACGCCATTGATTTGGATTTCGCCGTCCGTGATCGTCTCGAGCCCGGCCACCATGCGCAACAGGGTCGATTTTCCGCAGCCTGACGGCCCGACGATGACGATCAACTCGCCGTTGCCAATCTTGACGTCAACGCCGTGGATCACCTGCAAGTTGCCAAAGGTTTTCTTGACACCGTTAAGAAGTATCTCGGCCACTCACACCTCTATTTCTCGCTCTCGACCAAGCCTCTGACAAAGAGCTTCTGCATAAAAATGACAACCAGGACCGGGGGCAGCATGGCCAGTAGCGACGTTGCCATGATGACCGGCCAATCGGCGATGTCGTCGCCACTGGGAAACATCTGCTTGATCCCCATGACAATCGTGTTCATCTCCGGGTCTGTCGTGATCAATAGCGGCCAAAGGTACTGGTTCCATCCGTAGATAAACAGGATCACGAAAAGCGCCGCGATATTCGTGCGGCTCATGGGAACCAGGATGTCGAAAAAAAACCGCATCGGCCGTGCGCCATCGACCCGGGCGGCTTCGGCCAATTCGTCCGGCACGGTCATGAAGAACTGGCGAAACAGGAACGTCGCGGTCGCCGACGCAACCAGCGGAAAGATCAGACCGGAATAGCTGTTCAGCATTCCGAACCCGGCGATGACCTCGTAAGTCGGGACGATTCGCACTTCGACCGGCAACATCAGCGTCAGGAAAATAAGCCAGAAAAAGACCCGGCGCAGCGGAAAATCGAAGTAGACGATCGCAAAGGCGCTGAGGAGCGAGATGGCGATCTTGCCCACTGCGATTCCAACCGCCATGACCATTGAATTTGCCAGCATTCGCCAGACCGGCGCGTTGATGCCGGAGAACAATGCGCGCTCGTAGTTTTCCCAGAACAGATCGCCCGGCACGAGCGGCATTGGCGGTTGCACGATCTCGGGCTGGCTGACGGTCGAGGCGACAAACGCAAGCCAGATCGGAAAGAAGATGATCAAGACGCCCAGGCACAGGCACAGATGGGTCAACCACAACCCTGCTCCCTGCGTCTCGACCATTCCTGACACCTGCGCCATCAGTAATGAACCCTGCGTTCGATGTACTTGAACTGGATGACGGTCAGGATGCTGACGACGATCAACAGAATGACGGACTGCGCCGCGGATGACCCCAGATCCTGGCCGACGAAACCGTCCGAATAGACCTTGTAGACGAGGATCGTCGTGGACTGTTGCGGCCCCCCGGACGTGATGGTGTGGATCACGCCGAAGGTCTCGAAAAAGGCGTAAACGATGTTCACCACCAGCAGGAAGAAAGTGGTGGGAGACAAAAGCGGGAACACGATCGTCCGAAAACGCGTCCAGAAGTGCGCGCCATCAATGGCGGCGGCCTCGATGACCGACCTCGGTATTGCCTGAAGGCCCGCCAGGAAGAACAGAAAATTGTAGCTGATCCGGCCCCAGGAGGACGCAACGACGACCAGGCCCATGGCCTCGCCCTCATTCAGCACATGGTTCCAGTCGTAACCCAAGAGGCCGAGGTACCAGGAAACGACCCCGACACGGGTGTTGAACATGAAAAGCCACAAAACGCCCGCCACGGCCGGCGCCACAGCGTAGGGCCAAATGAGGAGCGTCCGATAGGTGCCCTATCCCTTGATCAGGCGGTCGGCCATGACCGCAAGCCACAATGCACCGGCCATGGATACCAAGGTCACGAAGGTCGAGAAGACCGCCGTCGTAATGAAACTCTCGCGGTAGTACCGGTCTCCCAGCAGGAACTCGAAGTTCCCGAGTCCGACGAACTGCGATCTCAGACCGAACGGGTCTGGAATGTACATGGACTGCCAGATGGCTTCCCCGGCCGGCCAAAAGAAAAACACCGCCGTTATGAATACTTGCGGTGCGACCAGAGCCAGAGGCAGCAACCAGCCCTTGAATTTGACGCGCTTCTCCATGAGGGAACCCGCCGCCCTGTCCCGGGCGGCGGGTCAACAACCTCAGCGATTGGCGCTTTCGAAACGCCGCAACAGCGCGTTGCCGCGCTCGACCGCGCTGTCTAGCGCCTCTTGCGCCGACTTGTCGCCTGTCCAGACGGCTTCCAGTTCCTCGTCAATGATACCGCGGATCTGATCGAAAGAACCCAGACGCAGACCCTTCGAATTCCCGGTCGGTGCGGCTCCGGTCATCTGCTCGATGGCGATGTTGGTCCCCGGATTGGCTTCGTAGAATCCCTCCGCCTTGGTCTGTTCCGCGGCCGCAAGGGTAATGGGAAGATAACCGGTATCCTGATGCCACTTGGCCTGGATGTCCGATGTGGACAGGAAGCTCAGAAACTCGGCGACACCCTTGTATTCCGCCGCGTCGTGTCCGCCTAAGACCCACAGCGAAGACCCGCCGATGATCGTGTTCTGAGGGGCGCCGCCGACACCGCTCCAATAGGGAAGCGGACGAATCTCGAAGTCGAACTCGGCTTCCGCCTTGATCCCGGCGTAGCCGGCGGAGCTTTCCGTGAAGAACGCGCACTCGCCGGCTCGGAAGTTCGCGCCGCCCTCGTTGCGTCGTCCCGCGTAGATGAACTTGCCCTCTTTGGCCCAATCGCCCATCTGCTGAATATGCTGGACCTGAACGGCGCCGTTGAACGCCAGTTCCGTGTCCATGCCGGCGTAGCCATTCTCCTTCGTCGCGAAAGGCTGGTTGTGCCACGCCGAGAAGTTCTCAAGGTGAACCCAGCTCTGCCAGGCCGTCGTGAGCGGGCATTCGTGACCCACGGATTTGAGCGCATCCAGCGCGCCGCCGACATTCTCCCAGGTGCTGAGGTCCATGTCGGGATCGAGGCCGGCGGCTTTCAGGGCATCGCGGTTTACCCAAAGCACCGGGGTCGACGAATTGTAGGGAAGAGACAGCATTTCGCCGTCGGTGGTCGTGTAGTAACCCTTGACCGGGCCGAGATATCCGTCCGGGTCAAACGCCGCACCGGAATCGGCCATGACTGTGTGAACCGGATTGATCGCGCCCTTGGCCGCCATCATGGTCGCCGTGCCGACCTCGAAAACCATCAGAATGTGCGGTTGCTCACCCGCCCGGAAAGCGGCGATTCCCGCATTCAGCGTCTCGGAGTAGTTTCCTTTGTGCGAAGCGACGACCTTGTACTCCGATTGCGAAGCGTTGAATTTGTCGACCTGCTCATTCAAGAGTTCGCCGAGGCGTCCGGTAAATGCATGCCACCATTGAATCTCGGTGGCGGCGAAGGCTTCGCTTGCGGCGAATGTCACCGCAACGGCTGTAGTGATACTTAGAATTGACTTTCGCATTGCCCGACCCTCCTCGTCGTTTTTTGCTCATTGCCTTGGGCGATCAGAGGCTGGGATTGTTGCATATTCATGACGGGGTCTGCAAAGCCGACCCGCGGCGGGCAGGTGAGGCGGAAGGGCACAGGCGGGCGCGCGCTGCTGCGGAGGCTACTCTAGGCCCATGCAGTTGGCGTAGTAGGTCGTTGTGGCCGGCCAGTCCGAGAAGATGGCCCGTATGCCCACATCTTGTGCCAGGACATCCAGCACTCTCAGCATGTCGCCGTCGCCACCGATGGTGTCTTTCACGGACCGGTAGTACCAGCCGCCGCCTCCGTTCAGGGGGCCTGACCGCTCGATCGTCCAGGCTATGATCTCAAGACCTGCGTCCTTCGCCGACTGCGCATAGGCGGAAGGGACGATGGATTTGTTGTTGTCCAGGTCCAGCAGCATCCATATCGGCGGTGCGATGATCTGCACCCCATCGTCTGCGAGCTGTTTCATGTCGGGTGCCCATGTTGACGGATCGGTGTGTTTGAAGCCGTCAACGCTGTAGCGCCCATCCAGATAGACGGCCTGCCTGCCGAATGCGGGCTCTCTGTCGATCCAATATCGAACGTCGTTCAGATTGAACGACTGCGCATAGACCTCGGCCGGATCGACACCGGCGGCCTTGTATTCGTCGATCAGTTGCTGCGCGTAGTCCTCCTGGGTGTACTTCCCTTCGTAGGGCATGTTCACGCTGGGGGATTTGAGCTCCGGCGTGAACTTGGCGCCCAGCCGTTTGAACAGATCGATGCTTTCAGCATGGCTCAGCACCGTGCCCGTCGTTGCATAGAGGTCGGTGCGCCAGGGTGCGGTACCGCCGAGATACGCCTCAACGGTCGTCGCGTTCGGGTTCGACGCGTCCATCTTCCCGCGCAAGATCTTGAACTGGGCCAGCGTGATGTCGCTGGTGCAGCATTTCGCCGACGCCTTTTTGCCGTTGGCCAGATCGGCCGGCGTGAAGGGCTGGGTGCATTGCGCCGCCAGCTCGGGCACGGCAAGGATGTTGGTCGTGGTGTGGAGGTCGCACTGGGAATGCCGACAGACCAGCTGCCTGTCTTTCGTGAACGTCACATCGCATTCAAGAATGCCCGCGCCCATCCGCGCGGCTGCTTCGTAGGACTCCTTCGTGTGTTCCGGGAATTGCAGCGGCGCGCCGCGATGGCCAATCGAGAAGTCGGTCTTCTGGAAGGGCCCGGTGCATTGCTGCAGCTTTGACTTCAGCGCTCCGTCTTCCAGTGCGTCGACCAGATAGAACTGGCGTGGACCCAGTTGGACCGCGGCATCGGCGGACTGGGCCCCGGCCGCACCGGCTGTGAGGGCAAGGGCGCTGATGCCCGCGGCGACGGAAAGGAGCAGGGTCAAGAGGCGCATGGTCGATCTCCCTGGCTTCGGAAGTCTATGATGACAGACAACTGCGGTGACAGGGCCATGACAGCAACGTGAGCCGCGCCTCCGCTGCCGGTTTCTTCTAGGATGCAGGTCGAACACACCATGGTCAGGATCTTTCTCACCCACAACCCCGAGGACCTGGAAGCCTACTACGGCCGCACCCTGGCCGATCTGGAGGCGCTGGGCGAGGTCCGCCGCAACCCGGAGGGGCGGAACCTGACGACGCCGGAACTGATCGAGGCGGCGGCCGGGTGCGAGGTCATCGTCTCCCACCGGGCAACCCACGGCGAAACCGCGCTGTTCGAGCAGGCGCTCGACCTGATCGCCTTCCTGCGCTGCGCCATCGACATCCGCGATGTGGATGTGGAGGCGGCCTTGCGGGCCGGGGTCCTGGTCGCGAACGCGAGCAAGAGTTTCATCCCGTCGACGGCGGAGATCGCGCTGGCCCTGATGTTGTGCCTTGCGCGCAACGTGGGGGAATCCACACGAGCCTATCGGGCCGGTGAAATGCCACCCCAGGCCATGGGGTCGCAGATGCGCGGCCGGACGGCCGGCATCATCGGCTATGGCGCGATCGGCAGTTACCTGGCGGACCTGCTGCTGGCCCTGGGCATGCGGGTGCTGGTCCATGATCCGTTCAAGACGGTCGCGCATGCCGAGATCGCGCAGGTCGGGTTCGAGGACCTGCTTGCCGCCGCCGATGTGGTGCTGCCGCTGGCGCCGGCCGGCCCGGAAACGGAGAACCTGATCGACGCCGCCGCGCTGGCGGCGATGAAACCGACGGCGCTCTTGGTCAATGTCTCGCGCGGCGAACTGATGGACGAAGACGCGGTCGCGACGGCTTTGCGCGAAGGGCGCATCGGCGGTTTGGCGATGGATGTGGGCCGGGCGCCGGACCAGCGGCCGTCGCCCGAACCGGCGTCTTTGCCCGGGGTGGTGTCGACGCCGCATCTGGGTGGCCTGACGCCGGAAAACGCCGACGCCCAGGCGGCCAGCAGCGTCGCGCAGGTCCGCGCCATTCTGGATGGCCGGATGCCGCCGCGCGCGGTAAACCCGGAGGCCGCCGAACGCCTGCGCACCTGGTGGCGGCAGACCGGACAGGGAGAGAGAACATGAACGACAATGGCACGCACATGCCCGCAGGCGCCTGCGACACCCATATGCACTTCTACCTCGGCCGGTTTCCGGCGGCGGAAGGCGCGCTGATCCATCCGCCCGATGCCTGGATCGAAGACTACCGGGCATTGCAGGCGCGGCTGGGCCTGGAACGGGTGATCGTCGTCCAGCCCACGACCTACGGCCGCGACAATGCCTGCCAGCTCGAGGCGATGGCCGCGTTCGGCAAGAATGCCCGTGGCGTCATGGTGGTCGACGACAGGGTCACGGATGCGGCGTTGGAGGACCTTACCGCGCGCGGCGTCTGCGGCGTGCGTTTCCACATGCTGCCGGGCGGCGCCTTGCCTAGGGAACTGTTGGAGGTGGTGGCGCCGCGGGTGCATGCCCATGTTTGGCACGTCCAACTTCAGTTGAACGGCCGCGAGCTGGAAGACAGGCTGGACCGCCTCAAGGCACTGCCCGGCGGCCTGGTGGTCGATCACGTCGGGCGTTTCATGGACCCGGTCCCGACGGACGATCCCGCCTTCCGCGCGCTGCTGGCGCTGCTGGACACGGGGCGGTGCTGGGTCAAGCTGTCCGCGCCTTACGAATCGTCGACGGCCGGACCGCCGGACTATGCCGATGTCACGCCGCTGGCCCGGGCGCTGGCGGCGCATGCACCGGAACGGATGCTGTGGGCCAGCAACTGGCCGCACCCCGGCCAGACAGCGCCGCCGGACGAGGCGTTGATGCTGGGTCTGTTGGACCGGTGGGTTGACGACCCGGAAACCCGACGGCGTATTCTGGTGGACAATCCAGCCGCGTTGTACGGTTTCGGGAACTAAGGGGAGGGCATCATGGCAGGACCATATGTGATCGGGGTTGATGGCGGAACCGGCGGCATGCGGGCCGGCGTGTTCGACCTTCAGGGCACGCCGGTGGCCTTCGCATCGACCGAGTACGAGACCCGCTTTCCGCAGCCGAGCTGGGCGGAACAGGGCCCGGAGGATTGGTGGCAGGCGCTGGGTGCGGCCGTGCGCGCGGCGATGGCGGAGGCCGGCGTCGACGGGTCGGCGATTTCGGCGATCTCTGTCGACACGACCTGTTGCAGCGTTGTCGCGCTGGACGAAAACGGTGCGCCGCTCAGGCCTGCGTTGATCTGGATGGACATGCGGTCCGTGCCGCAGACCGAGAAGGTTGTCGCCACCGGGGATGCGGCATTGGCGGTCAACGGTGCGGGCGCCGGTCCGGTTTCAGCCGAATGGATGATCCCCAAGGCAATGTGGCTGAAGGAGAACGAGCCCGAGATTTTCGACCGGGCGGCGACGATTTGCGAGTTCCAGGACTACATCACCTATCACCTGACCGGTCGCATGGTCGCCAGCATCAATAATGTCTCGGCGCGATGGCACTACCGGTCGGGCGCCGGCGGCTATGCCGCGGAGATGGTGCGCGCGCTGGGCATGGAGGCAATCCTTGAGAAATGGCCGCAGGAGGTCTTGGCACTGGGCGAGGTGGTCAGCGGCCTGACGCCGCGTGCTGCCGAACATCTGGGCCTGCCTGCGGGCCTGCCCGTCGCCCAGGGTGGTGCCGACGCCTTCATCGGCATGATCGGCCTGGGTGTCGTCAGGCCCGGCCGGCTGGCCTTCATCACCGGATCCTCGCACCTGCACCTTGGCCTCAGCGAAACGCCGTTCAACGGAAGGGGCATCTGGGGCACCTATGCCGATTCCGTCATTCCCGGTCTGCACGTAACCGAGGGTGGACAGACCTCCACCGGATCGATTGTCAACTGGTTCAGGAACATGCTGGGGGACAGCGCGGATTACGACGTGCTGAATGCCGAGGCGGCGGCCCTGCCGCCGGGGTCGGAGGGGCTGGTGGTTCTGGAGCACTTCCAGGGCAACAGGACACCCTATACGGATCCGTTGTCGCGGGGCGTGCTGTCTGGCCTGACGCTGAAGCACGGGCGCGGCCATATCTTCCGAGCCGTTCTCGAGGGTATTTCCTTCGGCACCGAGTTGATCCTGGAGACCATGCGGGACAACGGCTTTCGGCCGAAAGACATCGTTGTCGCCGGCGGCGCCACGCGTTCGGACCTGTGGCTGAAGATCCATGCCGACGTCTCGGGCCTGCCGCTGATCCTGACCCGGGTGGCCGACGCGCCCAGCCTGGGCTGTGCCTGCCTCGCCGCTGTCGCGGCCGGCCACTATGGCGACATCGCCGAGGCGGCGGACGCCATGGTGCAGGTGGAACGCACGATCGAGCCCGACATGGCCGTCCACGAGGCGTACCGACCGTTCTATGAGGCCTACAAGGCGAGCTATCCTGCGCTGAAAGACGTGCTGCACGCCCAGGCGCGCGCGGCGGCGGGGTAGGAGGAAGACGTCCCCTCTCCCCCATGGGGAGAGGGGAATCGCATATGGGATTTTGGTTGCGTTGTGATTAGGCAGGGATTCGACTGGCGGCGATTCACAAGGAGCGCTGCTGATGTTTTCCGACCTTCCTGATCCGCGTGCGCCGAACGCGCGCCACC
>Ga0209782_1000861_pt1 | contig 14498 bp, 8 predicted proteins | sample WorMetmaBAHAMAS1_FD_187390 | JGI IMG/M metagenome (GOLD analysis project Ga0209782, IMG submission 187390) | Marine gutless worms symbiont microbial communities from Max Planck institute for Marine Microbiology, Germany - Inanidrilus... | ecosystem: Host-associated > Annelida > Digestive system >...
CCCATGAATAAAATAAAACAGATGCCGTGGAAAAGTTTGCGGAAGTTTGCAGAAAACTTTTGCAGAAACTCGCAGCGCCTCCGCTAAATAATTGTCGACAAAATGGGCGAAGCATGATTATGCAGGCTAGTTATTTTCGCTTTGCATGCGCGACGTCATGTGTGACGTAACATCTACGCCACCAGCGCAGTGCACGCGACGAAATTGGCTTAATGACGAGGCAAAGGTTTTGGCAAACTTTTGCAATTTTTGCAATAATTTCATTTTATTTTATTGCAGTTTTTATTCTGTTTTCTATTACATGTGCGGACCGCTAAAGAAGTCTCAAACCTTAGGCACTGTGCCTAAGGCCCGTCCATATCACCGACAAAAAACAGATAAATTAAACGTTGTCAAGATAGGGCAAAAATTCGTTCGACCTGTCGTCGAAAACTCCAAGAGTGTCGATGCAAGGTTGAAAGCGGTCGATCAGTTTTAATTTTGAACAATGTACCAAGCCAGTTATCATCGCATTCCACTGTAGGCCTACGGTAAAGCCATTAAAGCTGATCGACCGCTTACGCGTGACACGTTGAACGCCCCCTGATTACTGACAAACAGACAATTCCTACGGTCGCTACCAAACGTATTATCTCCCCTGCTACGCGGTCGATAAGAAGTATATAGGATCACCATTCCTACTTTCTGATTACATGGCTGACGTGAATCTCAGCGATTTTGATAAGCAGCGATGTCGGCTTATGTGAGCCTTTTTGACTGTTGACATAATACATAAATAGACTTGTGTGACACATGTATAAGTTGTGACGTATTGTCGATGTTGATTAATAAAACATTGTAGACCTGTAGTGCACTGTGCGTATGTCGGTGTCACTATTATTAGGCCTGGCTGAGATTGTGTCACACCTTTCCTGACCTACAAGGCAAACGTAGAGGCAGATTTCCTATTACTGTTTTATACTGTTTTAACGCGTAGTTTACACCGTTTCTGAGATTATTGCCCTCGAGGTTCAAACTCTACACATTTTTTTCCAGAGCCTAGGCCACTTCACTCATCTTCCTCCGTAGAATTCGGATCAGACTACATGCATTAGGCCTATGGTTGGCTCTCAGCAGTCATGCACCATGCAGGTATCGGAAACACTGTCCATTTCTGTCTTGTGCCCATTTCCACTTTTTGGGCCCATTCCATGGGGCCATAGCGGTCCCCTCTGTCACGCGTTGTCGTTGTCGTCGTTGCATTTGATGAATCTAATGGTATCATCTGCAGGCTACTGGAAGTACTAGTGTTGTTAATCGTGTTTGAAACTGGCCGAATTGATCCCGCAGTATCGCGTAAAACAGCTCACATGTTGTGCTATCTCAGCATTAGCTGAGCTTTTTTTGCTAAGCTTTTCAAACAAAAGAAACAGGGTGGGGTGTTTGGACCAATTATCCACACTCGATCTAGGCCTATCTACATATCATTGTGAAAATGTCGTCGCTTCAATCCCGGGCCAAGTCCACTGAACGTCCGTGGGCACAAGCATTAATATAGATGATAATAATAATAATAACAATAATAATATAATAATAATATTTGTTTAATATAATCAAGTCAAACGCTCGACCAACAACAGACTATAGGCCTAGGCCTATATCTGTCACGCAGGACAGCTATACATAGGATAGGCCTTGCCAGTGGTCAAAGTAAGGGGGAACTATAGGGAACTGAGTTCCCCCACCTCTTATTTTGAGCCTTTGTAATTCCCCCACCTCCTATTTTCAGTCTCTGTAGTTCCCCCACCTGGATTCAAGTGTTAAGCATTAATTACTTGCTAAAATCACAATGAGTGACAGTTAATAGCCTATGCTGCTTGTCGTGTCGATTTCACACCAGAATTTGGAGTCAACGCCTCAACAGACACTCAGAGGAGTATTAATCCTACTTACTTACAAAAAAGTTATACTACGGAGCACTGGCAGAAAGTGACGTCATCTTTGACATCTATATTACTTAGATCGACATTCTACTACTGAGCCAACGCCACCAATTAGGCTACAGACAGACATGAACATATTTTCGATCTTCACCTGAAGTTGCCTTTTAACATTTAAGTGTTTATACTTCGTCCATTACATATATTATTCGTTATATTTGTTTCAAAATTTGTCTTTTTCGATTTAGAAACTATAAAGTGTTGTAATGTGTTGCTATAGCCTACCTTAGCCTAATTCAACAAAACAGTAACATGGCACTGGTCAAAGAAGAAACTCAACAACGACGACTTGAGGTGTGGTGGGATTTTTCAGTGATCTGATTTATTGTTGATAGTATTATTACATTTTTTCTGATTCCGGCAGTGAAATAATTTCGTAAATCGGTTAATATTTCATAAACTTAAAGCGTGCGCGTGCCAACTGCCAAAGTTTTGGGCCACCCTGTACCTTTGATTGCCAGTTTACTTATTTACTTCATTTTGCCATTGTGTAGAGTTCTATGTTGTAGTGAGCGATATTAGATTGTTATTGTTATATTAGTGTGTAATTTGTATATATTAAAACCAGAACAGATTAACAGACTTGGCATTGTTCACGTACTATTGGAAGATAGCGTAAGTGCACCAGCCAACGTTGTTGTAGATAAATGATGCGCCTTTGCTCACTATGTCACTTGCACACGCGTGTGTCGTGCTGCTAAATTTATTACCGGTTTTGGGTTATTAGTCATAGGTTATGGGTAAAATACGGGCCTGCGGGGATGCGGGCTGCTAGTCAGACCAAAAGTAAAATGTGCTAACCCTAACACCATCTCTAACTCTTAAAACCAACCCTATCTCTAATAACACTAACCCTAACCTTATCCCTAACCCTAAACTCTATCCCTACTAACCCTAAACTGCAGGCCCAAATGGTAAAATGCGGGCATGCAGTTTAGGGTTATTAGGGTTAGGGATAAGTTTAGGTTATGGCTAGTGTTAGGGATAGGGTTGGTGTTAGGGTTAGCGATGGTGTTAGGGTTAGCACATTTTACTTTTTGTCACACTAGAAGCAGAAGCCCGCATCCCCGCAGGCCCACATTTTACCCATAGCTATTAGTCATATGAGGAGCGTTTGTTAGTGTTGCAGATAACATAACTAGAAACTAGGAGAACGGGGAGATTTGATTCAAAGACACTTTTCTTTGATGTTCAGTGGCCATTTAAATGTGCTGTTTTAGAGAATCCAGTAATGGCAAAGAGCATACGAAGCAAATGGAAGCGGAAGATGCGAGCAATTAAACGAAAGAAGAATGAAGTGAAAGAATTAGCTCGACTGAAGAAAACTATTGGTGCTTCAAAGCAGGGTGCTAGCAGCATAATTCAAGACGTCATTATGAGTGAACTTGTTGTTGGTAATATATACACTATTCCGTTTTATTGTTCCTTCTTTTCTCGGTGTAGAGAGCCAGCATGAAGGAGAAAATGTCCATTCTTTCAGGAGTCTAGTAGTAGATTATGAAAGGATGTAGCCATCGGGTGAATTTTTCCTGTCTCTGATCCATACTTATTGCCATTAATTAACCTTGATGTTGTGAATTGAAGTGTTGGTTGGATGATGACTCACGGGAAGGGTATTTGGTCAGTTAAAATCTGTGCCACTGATCTCCAAATGTTCTCTACTAACTATGGTTATCGATAACTTTAACTTAGGTCACTGATGATACTTATTGCATTTTTGCTGCATGACTGGGGATCTTATTTCAGTGGGCCTGTCACTATACTAGCTGATAGATCATCTGGGACAATTGTAGTGTTGTTATGGGTCACACGTTTTTGTTCACAATCGGTTTCGGCAAGTTTCAGGGTAAAAACTGCGGTTTCGGATTTGGTTGTTCCAAACGGCCCATCAGTAGATCGAAAGGTAACAAACTGCACACTGGTCCAGTAATCCTTTACAAGAATCAATGCTATGAATTAACAAGTGTGCCAAATTAAAGAATGTCGGCTATTAAACATTTATAAAATAGGTAATAGTGTGAATGAAATCTTAAAACAAACAGTTTTATTTATTTTTACATTGCTAGCCCTGTTTATGTATCAGTCATTGCCAAGCCGGCATGGAAATTGTTGCCAAACAGTCTGCCGAAACTGGCCTATGTGCATGCACATGCAGCATGCTAATTTTGCTGTGTACAAGTTCTTAAAATAACCCAGTTGGGTGGGATACCGAGAAACTGGCCACTCTGTGCTGGTCAGGTTGGGACCAAAGTGATGTAACTGTTATTATTCATAGAAATATTTGCTTGAATAAATGATTACAGACTTTATTCTGTACAATTTTGGCATACAGATGGTCAGAAAATCATAAGTTTCCACCAAAAAAACTAGGTTTTGAACTTGTACGGGCTTAGGAAAAGACCTAGGTTTCAGTTTCCGGTTTCGATACCGTAACAACAACAGTAGACAATTGGCAGTGGTGTTCAGTCTACTATATCGGAAATGTTGTGTGGCAGATGGCATTATTAGTTCAATTCAAAATCATCATTATAAACCTTTGATCATTAGTCAGTCAGTGAGTTCTTTTCTTAGTCTAGTATTGTGTAAGCCATAATCTAAGTAAAGCATTTCTCACTGCTGACTTTTGGTTTATACATGATCTCACCAGTCGACTGTTTTTTTTTGCAAACAAGGCTTGTGGTATTTTAGTAATTTGGAAAAAAACTCATATCTGTGTTGATGTGCTGATTAGATACCTTACATTAAATATTGATCACTGTATAAAAATGACCAGATTTAATCTTCTGTTTCTAACACTTTAGAGTAAGTCAGTAATAAATATGGATGTAAAGTTGAATTTTTAAAAATAACTGGAGATAGGCTGTCTGTATGCTGACTGTTAAACAAGTGCACTAATACTTTGTTGTGCTCGACTTTTTCAGCCACTGATGCAAGTCAGTTGTCTGACCACCGACCCAACAGTACGGCAGATGAAGGTTTGTGTTTGAGCGGACCTTTAATAACTTCTGTGTACTTTGGTAGTCGGATAGAATCACGAGTTGTTGTCTCACGAAAATGTTCTTATTTTCAAGACATTCTCAGGTAAAAAAAAAACGGTCTATCGACAACAGCAGTAGCCACATATATGTAGGATGATTAGTTTCATCTATGACATTGTCCGTGTGTCTGTCTACACTCTAAAAAGAAAATGGCTTTGGCTATGAACACCAAACTTGATAGACATACATGGCAGTCACTCATCGTGCATTATTAACCCATAGGTCTATTGCTGATTCTGGTAGCCATTAATAGCGTCTTCTATTTAAAAAATAGTGTACTAGTTTCGTTGATGTTTTCTAAATTTTTACTAACGGTAGGTTTCAGTAAGTTTTTGGCAAAAAAACCTAGGTTTTGGTTCGGATTCAGTTTTATTGATGAATGCATTGTAAGCTAATCATAAGGTTCAACGAGGTTCAATATGCTAGTGTGAATGGCTAACATGTGAAACCACTCTGTTGCAAACATCCAAAAGTCCGCTCGAAAATGACAAACAGTGATAGAAACTTACAAATCCTCACAGTTGAGGAATATTATCAAATATATGTTTATCAAATAGATTACAGTTTTCACCAGATTTTTAAACAACTTAGGAAATTTGCTCTGTGGGCAGTCTGACCTGCTGGAAAAAAAATTCACTGAATTAATCCGTACAATTTTAGCAAATAAATGAGTCCCAAAACCTTCAGTTTTAGTGGAAAAATTTAGGTTTTGATGACAGATGGACTTTGAGAAAAACCTAGGTTTCAGCATCGATTTTGGATACTTTAACAACACTAGTCATCAGTATAGCATGGTATTGTGTGTTTGAATGTTGCTGCTACCAGTTATTGTTTATTGTGATAGCCACTACGATATACATGTAGATTATTGAGCATTTATTGTACAGTGCACAACATTACCACATCGACTAGTTCGACTCAGCCTTCCACTGTACTTATGTGGGATGGTAAAATATGTAATAATAATAAATTGTGATGTTGGATGTGGCATACTCACTGTCCAAATCGGTTGACTTTGTCTCGGGGATGGCAGCCATCAGTCTGCATTCATTAAATGACGATAGCAACGTCAGTATTATCATGGTACCTATTGTCACCCAGTATTTACTTGACAGCACTGCAGTGTGTAAGCCACACCACTGATGAATTTCTCCCTGATTGCACTGGCTACGATTATTCCACAGTACTACTATGGCAACGCCAGCCTCTCTGGAATCCCGCAGTGCTTGCTGTAGTGGCTCCAATTGGTGATGATCTCAGCTGCCCGGCTGGTGTTTTCTTCGAGATACGACCATGTCACACCGCTACTCCGGCAGCTGCACTGGCTGAAGACGTCGGAGCGAATTGACTAGAAGGTTGCTGTTCTTGTTTACAAATGTTTACATGGAACAGCACCGTCGTAGCTTGCTGATGAACTCTGTCTGTCGGTGGACATCGGTGCTGGTTGTTCGCCGTACACTACTGTCAACCATCGGCGACCGAACTGTCCCAGTCGATGCAGTTCATCTTTGAAATGGTCTACCGCATCACAAGACATCTGCACCGTCTCCGTCTACCAGGGGCGTCGATCACTGTGGGACAGGGGGGACATGTCCCCCCAATATTCATGAAGGGGGGACGTCCATGGTAATGTCCTCCCAATATTTTAGAAGTGATGTCATTTAGGCTAGGTTTATTTTTTCCAGTAACAGCAACAATTGTTGTTTGTTGTATTTTAATGCAAATATTATGTGCAGTTTCACAAAAAAAGCTTCAGCTTCTGGGACACTTCGTCCCCCAGACCCCCTACTGGGGCTCTGCCCCGGGACCCCACTGGGGGACTTCATTCCCCAGACCTCCTACCGGGGCTCCACCCCTGGACCCTGCTTGGGGACTTTCATCCCCCAGACCTCCAGTCTTCTTTTATGTCCCCCCAATAATCCTGTGAGATCGACACCCTTGCTGTCTACGTTCTGCAGTTGTCTGAAGACTCACCTCTTTCGGCGCTGCTTTCTTTGACTGTTTCTTGTCATGCCTGAGCAGTGACTTTTGCCACTTCCGGACATGCTAATTGTTCATCATCATCATCATCATCACCAGTTACCAACATACAGGCAGCAGAATAACTGGGCTGCTGGCTAACACTCGTTCATCCCTGCAATTGCTATAAATCAATTGTTAATTTCTCTCTTACTTCACAGAAGAATGGGCATATATGTGTATGTGAATTTCATATCAACTGGTGACTTTATTAGGATTTTCACCCACAAACTGGTGACATACCTATCAACTGGCAATGTCCTTGGTTTGTACGATGCCTTATTTAGTGGGTCATGCAGGGGTAGTAGGGTCGGTGCTGGAATTCCTGTAATATAGGGTTGCTCAGGTGCGCCTGTGTTGTATATGGTTAGAGTTAGTATTTGGCTGTATGTCGCCAGTTGATATGACATTTAAGTATGTATCCGTGTGTTAGGGGAAGCATCCCTGATGGAAAGCGAAGACTCCCAGTCGCGGAAATACAACCGTCGAACGCTGAAAGATGAGCATGGACAGTATCCAGTCTGGATGAGTCAGAGAGCGATACGGAAGAGAAAGAACACTGTTGCCGCGGTACGCCGGCGGGCAAAGGTTAAATGTGGTTCTCGGAAGAAACTGCGGAAGTGACCGGATGTGTGAACACTGTAGCTGGTCATAAACGTCGGCGATGTGATAGTAATGCGTGTAAAAGCTATGCGGATCTTGCCCAAAATGTTCGCGCCATATTGCGATGTGATTTTTGACTGCCGGTTAATTGCTGCAGAGAAAATATGACTGTTCCAGTACAGAGTCAGATATAATGCTGTGATTTTTACCGACCGCGTCTGAACGACAGATAATGCAATCACCTCTGTATGTTTGTCCACCCGTCTGTTTCCGTTTCCACTCTAACTTTTGAACTGAGTGACCTTGAACTTTTGTATGTGTATGATCATGACCATAGCTTTCCTGGGATTAAAGGTCAAGGTCATAGGTCAAGCTCAGCTCAGATTTCAAAAGTCAAGGTTGAAATGGTGTCAGTGGAACCTCAGTCCTCAATGGAAGACACTTTTTGGTTACGGTACTTCTGTCAACGTTTGTTTTCACTTCATTACCTCTGCCATGGCTTGGCGTTTTGTACAATATTTGACTTTATTATAGCACATTAACTCAAAAATAATCATTGTTCTTTAACTTTTGGGGATTTACAGATTACAAACAATGAAAAATTGTGCAAGATTACGGTTATGGTTGGGGATAGAGTTCTGGTACCTGCTTTTTGCTAGTAATCATGTGGTGAAGTATGCTTTTACTGACTGCCGTCTGGTTTTGAATTGTATTATTTGGCATCATTATCGATGAGTATTCGTGAAGTTTCTGAAAGTAGTTGGCCTTAGGATACGGGCAAAAGGACAGACAGACTGATAATGCCCCCACCACCCATAGGGTAGGGCTGCAGGAACATGATCAACCGGCTCCGTTTATCCCTGGAATCACTCGTTGTGGGATCCGACTGAAGCCATCTTATTTCTTGTTCTGCATTACTTTTTAGTTTTAATTTTCTATCCAAAATAGATTTTGCTGGAGGTAGGCCTGCTGCATCATGGCCCGGGTAAAGGCGGGAATGTCACCTCTGCCAGGTGGCAGGTAACTCTGTGTGATCCCATATGGCACGTGAGTTCCCGTAGCGGTGAGGCTTGTTGCGAACTGCTATATCCGGTTACTTTACTTTACTTTACACGATAATAGAAGACGGAGACTGTGAACCAGAGAATACAGACTGTGAAAAAATAGCACAGTTTTGTTTGCATATTTTACGCTGCCTGTCAACTGTCAGATCATCGGATTTGTGAGCCGACACCAAAACGCTACAGCGGCCAAATGTTTTTCAGTGCTAAGACAAAATGACATTTGTTGGAATAGCATCATTTGAAAATTGTCAGCCTGTCCTGGTTTCTGTGGTCATGTTTGTACAATCCACATATAGCTTAAGATGCTGGATAAATAAAATGTATATTAAATACCAACAAGCTAGGAGTCTCAGTTCATAAAATTACTAAATTGCCGATTGGTTAAAAGTACTATGCATATGCAAGTCCCTACATATTGTGCTTTCCATTTAGATAGTATGAAACTTAACGTGTTTAATTCTTTATGGTAAAGGCTATAGTTTCTCAAAGCTTTACACATTCACATGTCTCCTATCAGTTTTATATATCAATTTCATTGCTACTGGTATTGTGCTTGGTTTTGTCGGGTGACTTGATAGTCTAGTGGCTGAGGCATCGGACTGGTGACTCAGTGGTCGTTAGTTCGAGCCCCGTCCATCGCACTGTCGAGTAACGACCTTGGGCAAGTTGATCACACCCATGTGCCTCTGTCACCAAGTAGTATAATTTGGTGCGTTTATCGGCTGGCGGAAAGTAATGGTAGCCTACCGCTGGGTGGATAGCTTAGTCACCTGCAGGCTGAAAGTCTGGCCGGTGGTCAAATTTGGTCTCAACTTTCGACTTAACCCAAGTTTGGTCTAAGCCTTTAGTTTTAGCCTTTAGACTTAGCGGAAGTTGACCTCACCCAGTGTATGTACCTGTAATAACAATTCTAATTATTGAAACGGCTTTTAAAATTCAGTGACTTTCATTAAGTAACCGAATCATGAATGGTAAGCTATGAGCAGAGTTAACGTCTGTACTTTCATTCGCTCCCAGTTACATTGTGAGAATTTTGGATTACAAGTAGCAGTAGGTCACTATCCAGCAACAGCTAAGTATTCAACACTGGATCTATGTAGCATTTTACAGCAATGCGAAATGTACTATAAGCATTGCAACTAACTACACTGTGGTTAACAAAAACCGGACCTCTGCTATGTTTTCAAATAACTTAATAAGTATTGGTCAGTATCAGTAATTTTTGGTAGACAGAATAGACAGTATCCAGTATTTGCATGTTACTTGAGAATTTTGATGAAACACATAAGTACAAGCTTAGGTTGATTCCAGAGGAGCACTGGAGCAGCTATTTTACAGTGAAAAGCGGACCCCTGAATTACTGTAATGAGAAATTACAATTAAAGCTGATCGACCGCTTACGCGCGACACACTGAACGCCCCCTGATTACTGACAGACAATTCCATGGACTGGTAATGGTCATTCGCAATTACCATTGGCTGAACTCGGCAAGCCGAGTTCTACTATCGACCTGCTCCGCAGTACTGGTTCAAATTTTCACTGTTTGACCTATGACCTACAACCCCAGGCTAGCCAAGGTCAACCATGCCAAAATCAAGGTCAAATGGTTCAAACAGATGGAAGAACACACACGGACGCTGCCAAACCTATTATCTCCCCTGCTATGCGGTTGATTACAAATCATGTAATATTAAGGCATTCAATGTGAAATTTTAAACGAGTAGTACATGTTGCATCAATAATTACAACAAATTTTCAAAATGGCATTGCTTTCCATGGATAGAAGCCAAGAAACATTGTCTCTATTAGTCAGTTGCCTCATGATCAAACCACTCGGACAACTGTCTGCTTTACACAAGACCAGACTACACACAAAGACACTGCTGCAACTCTGTTGTCAGAAATGTGTCAAAAACCATTTAAAGTAGTCTTCTTGTATGCTTTTGTTGCAGATTCTTTCACCAATCTGTTAGCTCTGAAACCTTTAAAGTTACACTAATATTGATTTTAAAAGTGAAATATGACTATCTTTGCATGCACCCATTTCTTTGATTAACGATGTAGCAGCTAAACTGCTGTGGATGGCTGCCATGGCATATGCTGTTACCCAGTTTTATCAAAACTCATCAATTACCTGAAAACTGAAGATTCACTGTACTAATAATTAGTACTAGTGACTAATGAATATTTGTTGATGCTATTTAAAAATAAATTGGGTCCAATTTTTTTAACCACAGTGTATAATGGAAATCTAATAACCAGTTTTTCTCACTAAGAGATCCAGGAAGGTAAATAAATGCTTGTACTGTTGACTACCTTTGTGCACTGTGATAAAACACTGAACACCAACACAGTTTTTCTGCTGCACTAAAAATGACAAAAAATACTTTATTAATAACTATCGCAGTTACTGATTATCCATCCATGAGCAGCTGGACATATGTCAGGAATGCCGTTGAAACCATGTCAGTAAAAACAATTTGTCAAATGCGACAATGGATGTCTTCTAAAAACCAGCAAAGATAATCCATGTGCAGTGCTTGCAGAAGGAACAGTCTGGAGAACTGAATTCAGCAGGGGAAAACGTGAGATCCGAGACATCGGAAGTAAAACAAGCTGCCATGTCTTGATAACCAATAACGTTCAAAAGTTTCTGTTTATAACAGAGAGATCGGATTGTCGTTTGGTCCCACTGCCAAAGCATTGTCGGGCGAGGGGACGATGTGCGACCGCATTAACTAGTTGGCATGACAACAGGTCGAAGGTTGTCGACGTTCAGCAAGACTGTTTCCGGACTTGCTCGGTCTGAATCAACCTCCGAGTTGTAACCAGTTGAAGATGCCATCGAGTCATCTGGGTCGGAGTCTGAGCCTTCGGTCTTGCCGCCGAGATAAATCACCCCGACACTGCCTTCCTCTCCGAAGCGGACGCACACTTCGTCCGGATCTACCCACAGCGTCAGGTCGGCAGGCAGCTTTGCCAGCAGCTCGCGTTCACTCAGACCCGCCTCTTTCCCTGCCGCGGCGATGACAGGGTCTACCTGACGACGCCCGACCCGGATACAGCGATACGCGCTTCCACGTTCGGGGGCACTGGGATGCCAGTGACCTCGGTAGTGGTCACGCAAACGGTCGTCAAGCTTTCGTCGGAACTTATTCATCTTGTCGCCAAACTCGGGCACGGCTGCCTTGTCGCCAGTCGGAGTGCCTGCCTCAGCCTGGTGACGAAGCAGACCACAGATGAAATCGACTGCACACAGTACTTCCACTAGCATCGTTGGAGTGGACGTTAAGCGAGAATTTGTCACAAAAAATGAAGAGATTGCTAAACTTCGAGAATCCGCGTCGATATTTTTGTAGTGGGCTTTACCTGAAGCCCACCTTTTATAACACCTACAGCACAATATATAACACTCATACAGAAACAATGTACAAATCGCAGCTCTGTACACTTAATAATTTATGAGTAGTTTGTATAACCGACTTTTGCAATTAACGACTGACTGAGCATAATTTGTCGTAATAATGTATTATTGTCGCTATTACGGCTACTGAATCAACGGTACATTCATAGTATATAATGAAAACGAACAGTAACACATACTGCAGCATCATTTATAAGAATAATTATCCACAAAATCAGTCACTCACAGATCAACTGACAGAACCCATTGTTTTGTGAAACAGCTGGGTCAAAATTAGGCTACAGTTGGCCACTATAATTACTACAGTCCTTCGTGAACCGACTATGTACATTTATTTATGTAAATCCAAGAAATCTTACCATTTTTTTCAGAATATTTCACCACTATCTATTGATTTTATAACAACTTTTTCAATCCTTTACTTCGATCTAAAAATGGCCAAAGCGTCGGGTCCTCCGTTAAAGGTACGTGCGTGACGTCATACGCTGGGGTCACGTGCATGCTACAGCCAATAGCGTGCACGTAGGCGTGCTCATTAGCATATCGATGAATGATCCAGTGTGTTTCGTCCAGAAAACATCTTGAACCTGTATATGAATCGTAAAATGAACTTTGAAATCTGTGCAAATTTTGACAAATAAACAGTACCATCGGTGTAGTGTATAGAGTGAAGTGTGAGGGTGTTAATTAATTCCAAATTCGTGTCAAAATTTCAAGGATACATTACCGTATAGGGGCGTCGATAGGACAGAGGGGAACGTCCCCCCAATATTTTAAAAGTAATGTCGTTTAGTCTATGTTTATTTTATCCAATAACAGCAAGAACTGTTGTTTGTTGTAGGCCTATCATAATGCAAATATTATGTGTAGTTTCACCAAAAAAAGCCTCAGCTTCGGGAATTCGTCCCCGTCCCACGTACAGATCCCCTATACTGGGGCTCCACCCCTGGACCCCGCTGGGGACTTCCGTCCCCCAGATCCCCATTCTTCTTTTATGGCCCCCCAATAATCCTGTGAGATCGACGCACTAGCCCATCAGCAAGTTTGTACAGTCTTATTTTCTCTGACAGCTAGAAGTTACCGTTTTTTACCGATGTCCAATTTGGCCGACATGGGCCCCCGCGTTTTAGCTGGCATCATATTTCGTTTGCTTAAACTTGTGTATTAATTCCAATTCACCAAATGTAGCCTACATAACCTTAGTGTCCAATGTATTTGGCAAATGGCAGCATGGCTGCCTGACACGGGTATATCGTGCACCCCTTACAGTTGTCACCTCTGGCAACAAACAATTGCATCGGTCTGTTGTTAGCAGTACACGAATATTAATTTCCTGTCTGCGGCCACGGCTAGACAGGCTATAAAGTGGGTCTGGAAGTTCATTCTTTCGTCTCGCCTCTCTCTTGTCAGAGCCCTAGGGCGGGGCGCCAATTTCATGACTGCGGGTGTCCTCCGGACCGCGACGGGTTAGGCCTGGAAGATCGAGGTCCTTCAGTTGGGTTGTGAACGTTATGGGTCCCTTCGATCCTCGTCTCTAGTTCTCGTGCAGTTTCTCCATTGGACATTCACTAGTCGTCGGGAAAGCTAGACCCGGTTGGTCGATCTTCTCTCGAATCATCGGGCTCGTCGTCCAGTTGGGGTTCGGAAGTCGAAGGACCAGTCTGGGTCATCATCATCTTCACAGGTATTTTTTAAAGTGGCCTAAGCAGCAAACGCCACCCCAAGGACCACTATAGATTCTCGACTGTGTCGGTCCGCAGGACTTGACTGGCAGCATTCTCCTCTAGTTCTCGTCTGAAGGTCTTGCCCTTCGTAGCGGTTTGGACGGATTCCAATACATATCGGATGAACTGAGGGTCTTCTTCCACTCGATTCCGCTGCCGATCTTGTTTTGGAAAGATCTTGGCACCTCGTCAGCAGTCCAGTGCCGCACAGATGCAGACAGACTTGCTGTTTCCATCTGCTCAGAGGGTGGGTTCTGTAATCCAGACTCATAACCAAGTGGGGATTCGGCTGAAGCGAGGTGGTGTACTGAGTTTGGCCGCTATATCACCCCCTCCCCACACCCTTCGGTACGAGCGGCGCCTCAAACTTGGCGTCACGTTCTCCCCTTAAGTTAAATCCTGGCTATGCACCTGCATACGTTTCTTTTTCTTATTCAAAGCACCTTTATTCTCTCGAACCTGGCTGTTTCTGACATGTTGAGAGCTGTATTAGTCAGACTTGAATATTTTTTGCCCAAAATCATGTCAGGCTGCATTGTTGTTTTGCTGCAGTATTCAGTTTGAATTGCTACAGAGGAGGGATTCAACCATGTAGTTGTTACAATGTTGTTTTGTACTGCACCCAGGGTGGATTGGCAGAAACCCC
>Ga0209782_1000862_pt1 | contig 14497 bp, 8 predicted proteins | sample WorMetmaBAHAMAS1_FD_187390 | JGI IMG/M metagenome (GOLD analysis project Ga0209782, IMG submission 187390) | Marine gutless worms symbiont microbial communities from Max Planck institute for Marine Microbiology, Germany - Inanidrilus... | ecosystem: Host-associated > Annelida > Digestive system >...
CCAATCAGCGACACCTGGTGAATATATCGGCAACAGTGCTCGATAAAACTGAACTGCAAGCGACACCTGGTGAATAAACGCAACAGCATTTGGTACAATCAAACTACAAGTAACTGCTTTTTCACTCAACATGAGAAGCTATCGTCCGGACAACAGCGAAATGATATGCCCCAATGATGGCAGTTCGACGAAGGCATACAATGCAGGTGCTATATAGACTGGGCCGTGTTGATGGTGCAGCCACATAGCAAATGCTTCTGAAACAGTTACCAGTGATGGCTTCATTGCTGTTTTCAGCCTACAGCCACATTGATCAGTGGGTTTGACTTCCAACATGGCATTTCCTCTTAGTGTCGTGAAGGAACTATAGCCATGAAGCGTACCATCGTTAAACTATAAATATGGAACATACCGAGACATGGACGGACAGACGGACGACAGATCAAAGCATCGCTTAATTTTCCCCTATGACTGGCAGGGGCATAGTTAAATTAAAACTTAAATGTGCAGTAAACTTAGGTCGGGTTGCACCATCCATACTTAATTTAAGTAGTCCTTAAATCTCCATTGGAGATTTAAGGACTACATAAGTTAAGTATGGATGGTGCAACCCGACATTATTCTTCTTCCTTATCTCCATTTTGATGGCTGTTTTCACGGTAAATTTTAGTTAACTTCGAGTATGTTCCTCCGAGATTTTCTCATCTTATTGGCTTCCAAAGAAAATCTTTAGGGTAAACTGCATAGGCCACAGATACAGTTACGGTCACTCAATCAACAGTGTCAAATCACTAATTTTCAATAATTCATTGACGGCAGTACTAAAACAACACTCGTTTAATGGCATCTTTTCCAGAACAACCTGGGTAAACTGGTACCAAAATGGTAAACTAACCATTCCGGATTTTAACGAAGCAAAGACAATGTGATGACAGTGGCGCCAGATGGACCACATGCAATCATTCGCACTTTGCTTGGATAGATAACAACACCAACATTTCACAGCTCGACTTTTACCCGACCCTTAACCAACGGTGTCAAAGTGCGGACAATGATGGTAATAGTAGCTCCCCATGTATCTGAGCAAACGGTAATCGACCCACTTCTGGCGTGCAGAGGGCATGTTCTTACCTGTGACTCTTCGTTGCGGACGACGGGACCCTGCCACATCAGCGTACCTGACTGCACGTCACCGCTGCTAGGCAACGTCTGTGACGTGAGGTTCACCAACAACAATGCTGCCTAGCAACCAACATAACACATGTTGCTCAACGGCTCGACTGTAGGTGATCATTGGTTGTCCCCTCGGTTTTCTTTTTTACCCCGTCATCTACCAAATTCCGATCCAAATTTACCGCGTATTGTGGTCGCTGGGAGGGGTAATCTAAACAACAACATCTCGCGCTATGCTAGCCACTGCTAGGCCCTCTTGTTCAGTTATGGTACAGTGCAGTAGATTAAGCTAACTTTTGTCAGCTTTTGAGCACATTATAAATATTCTATAACTTATCTTATCTTTATTTTATGACCATATCTGTAATTTTTCCATGACTGTCGCTAACCACATTCATAATTATTCTGTGACATATTTTACATACAACAGCAGCGTGGACTTTGGGTACCCAAACAGGCAACAATCAAACTTTGGTTGAATAATGTAACAATAATAACACAACTGGTGATAAACATGGATAATATATATAATTTTCCCTAACCACCAGCAAAATTCCCCAACTTTCCCTCTACTTTCCAGGTCAGTGGGAACCCTGTTAACATGCTAGCGTGTGCTAGTAACTTCATGACCATTTTCAACAACACCCTTGATCCAGCCGAGTGACAGGTAATCATTACCCAACAGCAATCAGCAGAGTTAACAGACATACTACCAAATTACAATATAACCTTCTGTTGGAAAAAAGCATAAGTGAAAACTCAAACATAGCAAGTCAGATACCTTAAAACAGTGTCGCTCTCAATCAATAAATTATTAATTTAATTGTTTATTGCCTGACAGACAGCTAACAAAATAGAGACTCAAAACTGCTTTCGTCTTTTTCAAATTTTGTAACATTCCTGGACAGTAGATAGCTAGCTATTTCATACCGAATCAAACTGTATAATTCTTAACTGACTGTTTAGCTGCTACACTAAGCTTTTTATGACTGCTATCATTATTACTACAACTAAAACTAAACAGAGAAGAATATCACAACAAACCAGAACCGAACAGACATTACGAAAAAACGACCAGATTAACCTGTTGACGAACTGCACTGCACTCGGCCGGGTCTAACAGGAGGCCGAACGCCGCACCCCAGATTCCGCCAGGCACATTGTGACACTGTGTTGCCATGGTGATACGTCCTGCCTCCGTAGCCGTCAGTGCTGCTGCAATGCTGACGCCAGCAACGCGCACCTGTGTGCAATGAATAAGTAAGTAAGTAAGAACAATTAATGTGTCCATAATGACAAGTGTCACTTCGCGTGCACAGCAGAATAGTCAAGGAAAACTGCATCTGATGAGGTAAGTCTTCAGACGACTGCAGAAAACAGGCAGTGACTGTGCAGACGTGACGTGGTGTGGCAAACTGTTCCAAACTCGAGAGGCGCCGACCGGAAAAGCTCGGTCGCCGTACGTCGACATGCAGCCGCGTACGGCGGCGCACAACCAGAGATGATAACGAGGCCGAACGTAGACGATGCTGCGCCTGGGGATCTGCCGTCCGGCAGAGGTCGTCGGCGAGGTACGACGGCGCTACACCCTGAAGACACTTGTAAACGAGAAGGGCGGGCTTATAGTCGATCCGCTCCTGTACTTTGAGCCAGTACAACTGGCGGAGGAGCGGGTTGATGAGGTCATACCTCCACGAGGAAAACACCAGCCGGGCGGAGGAGTTAATCACAACATAAGCACAACATCAACGGATAGTTCTCTTCAGGAGTGTGCATGCATGCATGTATGCATGTATGCAGGACTCCACTCTCTTGGTTGCAAAAAAATTCCGCCACTTTCCAGGATTCCAGAAGCATTTTTTCCAGGACATCACCGCCGGCAAGACAACGGCCTACTGTACTGCAGCAGCGATCAATCCCTATACTGTACTTTAGCGCTATTAAACCTACTGTACCGGTGTAAAACACGCACAGCAATCACACAAGCTTGCCAAGTGCAATATAAATGACTGCTGCATTACCGAGATGTTCTATACGCATATGAGGTGTGTGAATGTGAATATTTTTGCATCTGCACCCTATCACTGTATCCCCCATCCACATCATTGCCTAGCAAATTCCAGGACTTTCCAGGACTAAACTTATTTCCCAGGACTTTCCAGGTCTTAAATTTTTTTTTTAAATTCCAGGAGGTGTTTATGTCGCTATTTAGTATCTACCACTCCAAACATTAAGTCAAAAAAATTACAAGAAAATATAAACGTACAAAAAAGCACAAACAGATGAAGCTATAACAGTTGAAAAGATGCAGAAATACATACCTCGACGTCACGGTAAGTCCACAACGGAAACAGCCAATGAAAGCCAGACTCTCCAACTGAGTCAACGGCCGCCGACTTCGCAAACAGCCAGTTCCGCGGCCAATCCTGTACATTATATACTGATTTTAATAATATTCTAAACAGATATGTCTTTAATGTTGACTGGAAGGTTACTTGCGACAGATCAGACTGAACGTCACTTGGCAGAGAGTTCCACATGATTAGTGAGTCAAAGGATCGTCTGGCGATGATGGACGGGGTTTAAGGAACGGTAAGTAGTTGATATGATAACCTTACGGAATGCTCGTACTGGTGGTGAAAGCTGGTGTAAAGAAGCAAATAACTATCGATTCGGAGTAGACTAGCAAATAAAGAAAGTATAAGACACCATGGGGCATGGAAGGGGGAAGGGAAGGGGGAGAAGGAGGGAATGTTGCACTCGGCCAGGCAGTGCACTGGTTAGAATAAGTGGTATGTGTTTGCTTTGACACCATTGGCTGGGTGATAGGAAGGGCATCTAGCCCATAAAAACCGAGCAATATATTTCTGATGGATCTCTTACACTATATATGCAAATTTCAATTTTAGCGTCAGACTGGGGCCAAAGATAGCATCCTCACTATAACAGATTCAGTATCGTACAGGAGATTACAGTAAATAATGGCCAACAGCTGCCAGTGATGTCAGCTAAGCTATTAATGAAATTCATTTATAAAAAGAAATTGCTTCATTTTGCATTAAATCACTAAAATATCAAATCTAGACTGTTATAGTCGATTCTTAATACCTTAGTACAGAACTATGTCACTGCTGCCAAATGCATTCAAACTATCATTTCTTTTTCTTTTAGACGTTTATACTATATTCATCATGTACACATGCATATCCACATCAAAAGTTCAGAGTGCATACGACACTGTGTAACATTACCGGGCTGTGAAGATTAGTTGCCATTTCATGTGCCAGGTGTCTTAGACAGATAGACGCACACCGAGTGATGCCCCGACCCATATACGACATAAGTAGGCCACCGCGACCTGCATGGAATGCTGACACGACCTAAATATATAACATAACAAGAGACCTAGCACTGGCTAGCATGGCGTGAGATGATCCGCCCGCAAGCAGCGCGGCGAGCAGCACGGCAGCCGCAATGCGCGGTAAAGTTGGATCGGAATTTGAAACCTAAATTAGCTATAATGCGCCAATGCACTTCCGTCACAGATGGACAGACAGACGGACACTGACATCGTAGCATAAGCGCGAGATGTAATATAAAAACAGAACATGATACAATAGCAATGCACGAAACGAAAGAATATAAATAAGTTCAGCTTTGCAAACAGATGCACAATACTCCCCAACATTATTGATTACAGCTCTGAATGGACAATAGAGGTCAGTTCTGGTCAGACACTGAAAATGGCTCCATCGAGTATGGTACATGTTAGTTTCTATAGCAACTTGCTTCATGTATCATAAATGTTTAGAGAATACCCACACAGTTGTGTTAAATTTCCATTTTTTGATGCAATTCTTCCATATCACTCCACGTTCACTGCAAGCTAAGATGCTGCTGACATTTTCGTATGATATCAACGTGCGATAAACAAACTGGCACAACATAGTTGTATACACTGCATTATGCACAATTTACAGAAATTTAAAATTCATCGTCACATCACATGGAGGAAACAGAAGCAGGCCTCCAAAGGCCTCTCTATCTGAGAAATACATCCAGAATATGACGTATATTACGTAAAATACTGGTAACTACATTACAATAGTGCGGTTCCTGGTGTCACGGAGATCTCTCTATAATCATAAAGTACATCCTGATTAGACCAAAATCTGTCTAACTAGTTCATAAAATTGCAAAATTTCATCAATTTTTTACAAATTTTAAATTAGCAACAATGTTTAAATTATTGCTTCATAATCAGAATACCTCAAGCAAAGTTTGTAGCATTTCTAGGCAGAGTGATAAACAGTCGGCTGTACCGCATGTAACCGACCAACCAGGCCTATCAAACACATAGACTTTGAACTGTCAAGCAACGACAATATTACAATAAGCACCTTAGAAAGGTTAAACAAAAAAGTCATCTAACAAGGGGTGTGCATTATTTTACAACTCACATGTCATAGTTACATAGTTGGTAGCTTAACACAGCAGTAGCGTCTTCGTCACATAACGAAATTACTCTACATGAGCCCAGTTAGTACTGACATGGGCGACTGTCTTCGGGCAGGTATACGACCTCAGCATGTAACCAAGCCAAATAGATCAACCTGCATCCCTCCGGGGTCGCTAAATCGAGTACCAGCTTTAACTGGCTGTGGTAAAGGCAGGGATGTCACCTCTGCAGGTCACACTGTGTGATCCCATATGGCATGTGAGTTCCCGTTGTGGTGAGCCTGGCTGGATGACTGGTACACGTATTTACCTTTACCTGTGCACATGTGTACAGTCAGTCATGCACTCACACACTATTTTAACAGCCAGTTGCCAGGTGAATCACCTTCATTCTCCTCTTCCATCCTCAGCCTTATATCCTCCGTGGGACGTTAAAAAATGAGTATCAGCTTTAGGGTTGAGTAACAATAATAAATGGTGATGGTGGACGTGGATGGTAGCTGCCAATTATCGACGGACTCACAGCCCAAGTCGGTTGGCTTGGTCTGAGGGTTAGCGGCCACCCAGCACTCAGTCTGCATTCATCAAATGAACCGGCATTAAGCAACAGACTGCTCATCGTGGTGTCAACATAATCGAACTTGTAGATAACATAGTTTTCTACTGAATTCAGTCAGCATAATAATGCTGTAGCATATATTTCCGTTTAAAGTTTTATAAATGTTTATTTCAGTTATATGTTACATTTAAATGACAAGAGGTAAGTTAAACAGTTGACAAAACCCTACTTCACCGCTTCTCCTCAAGAAGTCACCTAATATGTCAATTTCAACACGAAAATTAAACAAATATGATCTCTAAACTTTTTCCGTTACCTGGTGGTAATATGCATCAGAGCGAGAAGAGTAAGTTCGAGCGACGGCAAATTGTACGACTGGACGGAGTCGACTCTGTTGACCTTTGCGAACAGACAGTGAACAAGATCACCGCTGACACACAGACCGGAACCAACTCGTCCCGATGACGGTGCCGGAGAGCCGACACCGGGACGTCTGACTGACGACGACGACGATATCAGATGATAGCGACATCGACTGATGAACACGCAGACAAACCGCAGCAGGTGACGACCGACCTGCCTGAAACAACGCAGTCACAGACGCTTGTATCATCACGATCATCATCAGTCGTGTAGCCGGCGAGGGCCGTCACGTCGCTCCACTACGGTGAATAGCACTCCTCCATATATCTCCAACTGTGTTGTAGGGGGTGTCCCAAAGTTGATTTGACCATCTGATGCGGGGACGACCCGGGCGACGATGCCACGAATGATCTGGAAGTCGGTTAAATGATATGTCAACGTGACATCTGAGTGGATTTGTCCAGCTGGGCAACATGTCCAAAGAGGGCTGTATGTCATGAAGACATGTGTATGATGGCTGTTATTTATCTGATAAGGACGACTGATTGATTGAAGTTAAGGATTTACATCCACTAGATACAAAATAGGTCGTATCAGAGACGCTCTTCCAAGCCAATCTCATAATGAGTACTGGGAAAAAAACAAAACTGACACAAAATAACCAATAACACAAAAAATTGTCTCAGCTAGCTATACAATATACCAACGATGAACCTTAGCTGAACAATAACACAAACATAAAATCTAAGGCTGAACAAATAATCAACTGTATGTTCTGTTCACATACGTGTGTGTATCATTACACACAACTGTCGTACACAACCGAGCAGCTAACAGTTCCGATAATCTTCCCGCTTAACTTCCAGACGAACATCATGGCTCTGATGCAGTCTACTGGCGGGGAGGGAAACCTCGTTAAGTAGAGTACCGTAGCCCATACAGGGTGTATCATCTTCCTTACTTCAGCCCTGAAGACCGTTCTGTTCCGGTCGTCGTTCCCCGATGCGATCAGACAATGAACTGTGCTTTATCTACACGCCCGTCACTCAATGCTGTTATGTCGCCACGTACTGGCTGCTGCAAACCGATTCTGTTAACACTGTACGGTGGTCTTGCAGCCACCTTAATAATATTCATTTCTACTACTACTACTACTACTACTACTGAGCCCTTAGGTGGGTAAACCGCTTAAGTCTCTGACGCTTGGCCAGTGTGATGCCAAACCTACGGTTACCTTCCCAGTCATACCCACGCGCACGCAAAAACTCCAGTTTAAAGGTCAAAACACACAGCGGAAACAACAAATACACAATCAAACGGCCAGCCACCTCCGTCAATATAACAGTCTTTATATAATATGCAATATTGAATGATTCCACACTATTATTTGTACCTCGTGGCACTGGCCTTCCCATCTGTGCTCTCAGCCGATAGGTCCGCTTTATTCAGCAGATGGTACAATGCCCCGCTGTTATTCAGCAGCATCTCACCAATCCAACTGAACGTATCATTCACTGCGGAGCTGTCACTGTCCGTGGTACCAGCTGCACAGCGTGTGACGACAACGGTGAGGAATTTCACAATGTCGAGAACCAGCTGCTCATCAGCACTGGTAGATGGCGCCACGGTGAGAAACCTAATCAAAACCAAAAAATATGCCAGTAATAATGATGTCAGAAATCGTAATTATCAGCAAATCGCGAGTTTAAAAGAATAACACCCAGTACAACATCCAAAGCCAAACCTCTGCACTACAATATATTATTTAACTGTTTCTTGAAGTCAGAAGTCATAGCTTTATTTGGCTGATTTGAACAAAATATTTATATCTGTTGTACCGGTATTTCATCTTTTGAATTATAGTTTCAGGATTTTTAACTAACAAAATTGCCTGAAAGTCGAAGTGTAAATATTGCATTCATTCAGAGGTTGACTTTTCATTCTTTTCTGGGCAGGTGTCACCGTTTTGCTCGACAGATAAAATAGCAATTATACTGTCAATGTCTAGATATACTTTGCCAGTACTGCAATGCCTTCAAAGCAAAAGGCAACCTCTGAACTAACTAAACCTTGACAGTTCGCCCCACAGGCAATCTAGCAGGTAATAAACGAAAAATGTAATTAAAAAACAACAGTAAAAAACCAATAATGTACCTAGCAATGGCAGGTTTCCACGGCACACTATGGAGATGTTGTAAAACAGCGGAGACAGGTGTGGTAGCAACCAGGTACCATCTTAGTCGACACAGAGCTTGAGACACGGCCGTGTGTGACGTGGCATTGTTTACATCATAGACACACCGCCGGATGGCAAACGGCAGATGTGTTGTTGACATTATTGTCTGGTCCATGGGAGTTAGCGACATTCGCTCATGATAACTGTGTACACATATACACGAATAAGCCGTTTCGATCCAATTCAATTATCATTTATAACATGCAGATATAGTCAGTACCAAAGGCCGAATTTGATTGTACAAATGTTGTGTTAATTATTTGGAGGTGTGAGAGAAACCTGGTGACAATAAACAAAACTAGGCCCTTAATAACGACCACCCAGCGCAGACAGTCACTACGTTGGGGAAACAATAAGCCGGCTAAAGCTAACACGTGGAGCCAAAACTGAAAAACAATGAAAAGTGATAAAATCAGAAACGGTTGAGACTAGAAGAAGAAAATTCCATCATACCGGTCTGAAGTGGAATTACCACCAGAGATCGCCTCCTCAACTCCGTCGTGCCACGCCACATTCCAAGTAATTCTCAGAACCTCGGCCGGCAAGCCGCTGAGCAGCGACGACTGCGTAGTTTTCCCCGACCACGGGCTGGACGTGTGGTGAGTTGCAGTAATGAACGGCAGATGGTACCTGAACACATATCATTCACATTCAGCTGGTTCTCGGCATTCCACAAATGTGACGTATCACCTACATATCTCCATTTTAATGGTCGTTTTCCAGGCTAAAGCTACTCCAGGCGGGTGCCACTGGCTTCCTCTTGTAACTACTTCTTTCTTTCTTGCTTATATTTTCCTTTCTTATTATATTTTCCTTTCTTATTTACTTCTATTTTATCTTTTCCTTTGAGAATAGCCCGCTCCATTCCAGGCCGAATGTCGTAAGAGTGAAACTGGGTTATAATCTGTCTCGGTTAATTTTATGTTGTTGTATTTTTGTGTTTGATGATTTCTTTTTCACTGATTTAGTGGTATAGATTTAGTTTTTCTGTTTGCCTAGGTTTATTTTATAGTACTGTTATAGTTTTCTCAGATTTAATTTTAATTTTCTCAGTACTAGCCAGGAGATTGGCCGGGAAGAGCATGTCAAATTTATTTATTTATCTATTTATTGTCGAGTGGGACGTTAAACCTAAACGCAATCAATCAATCCCAGCGTTTAACCTAAACCATCCATTTTGTCTGTGGATTTCTTCCGCCATTTGTTCTGGAGGATAACCTTTCCAGATAAGCAGAATAGGTTTTTAATGGCAGAACATCCTTCTGGAGACAGTGACACCCAACAAACTGCGAAGAAAACTGTGATATATCGCATGCAGTGCTGACTTCCTTTCACCCGCTTTATAAGACATGCCACTAAAAACAAGTACTTCTGTCTTCTATCGACTCGGTTCTATCCAACGTATTACCTCCAAATGAGATGTCTTTCAGAACACTAGATATCATTTGGGCTACACTTCAATGTTGGGTGCCAAATTCGATGCAAATCACTTAAGAATAACTGCAAAGAATATGGATTGACAACACAACAACAGAAACTAAAACAGGAATTTCCACCCATCTATTTCTATTTCCGGTTTCTTGAACACTGGGTATAAAGACCATGTTGTTTAATATATCCTCTATGCAGAATTTTGTGCCGATCCGTCAACAGATGTGGTGACTAGAGCCTGAAATCTGCCAAAATCAGAATTTACACAAACAAGAAGCATTTGACAAATGTTAGGCCCATTCGCCACAGCGAGCCGCCGCACGCCGCATTACCATTCACCAGGCATCGCTACTGTCGCGTCGCACGCCGCCTGCGCATCGATGTCCACGACGACGACGACAACGCGTGACAGAGGGAACCGCTATGGCCCCATGGAATGGGCCCAATGACTGGGTTGGAGCTAAATTGTACTTCCTGTATGATCTTCACTGACAGCAACTGTTGAATTCAGGTTAGAGACAGGACACTACAGTTCTCCTCAATGATGTTAGCCGCACATTGTGAACTGCCTCCATACGATAATAGTATTAACAAGAAGCATTTGAAAAATGTTGGGCCCATTCGCCACAATGAGCCGCCTCACGCCAATTCACCAGGTGTCGCCACTGTACTGTCGCACGCCGCCTGCGCATCGCTATGGCCCCATGGAATGGGCCCAATAATCTAACTTACAATGCACACTGTCAAGTAAATCTCTAATCACAGACATTGGCAGACATCAGGCGAACCTCACTGATTCATCAAGTCAAAATTTAACGTCCCACTCAACACAAACTGAAATGCTCTTTCCAGCTAATCTCTCGGCCAGTAGTCAGAGAACTGAATTCAATGAAACACAAGCAACCATTCATCAGAAGCCTAAAGATACTGCAACACAAAAACTAAAAACCAGGTCTGGTCATCTCTGGAAACGGAATGGGCCTATTCTCAGAAAAGTAGATAAGTAAAGAAAAAATAAGTAAGGGAAAAGGACGTAGGCACAGCAGTTAAGTAAGCAGGCAAACAATTTATATCGCAGCAAAATCAACAAATAAAACCAGGGCATGTGACTAACCTGGAACCCGGCAAACCAGGTTGACAGACATATGGAAATAAATGTGGTTAACACAACTGAAAGAGATAACAAATACTAAAGATCAACTACATGATTTAGTTGTCAGTAGTAGTAGCAGTAGTAGTAGTAGAAATAAGTATTATTAAGGTGGTATTATCGCACTGCTGCTGCAAGACGGTACAGTGTTAACAGAATTGGTTTGTAGCAGCCAGTAGATGGTGACATAACAGCATTGAGCGATGGCGTGTAGATAGAGCACAGTTCATTGTCAGACCACATCAGGGAACGACGACCGGAACAGAACGTCTTCAGTTCTCGGCGGAAAACAGGAAGAGAGGGCATGTTATCAGTGTTGTTATCAAACCAAAATCACAGCGTTGTAAAGCATAATGTTAAAACTAATTACTACCATCTTGTACTGTACAGCATTACATACCTCCGAACAATGCATGCTGGAAGACTGAATAATGCACGCTCCGGCTGCAGAATTTTGCTGCTTGACCTGCAAGTGACACAGAAATAACTACACCTTGTGACTGCAACGTCTTGTAATTGTGAAAGCTGTTGCCAAAAGCTGGCATAGTTTGCAGTGTTTGCATCAAAATTTCGTATTACCCAAATATGTGTTAGTTAGCATTCCACTGCTACTGTTTTTGTGGGGTAGGCCTGTCATATGATTAAATTATCTTTGTCAATTAATTGTGGGTTTTAGTTGATTAATCATTGACTGATATCGACGCTAAATGATGCTCGGTTTTCCAGAAAATGACAACGCAATTTTGTCGGACTGCTGACCGGTACACTTAACTTCAAGCGTGAATTATTTTATGCTGGTGTGATATAGTAAACAAAGCTATAAAATGCACCAGTAGTTAACTCAGACAGAGAGATGGATGGTGATGACTGAACTGCAATGGTCAATTAACTATCACAGAGTTAGTTAGAGTCAGTTGGTGTTTAATGTCCCTTTTCAGCACAAACATTAGGGACGGAAGGTCAGGGGTGGAGAGCTATCCCTACCCAGTATAGGAAGGCCAGCGATATATTAACCTTAATGCTGGCCACCTTTTTATTCAGCAACCACCCAAAAAGGAAAAGGGATCGAGAGGCTCATTTAAATTATTACACCAGCACAGATAACAGGGAGACAGCTTCACACAACAAGACAAAAATAAATCTAAATAAACACAATTAATAAGCATGCATCCTTAACTAAAAATACCAACACAAATCAACACAAATAAAACTAAAGCCACGTTTAGTCGCCTCCTACGACATCCAGGCGTGGAAACGAAGTGGGACTATTCTGGTAGAATGTGAAAGGATGAAAAGCAAGAAGATAGATAAAGCATGAATAAGAAAGGGAAAAAAAGGAAAAGATACTAAAAGATGGAGAAGAAGGTGGGCAAGTGGGGAAGTGACGGGATAAGGGGGGATTGCCCCGGGCCCACACGGGATGGCCATCACAGAGTAATTAATCAATTAATAACAAATTATGCGATTAATCAATGACAGTCGTACTGTGGGGCTTTCAGTAATAACTCAAATTAGAGTGTGAAGCTTTTGGACTAAAGCAAATGGCTTTTTTTACAGGCCACTCCACTATAAAAATTAAACTGAATGCCCATCTTTAACTGCATAGTCAACAAGGAAGCCTATTACAAAGTTACAACATTAATCTTGTGCATCAGCCTTTAAATTTATGACAGGCCATAAACTGTTCTAACTAGGTCTGTACAATTTGAGGACAATATCTTCACATTTTCTGCTTTCAAGTTAGCTGCATTTACACCAAACAGTAATAGAACCCACTCTTGTTTATACAGCAGATAAAATTATTATGTACCATCTAGGCTTCCTATATTTAAATTTAATTCATTTTTATCGTTTCTTTACTTTACTCTAGACTCACAAACTCGAGTCTAGCTGACAACTGACGGCTTTCCAAAATATCTGCTTGTTCTGTCGCAGTTTTTCCTAGGCGTTGTCAATGTGCCGAGACAGTTCTCATTAGTCTTTATTTCTGGGAGGTCTGGATGTTGCCGTTTGTCCGTCGAGTAGCTATATATCTGTATCTTCTACATGAAACATAACTACAAGCAGCAGAGCCGAGTACCATTCTTGAACAGCCGCCATTTCATCAAAGACGAGCAAAGTCAACAGCTCAGACAGATCTCTTCTTAGCTCCTCATCCTTCTGATGTATCAACCCACCTGCATGACAAGTTTCACAACCTCTCCATTCACGATGGCATAATAAAAATTGTCACTGGGGACGGCCGGTTCTGTAATTTTGTAAGTGTGCTGTATGTACTTGTAGAGTCATTTATCTACCTAGGTACTTACAGGGTGTGTAAAAAATATCAGTTAGGCATTTTATCAGCAATGGCTAAGGATTTCATTATGAAATTTTACACATTTTATTAACACACCATAGATGAAAGGCTGAATCAGTAGCTACTGATACAAACATGTATATCTATGATGTGTTAATAAAGAGGATACATTTTGTCGAACACTGTACATATGTACATACTTATAATATGTAATAACTAATATATGACTATATACTGGCATAATTTTGTACACATAAAACATTACCAAAAGTTGTGTACACATTAAAAAAAATTTGTGGCAAAAATTTTGGGACCTTAGCATCCTTGTCCCTCTGCTTATGTCGCTGTAAATTTACAAACTGATACAAGATATCAGCGGCAGTTTTTACCCCTTCACCCTGTCCATACATCCAATCGATTGCCCGCAATCTCTTAACAAACCAGCCACGTGATAACATCATAACATGCCGAATGTAGCACGCAAGATCCAGTGATCAAATCCCAACTAGATTTACGGGGGATGTAAAGTTCCTGTCACTCATCCAATAGTGTTAAAGCACTGAAGGAGGTTTAAAGCTCTAAAATCAACTGGCAACTTGGACCCATTTTTTTCTTAATCCACAAAGAGACTCCAGGCAGCCTGATTGACGCACGAAACAAACCATAAATGAGGCCAGTGCTCCTGAATTAGACGACGCATCAACCAGTGCTTAATACGGTTAGGATAATAGTGTGATCATCCGATAGTCAATACTATCGGTGAAAACAATCGGCCGATATGACAGCAATAGCGATTGTTTTGGCAGAGACCTCCTATAGGACCCTCGT
>Ga0209782_1000863_pt1 | contig 14490 bp, 8 predicted proteins | sample WorMetmaBAHAMAS1_FD_187390 | JGI IMG/M metagenome (GOLD analysis project Ga0209782, IMG submission 187390) | Marine gutless worms symbiont microbial communities from Max Planck institute for Marine Microbiology, Germany - Inanidrilus... | ecosystem: Host-associated > Annelida > Digestive system >...
CTTGGCTGTGTGATTCAGCCTTGAGCTGATTCTAGTTTACTAAGAGTTTCACTGGTCTATTTTTCACCATCTTGGAGTTTGTAATCAGTCCTGCTCAGTGGCATTGTCAGGATTTGGTGCAAGGATGGGCACAGAATTACACGGAAATAATTCGCGCAAAATGATGCGAAATCAAAGCACAGCGAACAAAGGTCCACGTAGCCTAGCTGCGACTGAGCGACATAAGCTGCTGTCTCGGAAGAGACAAAGTTGCTGTCAGACTTTGTTTAGTTCCAGACTACAAAGTCATCACAAAAAAGTAAATTATCGGAAATCGTGCCCCGGTGCCCCATAGCTGGCAATGCCAGTGGTCCTGGTAATACTTTGTGCAGTGTATTAAACTCGCTGCTTTCTAGCCTGTGTTGGGCATTTTGTGTCATAATTGTAATGCTGATTTATTTATTACCTCCACCACTTTTAGCAAGGATACTGTTGTCTGTTGGTTTGTTGGAAAGATAACTAAAAAAGTTACAATAATATTAGTGAAATTTAGGGAATAGATATATTGTGGACTAGAGAAGAGTCGATTAGATTTTAGAAGTACATTGTAATTTAGAACATATTCTATATCTAGCCTTCAGTGCTTTGACATTGTTTGATTTAAGTTGTGATTTAACTACAAACTGAAAGACATCCCTTCAGTGAAATGATGGGAATGATATTTTATCAATTTCTAACTTTACGCAGTATACCATGTTGCCCCACAATATGGAGATCATATCATAACTATAGATTGCTGTGATGTCACTGTTCCCTGTGTATACGGTACCAGTATTCATGGCGTTTGGCCATTTAGCCTGTTGTAATGTTCACTGCAGGCAGTTGCGGTCAGATGTTGGCTATCCATTTAAGCCAGTCTTGCAGGGTCACAGTTGGTGGCATATGTTAAGTGGAACTGGCGCATACCTGGCTGTCATATTTTGGTGAGTATTTGTTTAGTTCAGTTTGTTCGGTTTGCTCTCAAATGCCAGTTTAATTTGCTGTAGTGATTTAAAAATGAATCACAAACAGTTATATAGCTATCTATATCAAAAGTGAATCAGAGACACTGTCTATTGTTCGTCTGTGGCCTGAAATGTGATGTCGCAGATCCAGCATAAATGAAACAACGCCCTTTCCATCAAAGTCCAGAGGTGGATAAAAAAAGCACGAGGCTTTGATACTGTTGGTTTATTGAGAAGTAAAAAACCTCAGCCATGTATCATAAAGGTTTTTGTCGAGAACAAACAGAGGAAAAACGGGGAACTCGCTAACCCAGATTTACCTAAAAATGGCTGTTGTCATGGTATTAGGTCAATATGTTTGGCATTAGAAGGGACACAAATGTACACTACTGCACCTAAATTTTCTTGGTAATGCTGAGTTTGATGGTTGCACCTTGTTGTCGGGATTACATTACATTGCATCGGAACTATTGTGAGAAGCATAAGTAAACAAACTTTGAGGTCCATAATGGCGATAGTTTTACATATTAATAAGTAAATTACAGAGAAATAAGTGAATTTCAGTTTTGTACAAAATATTGACGGTGATTAGGCATACTGAACATCTAAAAATAGACTGTTGCGGAGTCGCAGTCCAGCAGTGGAGAATGAGTGGTCACCAACAGTGACAAGTTGTGAAGGGCGGGCAACAAGAAATTGGAATTTGATGACTGAAGTCGATTTCTCAATAGCAGATCGGTGATGCAGCTCAGCAGATCAGACAGATACTAAGGTGCAGTGCCACGGCAACTCAGTAGACAATGATTGCCAGTTTAATCTTGATACGCTCGGATGGTTGCAGCCAGTGAAGCATCTGTGATCTAGTCCAAGCGATGAGGACTGGCAGTTGATGGAGCTGCTGCTTTGAGAACATCCTGGAGATGATGATGATGATGAACGATTAATGTGTCCAGAAATGACAGAGTCACTGCTCAGGCACGACAAGAAACAGTCAAGGAAAGCAGCAATGAAAGAGATGAGTCCTTAGACGACTGCAGAATGTAGACAGAGATGGTGCGGATGTTATGTGATGCGGTAGACCGTTCCAAACATGAGCTGCGGAGACTGGGAACGCTCGGTCACCGATGGTTGACAGTCATGTACGGCGAACGACCAGCGATGGTGACGATGCAGGCCGACGATGGTTGAGTAGATAGGCCGGAAGGCTGTCTGGAGTAGTTTTAGTTACTATTATCCAGCCACAACGGTACAAAGGCAGTTGTATAGTAAGACACGTTGCGATCTCTGACTAATACTAGTTGGAGCTCGCAACGTGTCTTAACAGCATCGTCTAGGCTAGGCTGTCTGCCGCAGCAGCAGCATAGCTAATCGAAGCTAGTGGCAAAGCGGTCGTCACCTTATTTTCTGAGAATATCATAGATAAGTCTTCATGATACAGTATGATAAGTGAAAGGATGTTGTGTTCATGTGACTGTATGGCCAGCTATGGCCCGGCAAGCTTCCGGGGACATTTCAGTCAAAGTGTTTTTCATGAGCAAGTTTTCTATGGCATTGTCACAACTAACAGGCTTGGAGGTCATGCATGGAAACGGCAACATCCATTCAACGACAAGCCACATGATGATGATGACGATGATGACTGTATATACTGTATGCCTTTGCTTAGTGCACAACCAGACAGGAAATGCTCATTGGAGCTTATCCTCTGTTCATGGACAAACTGACTGTTGGCTCTCAACTGTCATTTATCACTGCCATTTATCGGAAAGGCAATCCAACCTGCAAATAATTCTACTTTGGCAATAGCTTAGAGTAGAGTGAAAGCTAAAACTCAATAGCAGTGTGACTCAGTTATGATATCCATGTGTTTTATTTTGATGTCACTGGCCACAGTATGTTATTAGAAATATCACAAGGTAATTTGTTGGATGCTGTAAAATAGTTTGTGCAGTGAACGTTTTTTTGCAGTACTCATGCTCGTGCAAAACTCCTCAGGCGTCCTGTCAGCATCAAGGTGATCTTTTCATTAACAACCTGCATTCTTCTCGTTTGGCAATATCATTGCAGCTTATTAAAATTCAGTTTGGTAATTTATTTAGAGAAAATTAATCACAGCTTTTAATGCTTTATGCATGGATAATGCAATGTCTGTTCTGTCTTTTTCTGTTTATCTTTTTTCCTACACTGTGTGGTGTGAACAGAGATTAATATATGACATTTTAGTGTGACTGTTTAGTTGAAAGAGCAACTGAGCAACTAGATATTAAGCCCCTTTCACACTCGAAATTAATTTCAAAATTAATTTCGAAAGAAAAATTTCCAAATTTTTCTTTTGAAGTGAGCACTTTTCACACTGGAAATAAACTTTAGAAAGCCGACGCCTATGGACGACACAGTCGACGCTTTGTTCGATGTTTGTAAACACTGGCTGACTGACCAATCAGAGTGCTCATAAGTGAAATTTCTTCGGCAAAATTTTGCAAAATAGAACATGTTCTAAATTGCGAAATACGCTTTCGAAATTTATTTCTTCGAAAGCTGACTGTTTACACTAGAAATTTTTTCTTTTGAAGGAACAAATTAACGTAAATTTCGAAATTAAGTTGGAAATTAGTTTCCAGTGTGAAAGGGGCCTTAACATTGAGGGTGATTTTTTAGTGAGAAATATAGTGTGTTGTGATTTCTCGTAGACTTATGGGTTATGGCCATTGGCATTTCATCACAGCAAAGACAAGACGCGTGACGCATATAGTGACAGTCGTTAGAAGAAACATTCCATCAGTGTTCGCATTTGTGTCCATTCAATATGAATGATATTTTGTTCAGGTTAATGTCTAGTTTGCATGACATAATTAGTAATTTGTGAATTGTTGCTCATAATTTGTACTGAAAGTTTGTTAGCTTTAAGTGTGATGTTCTGTGATGTTGAATTGCTCAGGCATTAATTTTACTTAATAAACATTAATAATAATAATAATAATAATGCAATGTTGATATTTATGGTGCTGTTATCATGGCTCAGAGCCATTGCGAGAGTTCACTCGGTTCATTTGATGAATGCAGACTGAGCGCCGGTTGGCTGCCAACCCTCAGACCAAGCCAGCTGACTTGGGCTGTGAGTCCGCCAATAATTGGCAGCTGATGTCCACATCCACAATCACCATTTGTTATTATTACTCAGCCTAAAAGCTGATACTCATTTTGCCATCCCACAGAGGGTAGAAAGCTGAGTTGACCTAGGCACTGCAGGAAGGGTGCAGCGGCGCGTGCCCACGACTGCGAATCCCAGTGGCTGTCGTGATAAAACACACTGATGGTGGTCTCTCACACCGCAGCCAGGTATGCCGACACTAGACCACTGCAACCTGCTAGGCGTAGGGTGTGAACAACTTGTCTAAGATTGCTGCCCGATAGCACGGCACCGCCGGGATTTGACCCCACGACCATTAAGTCACAAGTTGAATGTCCTACAACATGGCTATCAAGTCACGTTGGTATACAGGGTGGGCCACATTTATTAATATCGTCTTTTATTTTATCTTGTAACAGTGGACTACAGCAACAAAATTTAATAATTTTTGACACATACTCTTGTAAACTGTAGATCAGCTGAATCTATAAATGTGTCTTCTGGCAAAACGGAATGCATGGTCAAAATTGACAATCTACTTTCGACCAAAATGGAATATTTGGCAAATATCATGACATGAAAGTCAGCTAAAGCCAAAACCAAAATGTGATTGCGAGCTAATCCTGCTTAAAATACACTGCGAGCCACTGTTGAATTAATTCAAATCAATAATCATAATCGAATAATGCATGTGCTACGTTACGTGTTTCACTACTTCTGCAGTCTGACATCCTGCTATTATAATATACGTGAGATATTTTCATTTAGGTGTATCATATGTTAGTGTATTGCATGTTCTCCAGTCCTTGAAAATCCTGGAAAACAGTTGTAATATCTCTGGGAATCCTTTATGGTGTGCCATCCTGCTGCAGTGTCCACTTGTTAATGTATGTGGCACCATCTACTGTTTTATCCATTCATTAAGAATTGAAATTGTGCTACTTGTTGCATTCTGTAGTTTTGTGTGCCTAACATCATTAAATTTATGGATTTATGCATTTAGTCGTTACAAGCGATATCGCTAATTAGGCACATCTTGTTGGTTGTGTGTAAGTGATAATAAATTTTTGTTGTATCTATTTGAATGTTATGATTATGATATAATGAACTGTCAGTGTCAATTTAAATTTGTTACAGTGTAAACCATTAATGACAATAAGCAAGAAATGAATAGAACTAAAAATGAAAATATATTGTCTATGATGAGCAGCAATAACTGAGTTTGGTACCTGACACAGAGTCTGCTTTAGTTTTTTATTGTTAGTAGGGCTGTCATACAACTAAAGTGTTTTAGTTGATTTAGTCAACAGTTGCAATTGCAGACCACCGTAAATTATGGAGCACTGTCTTGGATTGTAGCCTGGTGATGCAATGGTTGAGGGCTTTGAGGCATTAAGCTTGCAATGCAATAGGTGACAATTGAATATATGAGTCTACATGCTCAACTTAAGTAAGCGAGATGAGCACCCCATCTATACTCCTCTGGAGTATGGTACTCCTTTTTTTCTTGGATTTACGCTGAATGTGATTATGTGACAGTTCCAGACCCATATAGAAATACATAAAATTAATCATAACTGCAGGAGAGAGTCTATTAGCCAGGAGTAATAGCATAACAACAAATAAAATGTTTAAGCATGATGTTAGGCTACGAGATAGGCAGAGCCCATGATAAACAAGGCGATATTACAGAGATAAAAAAAATTAAAAGAGGTTGATTAAACTTGTTCTTAAACTGAAGAATAAATCATACAGGAATAGATTATTTTGGTTAAATCTTCCTACTCTAAAATATAGACGATTGTGAGGTGATGCGATTGAGGTTTTTAAAATAATACACAACATATAATGATTCAACAGCATCACCTCATTTTTTATCCAACACCAGGGCTAACACTACGAGGCAAAAGTTGCGGCTGGCCACGTCTGGCCAGCCGTCTGATATAAATATAATGAACAGTTTTCAGGACTACTCTTCTATGGAATCGAGTAGAGTGATCAAATTACTCACTATGCACAACTCTAATAGTCGGCTCAATCCGTAAAAGAATCTTTTACGGATATCTGATATTCTTTGCTTGTTTTGTTTTGCAGGGAGAAAGTTGGAAACAAATTTGACAATTATGTCGAGAAGAGTGCAGCCTGGAATTAAAGAGCGAGATCAGCTTTATCGACTAATGATAAGGTATTTTAATTGTATGAGTTTGAATGAATGATCATTTACTACGATTAATTGATCAATGATCACTGATGTACCGTGCACCTGGTATAGCTGAGCTGTGACCGTGTGGTGATAACAAAGTAGGATATAATGCACGCGGTGCCGTCTGCGTATCAGGTATACGTCGGTAAGCAGGGTGTACAACCCATTACACATCGTGTATCAATCCCAGTCAACCCATCAAGTTCTCATCTAGGACGCACGTCACCTGCGCCAAGGCGCGACGAGTCTAACGAGAAGGGGAAACGCATCAGCATCTGTCCCGTCATCCGTCACGAATGCCAACCACACCGTATATTCAGGAATCACCAACAGAGGGAATTTGTAGTACCGAACAAGCAAAAACCATTCACATCTCACTTGAGGGTCCACCCAGTGCAGATTCTGGGGAACCTCGAGGAAGATTGGACCTGTCATCGAACAACACCTTTGCCCAGTGGGGGCCTTTCCGCCACCTCCCGAGCCATGGAACGACTTCGCACCCCTTAACATCCTTAACAAAGAAAGCAGTGTCATTCGTATACACGAGGTTGTTGAATGATGAGCTTCCTATGTTCATGCGCTGCTTCACAGTTATATGATTCAATATCCAGTATACTGCAGTGCAGAAGAGTACTGGGGCGAGGATGCTAACTTGACAGACACTTGACTGACTTGAGGTCACCCTACAGGCTACAACAAACTCCACAATAGTGGAGATAAATGGTTTGATTCTTATTCTTATTTGTAGTGTGTTAAGTATGGTAATAGGTAAGCGTAATGCTGTAAATTTTTACTTGTTTTGTATAGTTCTTTGAAGTGATACCATTGTTGAAAAACAAGATGTACTCCTCAAAAACTGTGTTGTATTGTGTCTTTTTCAGCCAGCTGTATAATGACGGGCATCCAAATCTGGCAGCATCATTGGCAAAGTTGACAAACACACCGCCAAACTGTCCACCTTCTGATCGATTATTGCACATTGTCAGTCTTGGACTTAAGACAGAGGAAGGTGCTTTAAGTTGTATGTAGTAATATCTTCTGTTTTTTTCCACTAGGGAGGTGATGCTGCTGCAATAGTTTATTTTTCAGCAAGGTTATTGAATAAGTTATGGAATAATTTTTACTTCTTGCTTTAATAGTCACGTAAAGCAATCAGTGTGCTGTATATCCATGTGCATGCCTGTCTGCATGTCTCCACAATAACTTTCAAATGAAGTGACCTTTGGCTTACCTAGATATTCAGCATGCTGGTTCACCTTAACAGTAAGTCAAGTTTACTGAGCATGGTCATGGTTAATGGCTACAGTGAAAAAAAAGATACATGTATTTATATTTTTAGCTATGCATGCACATTGCAAGGCATGATTTGCACAGGCTAAAAATCAGACCTGAATTTAAAACTGAACAAATGACAGACAGTGACAGATATTTTGTGTGTATTTTGTCTAGTTCAGCTGACACCTGGTACCTGTAGCAACTCTGGGCAAGTTGTTTACCTGTGTCGGCTTAGGTCTACTCTCTGCCTTTCTTAATTGATAAAGCGAGTACCGGCTGGGGTAAGGGTGGAGATGCTGCCTCTGCTTGGTGGCAGGTAACTATGTGATTCCATATGGCATGCAGGCACCTGTAGTGGTGCAGATGCTTCTAGCACAAACTAATATACTGCTTTGTACCTCTTTTAACCTTTTTCATGGTGGTAAAGTAATCGTTACAACCTCGAGTGAGGGATTACTAGTTTGTGAAGTATTTAGTAACTGTTAGGAAAGTCTTGTTCCTGAAGGTGTGTATTTAGCTTTGGTGGAGCTTTGTAATGCTTTAGTAACTGAGTTCCTGGGTGATTTTTGTTTGTTGTCATAGCAGCAGCAGTTGTCACCTCTTCACCTCCATTTTAGCAGCCATTTCTAGATGATTGGTTGATTGATCGATTGAGCTTAGGTTTGACATCCCACTTGAGACAAAGTAGGTCATTTCGTGGATACTTTTCCCAGCCAGTCTCTTGGCTACTGCTGAGAAAAACAAAAGCAGAGCCTGAAGAAAAACCACAAACAATAGAGTAAACCTAGGCTAACACAAAATTAAATCTGCAAACACTAAATCAATGAAATATAGATCATAAGACACAGAAATAGTAGAACATAAAATAAACCTAACAAACTAAAAACCCAGGTTTAGTCGCCTCTTAGAACGTGTCCTTGAAACGAAGCGGGCCTATTTTCAAAGGAAAAGAGAAAGGAAAATATGACAAAAGGAAGCAAGTTACAAGAAGCAAAAGGGAGCAAATGATAAGGTAAACAAATACACAAACAATCTAAATAGCGCCAAAATTTACAATGTTTTTATGGTGCATTAGGCAATGTTAAGTCTTTTATTCATACATGGTGAAGTGCCATTCTATTAAAGTCTTAAAGTCTCATAAGTTTTGTTATGTAGTGTTTAAGTTGTTTTTTGTTGTAGGTCAGAATGGCCAAGCTAACGACGTTAAAAACATGACCGTAGCTCCAGGTTCTGGCATTGATCTTGAATTCGATTCCGATGGTAGGTATTTTTTTCTGGCAGCAGCTGCTATACTGTGTGTTGCATTCTCACATGTTTCTGTAGTCATAGGGAATGATATGCTAAAAAAATTACTAATACAACTTTTGCACTAGTTATTCATAGTGATATATAGCTGTCATTTGGTGAGTTAAATCTGTAAAAAAATTTCCAATTACTTTAGTTGTCCAGATAGATTGATCCAACTGCTGCATGTCTGTATGTCTCCATGGTGATCTGAATGAAGTGACCTTTGACGTGGATATTTGGTATGCTTATTTACCGTGATCATAATGTAGGTCTTGTTTGAAGGGTGTGGTACGAAGTGTGAGGTCACCGGATAGAACAGCAGTAACCTAATCGGCGGCTATTGCAGTTCATACTGTGTAGATTGCTGGCAGTTTCTGGTGAATGAAATTAATTATAGCATTTTTCTTTAACTGAATGCTTGATGTGACCTCGAATGAGGTATTTTCTACGAGTAGTTGCTTCACATTGTATGATTAATCCTTCGGTGTTGTTGTTTTAGCATCAGCTATGGCCTGTAGTCTGTACAGATCTTGATGTTACAGTAGGCCTACTAAAGGTTTTTTGAAATTTTTGAACATAACGAGTAACCCATGCTGTATTTGTAATAATCAGAACTGATTGGTTAAATGCGAGTGTGTGTGTCATCGTGATAGGGTTTGTTATTAGCTGCATCCATTGTATACGAGAATGCATTGAGTTGGATTGTGCTGTTAGTTCCCAGTTTGTCGCCGGAAGCCTCGCAGTATGAGACCTGCTATGTGACGTCACACAAGGGCGCCTGTCGTTGCGCTGCATTTCATCCTAACGGTTTGTGATTTTATGATGGCATCAATTCACGGCTCATTGGTAAGGACATACTGGCGTAGGAAGCAGTACCCTTTTTGTCAGAAGTCCAGTAGTGGATGGGGAAGATAAAGCTAGGCCACTGGTTGGTGGTTGGTGCTTTATGTTTCCTTTAATGGTTTGATTCCATTGGTGGGTGAAAGAAAGGACGTCTATCTTATAGAAGAAAAGAGCTCAGCAGATGCGCGCAACCGAGCTTTTCCGGTCGCCGCCTCTCGAGTTTGGAACAGTTTGCCAAATCACGTCATGTCTGCACAGTCACTGCCTGTTATCTGCAGTCGTCTGAAGACTTATCTCTTCAGATGCAGTTTTCCTTGACTATTCTGTGGTGCCCGTGAAGTGACACTTGTCATTATGGACACATTAATCGTTCTTACTTACTTACGTGACGGACATACAAGCCGTTGGATGCAGAGATTATTGCCGCTGAGGTGGCAGAACTCCACATTTAATCAATTAGTAAATAGTTGTATATATGTTCTCTTTTAAAGATCTTTTTATTTCAGTAGTCCATATGCATGAAAATAAACATTCGGTGTGGGAAAATCATATTTTACTTAAATTTGGGCACTCAGACTGAATGTCACTTTTTCAGAAGATGGATTGAACTGCATACAATATAATTTAAGAGCACTATAACTTAAAGGGGGGTTCTATTTACATTCAGTCTGATCTCTAGAACACATCCATTAACATTACCAGTCCCATTAGTTTACGTCGCGTTGGAGCAGCAGGTACATATAGAGGCATGCTTCGGCTTTGTGGCTTTTAGGGGATAAAGAAATTCATCACTACTGAACTGGTCTAACATACCAAAATGTAACGAGTAATTAGATCTTTTGAAGGAACCTAGCTCTTAACCCAGATCTAGGTTCCCATGCCTTACTGGTTAGGTATCTCCGATTAAAAACCTCTGATTTATGGGAAATGAATATCGTTGTCACATTTGTTACTAGAAATGGAAATGCTATTTTTTGGCATGTGGAGTTTTAAAAATATTGTTTTACCACTTGCTTTTGAACTTTTGCCATGATGTGCTCAGGTATGCTAATTGCCACTGGTTCGGAAGATGCTTCAATAAAGGTTAGTATGAACATTGTTGCTAAACTGTACACTGTTGTTGTTGGTATTATCATTAAGTGGCGAGTCGTTATAGCGTAAGCTGCCTGTACTTATTGGTCATGTTCCGAGTTTTATATGTACATCTGTTTGGTGAGTTGTGGAAAAATGGCTGATTGGATTGGGATGCCATTTGGAATGGTGGGTCGGATGACTCCAGTGAAGCACGAATTAAATGGGGTCCAGTCACCCTACAGGAAGGGAGCCTCTCGATCCCTTTCCCTTTTGGGGTGGCTACTGAATAAAAAGGCGGCCAGGGTTGAGGTTAATATATCGCTGGCCTTCCTATACTGGGTTGGGATAGCTATCCACCCCTGACCTTTCGTCCCTGGTATAGCCATATATTTGTGCTAAAAAAGGGACGTTAAATACCAACTAACTAACTACAGGAAGGGGCTTTTAGGTGATGGGGATGGGGCAGTCCATTATAACAAATGGGAAATTTGTGGCGTTGCACTGTAAAGCAATCGAGTTGTCATTTGGGGTGGTTAGTGGAGTTGGGCCAAGGAACAGTTTGTTAGATGGGGCGATGCGGCCTCGTCACAAGTTACTTTGGGATTTCTTGTTACATTTAATTACCGAAAGAGGAGACAAATAAAACTGACAGGGAACTGGCTAATGTGGTTTACTTGGCAAACGGTCGTCATAATGGAGGTGGATAGGTAGCTGGAGTGAAGTTTCTTTACCTCGTCATTCTCTGTTGCACTGTCATTGGGCCCATTCCATGGGGCCATAGCGGTCCCCTCTGTCACGCGTTGTCGTTGTCGTCGTTGTCGTGGACATCGATGCGCAGGCGGCGCGCGACAGTACCACTAGCGACATCTGGTGAATTGGCGTGAGGCGGCTCGTTGTGGCGAATGGGCCCAACATTTTTCAAATGCTTCTTGTTAAAAGAATACGACCGGAGGTCATAAGAGGCAACCAAACTTGTTTTTTTTTGTTCTTTCGTTTTATGTTGCGTTGTAGTAATTTTCTGTTCCTGATATATGTTATATTAGATTTTTTGTTTGTATTAGCCTACATTCACTGTATATTTTCTGTGGTTGTTACTGTAGGTTTTCGTTTTGTTTTCTTAGTATTAGCCAAGATATTGGCTGGGAAAAATGTCTCCAAAATAATCTGTTATTGGGCCCATTCCATGGGGCCATAGCGGTCCCCTCTGTCACGCGTTTTCGTTGTTGTCATCGTGGACATCAATGCGCAGGCGGCGTGCGACAGTAGCGACACCTGCTGAATGGCAATGTATAACAGGCGGTGTGCGGCGGCTCGCAGTGGCGAATGGGCCCAACATTTTTCAAATGCTTCTTGTTGTGTCTAGTGGGACACTATACCTGGACTCAGTCAGTCAAAAACTTATCAATTCCGATTGTTGAGTTCTGTCTGATGTGAGTGTGCCGACTGCCGACGTTGTGTTCTGTTATAGATTCTGGACGTGGAACGAATGTTGGCAAAGAGTGTAACACCGGCCGACATTCTGGCGCAGGAAACACCACAGCAGCAGATGGAAAATCATCCAGTTATACGAACACTCTATGACCACACTTTCGTTAGTAGGCCAACGCTTACTAATTAATTTTTTAAACATTATATATGCATGTATTCTCGTGCTACAAACACGACATATGTCTATTTGTGTGTAATGTTGATGGATTGTAATAATAATCTTGATTTTTCTTTGCATAGCTTAATTTTTTCATTCCCTGGGAACTGAGTACCGGGGTTAAAAAAAAAATAATAATAATAATAATAATATAGACATTTGTATAGTGCCATATGGTCGTAACTTCAGAGGCGCATAGTACAACAAAAAGTAGAAATCCGCACATGACAGTATGGATCACATTTTTGGCTACCTGCATGCTAGAGTTAGAACGATCCACACAGTAAAACTGGACCAGAATGGTTCAGTAATTTTACATCACCTGGTCTGGCCAAGTCAGTACCTGATTCAGTAGAATGAAAAGTGCCACATTTTTTTTGCAACAGATGGTGATAATTAATTGTTTATCCAATCCTGCGGTAGTGTGACGGACAGCACCAAAATTGACCGATCGATTTTAGCGATTTTTTCGACAACGGCAAACTCGGCGTCGAGCAACTGGGCAGTCAATTGCTGGTTGCCGTAATCACCGACTAGCTGGCTGCGAACAGTTGGTCAGTGCTGGTGGCGGCAGAGACAGCACAATCCAGCAGTACTCATATCTCAGTGCTGACTCTGCTGGGACCAAGCTGTTCACGTTACGGTTAACTAGACAGCATGTGCCGATTTTCCACCGGAGCAGCCCGTCACCTTCGAACGACAAGCATTTACTCATTTAGTTATCGATAGCCATGCCTACTGGTCCTCGTTCACCCATACTTTATTTAGCTTGTGTGAAATGTTTGATTTGCCACATTTCGGTGGTTGGGACCCCGAAAAAAAAACAACCACTCCCTTTTAGATTATGGTATGCATCCAAGAGCAGCCCTACTGTGATCTTGTTATGGCCAGTGCCTGTGTACAGGCTGTGTTGACTAGAATACTCGCTGACCGTGTGTCCGTGTGATGTACAGGAAGTTTGCTGTGTTGAGTTTCACCCTGTGCATCAGATTCTTGCGTCTGGAAGTTGCGACTTCAGCGTCAAGTTCTACGAATATTCCAAACCGTCGGTGAAGAAGGCGAGCAAAAGCATTCAGGTTGTATCCATGTTAACACGTCACGGTCATCGTGTATTCCTCACATTTTGTCGATGTTGCTGTAGCCAAAGCTTTGCGCTAAAAATAGTCCAGGTTAGATGATAAGAAATCATACCACAGTAAGCACGTTTGAACAACGTCAGATGAGAATCAGTATCAAATTTATCATTGTGTACATAAAGCCTATCCTATGGCATTCGGTACTTGATTGGAAATTTTATTTAATTTCATATTGCTGGGATAATAATCATATCTATGCAATACAGTACAAGCCTGTTGCATACTTAAAGAATGACATCCTTTTTGTAAAGCAGCAGTTATCAGTAATCATACATATTTGTGGGATCTAGTACAGTTAAACAAAAATCAGTCATGGTAGATAGTAGATATTCTGTACAAAATTTACTGGGCATTATATTTTGGAAAAGCTTAATAATACTGCAGGTGAAAAATAAGCTGCAAGAATAATGAAGAATGGAAGTCTGTGTAACTTTACGGCTGTACTGCGGCAGATTATTGACTTTGAGAAGGCGATTGTATTATGATTGAGAGTTAATTTCATAGCGTTGATTGATAGGAAGCGTCTGAAGTACGTTGTATGAGTTTTCATCCGTCTGGTGACTACCTGCTCATCGGCACTAATCATCCCACATGTACGTTGTGCTATTTTTAGCGCGAGATGTAATATATACATCTCGCGCTTATGCCATGATGCCTGTCCGTCTGTCCGTCTGTCTGTGACGGAAGTGCATTGGCGCATTATAGCTAATTTAGGTTTCAAATTCCGATCCCACTTTACCGCTCATTGCGGCTTGCAAACCGTCCCTGAAAGGGGCGTGGTTACGTCACGTGACACGTTTTAAATTTTGGGTGCCCCATCCATATCTCAGGAATGGCTGAAGCTAGAGCAAATTTTTTTACAAAGGGAGACAATATTAAGTCTTGCCAAATGGTGATTTGTCATCCATTTGGCA
>Ga0209782_1000864_pt1 | contig 14488 bp, 7 predicted proteins | sample WorMetmaBAHAMAS1_FD_187390 | JGI IMG/M metagenome (GOLD analysis project Ga0209782, IMG submission 187390) | Marine gutless worms symbiont microbial communities from Max Planck institute for Marine Microbiology, Germany - Inanidrilus... | ecosystem: Host-associated > Annelida > Digestive system >...
GTGCATCAACAGCTCCACTAATTGTTCTCGATCGTGTAAAAATGTGAAAATCGGTTCAGTAGTTTTTGAGTTAAAGTGGGGTACAGTATGAAAATTGTGCTGTGACTCATCCGAAATTGGACGATACACACAATGCGTAAAAGGTTTCACAAAAGGTTTTCCACGCCATGAAATGGTTCCCCATATATCAAAAACCCTTTAAGGAAAACATACAGGGTTTTCGATTGCAGTCATGGGGAATATGCAAGAGTGATCATTTGCATTGCTGTCATATCTTCGAAACTTGTAGGCTATAATCTTACTCTACATATTTTGTGTTAGTTTCACTTTTAATTGAATACTGTTATCAAGTGCGGTAATTATAAGGGGGAGGGGAGACTTGTCCCCATTGCCACCCCGGCCCCCTGGGGTAGGGGTCATGTCACCACTGCCGTCCCTAAATAAATTATTTGGTAACTGTAACTGAGCCTCTGGGATAAAAATTTAGTGCATGACTGATGGCTTTACATCAAAAACTGCATTATTTGTACAAATGACCAACAAAATTTTTTCTGGTTACCGGTCCCATTTGGAGACAATTCACCCCCACTTCCCTCCTCAAACTGAAGATGCTGTAACTGCAGCTGTTAATTACATTATTTAGGCATTTATTTTAGCTTATACTGCTAAACAGGAACTACCCATCAGCTGCAGCTGTGGGCAGAATTTAAGATCACAGGATTACAATCTTGTTTGGCCTCGGCTGTCGTGTGCTCATTTCCACATTTTCTTGCACGTATATGATCAAACTCCACCAATGTTACAGACAGATAAACGGTCAGTCAAACAGACGGACAACAATAAACAGTCATAATATGTTATGCCCTTAGCATAAGTGCAACATGCTATGTTAATAGCAATTGGCGTGCTAATGAAAATGTTCAATATAATAAGAACAGGCTAGATGCCATTAAAATGTTATAACAAGTTGTCTAAGAATCAACTTTGATAAACATGTTTTTTGAAATTCGTGTGTTTATCAAAGCACAGTAGCCAGCAGACCTGGCCACGTTTAAACCGATACGTTACGTTAAGTTGTGTTCCAGCACAAAATAACGAAGTCATTTACTTACTTGGTTACGTTGTGTTGATGTTTACTTTTTGGCGGTTAATTTGCATGTGAAAGGATTTGTTTGTGTTGTTTATTTTATACTTAAACTGTTAAATAATTCCGTATTTTGCAGTTTTATATGCTTGCATGAATTGCGTAAGTATGGTAGTTGTTTAGGCCTACTACTTGGTTAGTTGCAATTAATGCAATAGAGTACTGTACCGGTGCCGACCGTACCGGCGTCAGTATTGGCGTGGTGTTGCCGCTGTACAGGTCTGTCAGTCTGTCCACGTGAATACCGGCTGGCAGTACGGCCGCCGAATGGGTCTGTCTGTCTGTAGTGGCGTACACTGGCGGTCACGGGACACATGTAGAATACGGCAAATGGCAAATGTGGGACACAAGTGCGGTCTGTCTAATTTATGCCATGACGCCGTGACGGCACGCATTCAGACGGTCAGCCTAATGACATTGAGTCATTAGCGTCGAGGTAACCGCGCTCGCCATCGCTGGTGGCAGACTTAATTCTAGCTGCCTCACACAATAGTTTAACCGTACTTGCCAGGTGGCACCAATGTGCATGTCTATCTAATATACGATTTGATGTGTTTACAGAAATGCAACAATATTCTTTTTGCACCCTGATTTTTTTTGACTATGGCGTTATATAGTTGATTACTTACTTACTTACTTATTTTAAAACGCACATTTAAGAACCGTCTGCATGCTGTCACGTCACGGCATCACAGGACACCACACCGTCACGGTGTCGTCACGGCGTCACGGCATAAACTAGATAGACCCCACAAGTGTGAATGTAGCCATGCGGGGGTGGGTAAATTGCAGGCCTTAAAGTGCAAGTGGGCCCATGCTAAAGTGGTCATAGCACGTTGCACAGCGCTGCATCTGGTGAATCTTAGGTTCTTTCACACCGGCACAACATTGCACTGTAAGGCATGGTGCTATATGCTGCCGCCAGATTCCGATGCTAAATGCACAGTGCTCATTCTCCTTGGACTGATTATGATTACACTGCAGATGGATAAACTGCGAGTGTTGCCACCCATTTTACCAATTGTTGCACACACATCATGGCTTAACTTTTAGGATATGTGACATTAGAGTAACTAGTTTTTTTTGTGCACAAGTCCTTTATAACTTGTGCTTTCCTCCATGGGGAATGTACATACCCTGTTCGGTCCCTGTAACCCCAACTCAATGCAGATCTCTATTATGCATTGTGTGTGCTTAAGATGGCAAAAATTTAAAGCATTACAGTTTGTTAAATATTTTTGTCTCTTTAGTGAAGGAAGATATGCTGTGGCCTTACCTCTTGATGCACATCTTCCCATTACATGTCAATATACTGTTTATCTCATATTAAATGTACCGCATTAAACCTGTCTATGTTCAGCAAAGACTATTAATGTTGTGGCCAATTTTTCTTCTACACAGTACTGACTGTGTGCATTGTGGCTGATTATTCAGGTTTATTTGAATGGAGGTCAGAGCAGAGTCATGGTCAGTGGCTGAAGTCTCCAACTGGCTGAAAACAAATAATTTCTCTGAGGAGACAGTGCATACATTTGAACGTGAGTGCCTTTTCTGATATCTATCCTGTCAGCCATCACACAGATATGGATCGTTTTCTTTGTTCATATTGTGGTATGACCTATTCGAGATTTGGTGCACTGGAACGTCACCTTCGTTTGCTTCACGAGAACAGCCCTAAGTTTTTCGTAGAATGTGTCATTGATAAGTGTAAGAGCTGCTTTAAGTCTGTACGATGTTTGCGAAGGCATGTTGAGCGTTATCATTCAGATATATGTCGAGGCTGGAGTTATCAGGCAAGTGACGATTATCAAGTTGGCCATATAGAGGAGCCATTACCAGTAGATTCAGTGGAATTAGCAGAAAGTTATGAAAGTGAACATGATATTTCATCAGAATTGACTCCATTAGCTGCAGAACAGTGTGGAAGTATTGAAGAAATGTTAAATAGTTACCACATGCAATTAAGCCAGCTTTTGTTGCGGATGAGTGAAGTACATGTCTTGCCATCTATTGTTCAGACTGATCTAGCCAGTAGTATTACAAGTCTTGTGTCTTCTGTTGTCTCAAATTACAAACAAGTGATCTGCAGTCATCTGATGCAGAATGAAAGCATTCCCACTGGTGATGAATGGGAGACTGTAACTGACACAGAGAGGATGTTTGATATTCTAAGTACAGCAGTGTCTTCTCGCTGTGGTTTAACAAACTATCTGAAGCGGCATAACATGATTGTAGAACCCAGAGAGTACACAGTTGGTTTGCAGTCTGCAGGTACTTATCACTATGTTCCTATTTTGCTTGTCCTTTCAAAGCTGTTGTCCCACACAGATGTCCATCAGCACATTAAAGAGCAACTGCATGCATCTATATGTCGATCCACCAATATTCTAGAAAGTTTTTATGATGGTCAGATATACAAGAGCAGTGGTTACTTTACAGAAAACCCTGCTGCACTACAAGTTCAGCTTTATATTGACGAGTTGGAACTTTGCAATCCAATTGGAGCTAAACGAGGTCGTCACAAAGTCACTGCAATATATTACGTTATTGGTAACATTCATCCTCGTTTTCGTACACAGCAGCGCTTTATTCATTTGGCTCTGTTGGTACGACATAAACTCATTAAGGAATCAGGTGATAATTATTCTCAGTTTTTGCAGCCACTGATTCATGATCTAAAGATTTTACAGACAGAAGGTGTATCTGTCAGTGTTTGTGGGTGTTCAGTTAACATGAAGGGAAAAGTTATTAGCATTTCAGCTGATAATCTTTCAGCCCATGCAGTTGGTGGCTTCCAGCAGCATTTTCATTCAGGAAGAATTTGCCGATTCTGCATGGTAGATTATGAGGACATAGCATCATGTTACAGTGAAAGTTCTTGTACTGTTCGAACTGCTGACCGCCATGCATATCATGTAGATGCTGTGACACAAAACAGTCTGAACTCAAAGGTTTATGGTGTAAAAAAGGCATGTGCTTTTAGCGATTTGCCTGCATTTGATGTTAGTACATCATTTCCTCCAGATGTTATGCATGACTTGCTTGAAGGTGTAATGCCATCAGTTACTGCTTTATTACTGAAGAACTTTGTTGCAGCTGGCTTGTTTACATTTGCAGATGTCAATGTAGCATTAGACAAGTTAGTTGTGCCACACAGACAGAACATGCCAAATAAGCTGCCTGAAAGTGTTCCGAGAAGTGAAATTTCTATTGGTGGTACTGCGATTCAGAAACTTGAATTGTTTCTTGTCTTGCCACAGTTGATTGCTGCATATATTGCTGAAGGTAATGAGGTTTGGTATGTGTATGTGCTGCTTCGGGAAATTTGTGACATAATTCTGGCACCAGTTGTAGATGCTGACAGTATATCACTTCTGGAGAGTCTGATTGAATCATTTATGTCAGCTTTTGTAAATATTTTTGGCCCTGAGAAAGTTATACCAAAAATGCACTATTTGGTACATTACCCACGCTTTATGCGATTGTTCGGCCCACTCAGAAATGTCTGGTGCATGAGATTTGAAGCAAAGCATCAGTATTTCAAGAAAGTAGCTGCCAGTACAAAGTGCTTCAAGAACATTTGCAAAACACTGTGTAAAAGACATCAGCTGCTGCAGTGCTGGGAAATGTCAAGTACAGAAATGTTGCTGTCCTCTGATGGAGCAACATCCAAGACAAAAACACTGCCATTTGAAAATCTGTCAAGTGACATGAAGGAGGCAATTACAGCAGTGGTGCAGGATGATGTGGCTCTTGATGAGAATGTAATCTCATCCAAATCAGTCTCCATTGATCACGTTCTTTACAAGCAGAATGCTGTCTATGTTTATACAACTGTTGAGGAAGAAGGTGTACCAGTTATGTTTTTAGTGAAATTTGTGTTTTGCATTAGAACTGCTTGGATACTCTGTGGCCATTTACTCATTCCTGAGAAGTTTAGTGAACATTACTATGCTTACCAAGTCCGTCAGGATCAGGAGTGGGTCGTATGTCGGCCGGGCCAGTTTGCTGATCATACTATGCATGATATGTTTGATACTGATGGACACACATATGTCAGTCTTCGCTACCACTGTGTATTACATTAATTTCACAAGTAAGTAGTTGATAATAGGCATGTTAACCAATATCCGGATATCGATTGTTGACATTAACTAACACTAATCAAATTAATCATGCAACTATTATGAAATGTGATATCCATATTTTGCCTGGATTTTCATATTCGATATCCCCGGATGTTGTCAAAATTTGATATTAACAACACTAGTTAAGAACCAATGAATCGTATCAAATTACACATTTTAGTTATAGATTAAACATTTGCAGTTGAAAAACCGGACCTTATTCTTCATGCAGTAGCCACAGCATGGGTATGGCCAACAGTTGTATGTGTAACTTTGTTTGTCTATCCAATGTACGAAGGAAATGGCTTGAGCTATAATGTTAACAAGTGCAAGCTGTTTGTATACAGGCACAGCATGATTCTGCATATAGATACAACTGCAAATTTTTCTACCTAGATTTGTACTTTACTCCAGCAATTGGCAAAACCGTGTTTACTTGTGTTCAAATGTAGTAGAAGAACTGGAATACAGATATTGTTTATAAGGGAAAGCATAGAACAGCCTAAATTAATCTTACTGCAAGGATTTACTGTGAAATGTTATAGTTGACATTTGACGTGTGTTTCAGAACATGAGGTTGACGGTGACACGATGCTTGGTTTGGATCAGCACATGACTGCTGAGCTATTACCAATCATGAAGTATCGTGTGAAATTTCATAGATTGCTGAATGGACTGAAGAGTGACAGCTCTACTGTGCCTCCGGTGGAGAACTCAGCAGAGGTGAACCATGGAGGGCTTGATGAACATGGTGATGCACAAACTGAGGGACAAGAAGAGTAAGTAGCTAAACTTAGGATTACACTAACAGCGCCACATCTGGGTGAACATAGACACTTCAAACTGTCGATAAGACTTCATATTGAAACCATTTCTTAAGCCGTTGATGTGATCACAGTAATGCTATTTATGTGTTACTTGAAACACAACTATTCTGTAAATACAGTTTTCTGTATATTTTTTACATCCGTATTTTTGAGATTTTTATTTTGCCTTGCATTGACCAGTGTGGTGATCTGTTCTTTAGGGTGGTCGGTGATGGAGAGCCTTTTCCAGTAATTTATCACCTGCCTAAGTTTCCAGATGTAGTTCAGGAAAAGCTACGCATTAAAGATAAAAGTGCTTTTGCACCGGGCACCAAGTGCAAAACCATGCTTATTGACTGCCTCTTCGATGACATGCGCAAACGCAATGTTTTGTAAGTTTATCAAATATGTGTGGTGATTATTATTTTTCAGCAGAAATTAATAACTCATTATGCAGACCTGTATGTTATTTCACAGTGTTCTACTGAATGTGAAGTTTAAAAAAAACTGGCATTGTAGTTTTGGGGAAATTGTTATTGACGGTTGTATAAGAGCTCGTTAGATATATTACTAATTCAGTAAAAACTAGAAAAGCCTAGCATGAAGCCTACCATGATACCAGTGTCGCCCCCTAGCAAACAGTGGCAAAAGAAAACCATGTACTGATCGTCGCAGTGCTTAGCAGTGCCGCCCACTATAGTACAATTAGTGACCTGCCCTAATTTGCCAGCATGCGCCCTAAATAAAAAAGAAAACAATAGCGATAAACCCTGGACTACTAGCCTACATATTCATCAAACTTAGCATCATTGAAATATAATTGCTATATAATTGCAAAGTGCCACTAATTTATAAACATTGGTAGTTTATCGTGTTTACGATCACTCTGCTTTAGTGCACTGCATGGTGTAATTACCTGTAACATGGTGGTGATGTACAGGTTTCCTTCACGGCATGTCTATGGTGCAGTCTGCACAGCTGTTCTGCTCAAGTATCCATTCTTAGCTGACTTTGATGGCAGTAGTGTAAGTATATGGCTCAGTTATTTAAATTGCTGTATCAGTCATCTAGTGTTTACAGGAAAAAACATCATTTCGACCAGATGAATGAGTTATTAGATAGTGTGGTGGTAATTATTTTATAGAATATTTTAGACTGCACAGATGTTTTATTTATGATATTTATTTGAAACAACTTGTACTGCTACTTTGACTTTCTCCAGTAGAACTTTCCTGTTTATTTAGTAGTCAGTGTAGACATAGTAAGTAAAGTAGGTGAAGTGAATGTTGCACTGAATCTTGATCATCTCTGACATGCTTGATTTGATATGACTTGGTTTGTTAAATTTAATAATTGCACTAATGTTATTTTTATGAATTATTAACTTATTCTGTGAAAGTAGTGGCAGATTTGTTTATGCAGACTTCTATCAGAATGGGTATACGTCGCAAATTCAAGAAATATCGGCAACCATTAGTGAGCTCTGAGAAAGTGGCAGAGGTCAGAGCAAGGTTCGGCAGGCCCGGCGTATCTGGCCGAAAGCGCAAGCACCCAGCAGATGACAGTGATGATGTACCACTTCTAAAGAAATCTAACACAGAGGTACACATTTGTGATGTCATTATTCAGTTACAGCATGAAATGGCTAAAGCTAGAGATGTCAGTTTTGTACATAGGGAGCTTATAACAAGTCTTATCAAAGTGATGTTAAATCACCCCAAAAAAGGGGTGTGTATGGCTCACGTGACCATTTTTGCATGCGCAAATTTAGACTTACAAAAATTTGACGACGGCATGCTGTTAACTGACGTAAACGATGCCATTAATGACAGACCTCTGTTGCTCGCACCTATGGCACTAGACACCAATGATGCTATACACTATGACTCAAGCTCCGGTTTAATTTGTGTTTGTGATGCAAACTTGCTTGTATAATATGTCAACAACATTTTTAGTTTTCACATGAGAGTAATTTTAAAATGGTGCGTAATCCCCATCTTTGATGCTAATAAATGCTTGTGATTTGTGAGCATTTTTCGAAAAGTAAACCTCTGTAATTTAGTTGCACCAAATTCCCAAAGTTAGAAAATTTGCTTTGCCACATGTTCGCTTTGCTCAAATTCATTTTTGTAGAGGATAAAAAGCAATAAATTCTGAAGGTCCACCATTGTTAATGGGCCATTAAATTAATGACTGTAGTTTTAATGCCATTGTAGAAACAGCATTTAAGTAAATCCGCCATTATCTGCCAATGTTATTGGGCCATTAAGTTAATGGTAGATTACTTTGCAGTGGAAAAAAAATCTGACCGGAATGTGAAGTAATGTGTTTTTAATATAATGGTTTGTCCTTGTGCCAGCATACTGGAGTTGAGGAGTACGAGGATGAGCGCAGCATCAGCAAACATCTTCAGCAGATGCAGGACGAGATGAAGAAATGGCATCCAGACCATTCAGTCTTGCGCGAGAAAATGAAAAGGACGGCGACGTATCGCAAGAAGTTTTGCCAAGAGCAAAGTGTTGCTGATGTTTTGGTGAAGTTTCCATCCTTACGGCGAACTTCATACGTATGTATAAATGTCGTAACCATTAATTACTGGGTTTGATTTGCACTTATATGCTTTCTGTAAGTTTTTGGCTGCATTGCCTGCAATGCAGATAAATGGATGGTAGCATTGCTTTATTCCCTCTACTGTAGTGTAGGGACATAATAAATATTAATTTCTGTACTACTACTTTTAGTGCTGTGCAGTCAGTTATACCAGCAGCATTGTTTGCATTGCAACAGGTCAGGTACTTAAATTACCCTGATTAGTGTATGAGAGCCTCTAGTTTAATCAGAGATATGTAGTTATGTCTGCCATTTTGCAATGATTTGTAGGTGTTATTTTTATGGTTTGGGCGGTAGTCCTGAGCTGTTGTATAAGCCAATAGCCAGACCAATGCTGAAGGGCGATTTTCAACCCCTTGTGTTTTGTGTTATTAGTAACTAAAATACCATGTATGTTAAAGGCTACATAACTGCAAGGGATGTATGCTGTAGTTTGTTACAGAAGCACGAGATGTGCATGCAGTCGATGTTACTAAACTTGGCGGGCAGTTTCTACGCATTCATGAGAGAACGTTGACAGAGTGCCGTAGCAGATGCAAGAAGTTCCCTGCTTATGTGTCAGCATTCCAGACAAAACTAGAAGAAGAACTGGAAGAATCAAAGCAGAATGGTTAGTCAATTTCCGTGAATTTTCAGCAGAGTAACCAGTGGAGTTTTGTGTCATTGCCGTGTGACGCGATTGGTAGTGAGTGGCTCCGAGCTGAGGAACAGTGTGTTAGATGGGCATAGAGCAGTTCAGTGAGCTTTGATGCCTTTTGGTTATCACTGGATTTCCCATTTGGTTTGTGGTAGAGAAACATACTCAATTCATGTGAGAGAAATGTATAAGATTTCTGTTCTATACTATAATGTAACAATGACTTTGACTTTTTCTTGCTCTCCACTGCAAAGAGTCACATCTTTCTGTCAGCTGTGAGTATAACAAGGTTTGTGTGTTTGTTTGTGTGCCATCCCTGGGTAGGGTTGTAACAGTATCTGAACCAGAAACAAAAACCTAGGTTTTTCTCGAGTCTGTAGCTAAAGCTTTCGGTTTTGCTGGCCGTCTGTATGCAAAAAATTTTCAGAATGAAGTTTGCATTTGTTTAAGTAAATGTTTTCGTGGACAGTAGAACTTACATCACTTTAGTGTGCCGTTACCAGCATATAGTTGCCAGTTGTGTGATTACAGTACTACAGTACTGGCTTTCAGTTTACATTTTGATGTAGGGATGGAACTTTTGGAACAACCATGTCCGAAACCCCAGTTTTTGCCTCTAAACCTACCAAAACCGACTGTAAACAAAAATTTGGGAACCATAACAATGCTAGCCGTGATGGCTACAAGAACTGGATATGTGACATTGTACTTACATTTACAAGTGTGATATTAATTGTTATGGTGATGAAATTTATGTTTTTTTCTGTTGCTGATATGTTTAGATCTGAAAATAGAAGTGACTGTACTGCTTCTTCCGTCACTGTTTGGTGAATCAGATGACTTCATAGTGACTGACAGCAGTGATGTATGTCGATTTCTAACATTATTTTGCTGCATAATAATATGTGAATTCGTACGATGAGTGCAAATACAGTACAAATACTTTGTTAGCCATTATAAAGTAACAACTTTTCTTCTGTCTGGAGTCTGGTAGCTGATATGATGGATGTCTAATCCATAAAATCTGTTTACGTAATCTATTCATTCTGGAACAGGCATGGGCAGTGAACCTAAGAGGCAACTGGCTAACCCACTGTCATCTGGATTAATTACCATTAAACACGAGTAACACTAGTCTTAGGATAGATACTACACATTAACATGTAATGTTTAATGCTCCACATGTATATTATTTCACCTGGTAAATCGTAGTGACCCCTTTTCATCGTGTATAAGCTTTGGTGGGCTTCCACCAGTAACCCCTGAGTTTGTGAGGCTAGAATTTTTACAGCAGGTGTCAATTATTACTTAAATTTCTTTTAATAGTTGGGTCAATGCCAGGCTGGCTTGGATACACGCTAGGCTTTGCCATGCATATCTAGTAGTGTTTTTTAGCCCGCTCGGCAAACTTGCCGGAAGGGCTATATACTTTTATTTTATCAGTGCTAAAGTTGTTACTAACCTCTTAAAAATGAATTGTACGTAGTTAAATTACGTGGGTATTTTGTATGTACAGGATGGGCCTCCGACACCTCTGATACGGAGATGTAGTGATGGTGGTGTCGCCAGCTACCAGGTGACAGTCGATGGCCAGCAGATACTCGCTGTCCCTGCTAAGTCATTTCAGATGGCAGTGCAGTGCTGGTGTGCAGCCTTCTGGGTGTTTCACTTGCAATATCCATCTCGTCTGCAGAAATTCTGCTGCTTTGTAGAAAAGGCTCTTTTGAATCGCAAGGGAAGAGTCCCTGCCATTGTTACAAAATGGGCAAATCGGTTGCTCGCTTGATTATAACTATTTGGTTTAACATTGTTAAAAAGCCTGCCGTACTGTACAAACGTGACAGCATGATTTTTGCCAAAGATCCTCTGTCACTTAACTGATGTGCATGCATTTAATAGACAGCATAACTTGTATGTTGTCATAATTTTTTGAAGCTGCAAGACTGATATAAGTACACCTAAGTAATAAACCAGCTTGAATCAGTACAGCGGCGATTCACCAAATGGCTACCGGGATTTAAGTCGCTACTCGCTACCTTATGACGAGCGTTGTGCTTTGTTGGGAATCGACCGCCTTGAGCTTCGTCGATTGCGTGCAGATTTAATTATGTGTTACAAGATTGTTCGAGGTCTGGTTTTAGTGTCAGCGAGCAGGTTTTTCTCGCTTATTTGTAGTTTAAGAACACGTGGTCATTCTTACAAGTTGTTTTTACCAGACTAAACTGTAGGCAGCATTTTTTTGCTGTGCATGTCGTGAGGATCTGGAATTCCTTACCAAAATATACAGTGTCAGCTGATCATCTATCGTTGTTTGTTCGTCTTTTGAATCATTTTAATTTGAGCCAGTTTTTAGTCGGTAAGGGTTACATGTTCATGTGTTCTGATATGTTCGATTTGTGTGGGTTCTATTTATATCTATAATTATTTGTACATTTTTTATCTGGCTACATGTAAGAGGCTTAAGTTGCCCTTCGTTTGGCCATAGCATCAGAGTAAATTCTATTGTTCTTATATTCGTTTTCTAGTGGATATGTATACTCTGATTGGCTTAAATAAAGTATGTATGTATGTAAATATCAATGGTTTTCACTGCTTTGGGCCGCTTGAAGGGCATCCATCCCCGTAAAAATCAGAGTGGTGGGGTGGTTGCATGGTTACTTGTCTGAAGCGAGACAGATATTTACATATGCTATAGCTGATGCCACTGCCACTTAATGTCTCTTTTTTAAGTAAAATTCAGATTGATATTGCTTTTCTAGTACTGGCTTACTCGGATAGTCGAAGGGCAACTAAACGGATGTTGTATTATCTTTTCCTTTCAGAATAGGCTCATTTCTTGAGATTGGATGTCATACAAAGCGATTAAACCTGGGCTTTTCAGTTGCTTTAGTTTATCTTATGTTGTAGTTTCTTTTGTGATTTGTGGTGTATGTGCTGTTGTCGCTTGACTGTCAGCCTAGCTTTATTCTATAATTTTTGTGATTGTTTTTCCTGGTTTTTGCTTTTGTTTTTTTGTACTAGCCATCAAGAAATTGCCTGAAAAGAGCACCCCTGAGATATTGCGTGAGATTTTAAACCTGAAACTCTGTTACTTTTTTGTAAATAGTGCAGGGTAGCAAAACATTAGTAGACAGATATGTGTACCCTATGAATAGTGAAAATTGTGGTGACCTTGAGGAGCTGTACAGCTCATTGACATGTTAGTAGAATTTAAAATGGGATGTTGCACAGCACTTAACACAAGATTCCCACCCACTTTGCATGTTGCGAGCTCTATGGTAGCTGAGCCTTTTGCGTGAGATTAATGTACCATCGAGTAGCTTGACAATGTTGCAGCTATTGCACTGAGTATACAGTATTTTATGGTGCTATTTTGTAACTTATCTAACGAGTTTTGCTTATATCATTCACTTCACATTTATTGTGTTGTGTTATAGGCATGTTAATGGAAATCAGAGAGTTAATTATATGCACGCATTGATTTTTTTAAATGTCTGTTCTGCATTAGTCATGTAATGTGCATCTATTACTATTGTGTTACGGTTTGTACTTTCCATTTATTAAATAAGCTGCTGATTGTTGTTTGACACATCACTCTGCCTTAATTGATTATGGCAAGTGTGACTGTTAATTTCATTTGTGACTGGCTGTATAAGTATTGGATGTTTAACCAACAATTATGACTTTCAAAAAATTAAAATTATCTATCTATATCAGTTTATATCATTTAGATGGCTTCATACAAGTAATAAACATTATAACAGGATGGTTGGGATGAGTCAAAAACTGGATCACGTAACATTTTGGATTTGGGGGTGGTTATGAGGGGAGGAGAATGACAGTGAAATTTTGACTATAGGGGTTGAGGATGTGCTGGGGTTGTGTACACTCAGGGAGTGGTGAGGACTAAAACCCACAGTGTTGCAGGGAATGTGGAGATATTATGGGGGTTGGTGCCGGTGTTCCCACAGTTGTATGGGAGGAGTACGGTCGGATGGAAAAGGGGCAGAGCTAAATAAATACTGCTTGCATGTAATTTAAAGGGTTTTCTAACAACGTTTTGTGGGTTTTACAAAAATCCCTTTAGGGGTTTTCTAAAAGACCTTACTGAAAAGGTTTCAAGGAATACCTTTAAGGGTTCCGCATAGACCACACGCCCAAAAACCTTTTGGAAACCCTTCAGAAAACTCTTTCCAGTTTCAGTGTAATATATGCACGTTCTTACGAGTACAAGTGTCGTTGCGCAGTTGCTCCTCAACGGTTGTAAGATCGCCAAAGTCCTGAACACGAATGACATTCCTGTCTTCTGGAGAGCTGGCTATGTCTCTCAGTTCAGACTCATCAACTCCGCTACCGACCCCGAGTGCGATAACTTTTGTCCTGCTGCCTCCCGATGTAATGGTCTTCAACAAAGCTGCCTCGGCCTGAAACCACAACGGCATTGGCTAAACCTATATCTGAAGCGCACTATATGTAGTGTAAGTGCATTTTTAGTAAGTGAAATAAACAGAGTAGTTTGCAACCAGCCTCTTTGCTATGGAAACTCACATACCATATGGGATCATGCAGTGTTACCTGGCATCAGGCAGATTTGATATTCCCCCCTTTACCCCAGCCAATTGAAACTGGTACACGATTTAAGTCCTCGGAGGGATGCAAGGTACGCAAGGCTGAATTAACCTCCTTGGCAGGTTTCATACCAAGATGGTATATACCCACCTAAATATGGTCACCGATCCCAGTGCTATCCGGGCCTAACGTAGAGCAACAGCACTGATGCAATAAAGAACGTTACCGCTATGCAAAAATCCGCCAAGTGCACAAGTAAATAAGAAACTTAACTATTGCACTGACTCTCTGGCAATATGCTGCAGTGCTGAGTAATATCACCTCATTGTTTTTGCTGTTTTAGTGCTGTGATGCATATGATGTCGTCCTTAAAATCGCTTTAAACTACGAAGTTTATTACTTTAATAAATAACAAACATAGCACAGCTGTTTTTGCAGTGACCATCTTATCACAATCGCAGTTACTTATTTGCAATTTGAAATTCAGATCTGTTTTCAGCCGACTGTACCTTTGTTCAAAATACACATGAATACACTGCAAGCAGGGGCGTAGCCAGGAATTTCATTTGGGGGGGGGTATAAATTGTGGTGTGTA
>Ga0209782_1000865_pt1 | contig 14481 bp, 4 predicted proteins | sample WorMetmaBAHAMAS1_FD_187390 | JGI IMG/M metagenome (GOLD analysis project Ga0209782, IMG submission 187390) | Marine gutless worms symbiont microbial communities from Max Planck institute for Marine Microbiology, Germany - Inanidrilus... | ecosystem: Host-associated > Annelida > Digestive system >...
CCATCCGACACCTCAGTGGTCCTTGTGATGACAATGTTACTTAGGCCACTCTAAAAATCTCTGAACTGAACTGAACTATGACCAACGTAATTTTTTTAAATGGCGATAAATTGTACACAAAAAAACGACATTGATAGAAACCTGACTCTTGTAATCCTTCCATATGAGACGATGGCTAGTGAGTTTAAGCTGACCATGATCAAATCCTGTCTGCAATTACAAACATAAAAAAACATTTCATAATTAAAAAGCCTGAAATGACAAGCAGCATTTATACATGGACAGAATATAATGTAATAAATTAAAATTAACAGTGCTGAAACTATAATAGACTTTTAACAATTGATCGATTTTTTAAATAAAAAATAACAATAATGATTGTAATGGTGCAGAGTTCAACAATTTAACACAAAATACATCCAAAAATCATATTGTCATATTAGAAGTTAAAACTAGAAATGCGTGGCAAAGTCCAGTGCATAGCTCGCACGGCGCTGCAGTGTTGCCCCCTAGCAGATAGTAGCGAGACATAACCGTGATGAACACCTGGCGAACGTAGATATACTTACCCGATTGCTGATTGACGCCTGTTGTACACAGTGGAACTCTAAAGGTACTGGTCAGATGGAGCCTGATCATCGCTGCTGTTAATGCGCACATATAGAAGGTGATATTCCAATTGGTTTTCAAATGCTAGTGCAAAGAATGCAGGTGGTATCAGTCCATCTTCATTACTTCCTCGTTTCTCCCAACATTATTTGGTTGCCATGGCAACATCCCTTGACAAATTGGAAAATTAGTTACAGATCGATCATCTGAACCTAAAGCATTTTCATATGGTGAAAAGACCGCAAAAATTAGTGCAGTATATCCTGAGATATTCAACTAAATACGCCAGTTTTTTGGCTGTGTCGTACCTGACGTTCACAAATCAGCTCTGTCAACTCTGGAGTTACTGGACCGAAGTACACTAAATTTATCTAAGTGACTTGTATAAATTTTTTCACAAAATTTAGACTGGTAGACATGCAGCATTTAGCGTAAAATAGCCACATCACTGTCACCTTCGAAATTCAAATAACCTGCGAGCAAATCTTTCCTCATTTTTAGATTTATATTTGGTTTACTGGAAAAGCTAAGTGGTTTGACCTCAGCTGACCTGTCCAAAGAAAAGTATTTGTAAGTTGAAACTACATAATTTGCGAATTCATAGGTATGCCCGGTGGCTAAATAAAAAGGCTACACATACGTCACCGGTGCACTGTATCAATGGCTTTGATATTGTGTAGTGCCAAAGTGTCCATGCGATAGTGCCGAAAAGTCTTAGTGAACAGTCTTGGATCCGAACTGTCCGGACACCGTTGTGTTTTATGTACACTTCGTACCGAAGTGTCCAGGGTCCAAAGTGTCCGTAAAGCCTAAAACCACCGGGTAGTGTTCTATATACTAGCCAGAAACTGGAAGGAGTTAGTCGTAATCGTACTGTGACTATGTCATTAATTTTGTTAGCGCAAGATGTAATATATACAGCTCACGCTTATGCTACGATTTCAGTGTCTACGGAAGTGTTGGCGCATTATAGCTAATTTAGGTTTCAAATTCCGATCCCACTTTACCACACATTGTGGCCGCCATGCTGCTCGCCGTGCTGCTTGCGGGCGGATCATCTTGCACCATGCTAGCCAGTGCTAAGCTCTCTTGTTATATAAAGTATACTGATATGGGCACAGAGACAAGACTCCGCCCATAGGACTGATATGATACGAATCCAATCCAATCCAATGAGTTCTGACGGGCACATCATGAATAATATATAATCACATACAAATCGGTAGACTTCCAATTCCAGTTATGTCGGCATGAAAATTTCAAAGAACATCTTGATTAGACCAATGTTTATCAAGTCTGTTCTTAAAAGTGTTAATAGTTTCAGCTTGCACTACGTCATTCGGTAAACTATTCCATGTATTAACTATTCGAGAGCAAAATTAATATTTTCTTAGGTTATAATGACATGTATATTTCTGTAATTTATAATTATTCCCTCTAGTAGTAATGAAAGTATTAAAATTCAATTTTACTGCTGCTTCTAAGTTATAATAATTTTTCACAATTGTGAAAACCTCTATCATGTCTCCCCGTAAACGACTATATTTCAACGTAGGTAGCTTAAGTTGTTTTAATATTTCTATATGTGGCAGATGCTTTACTGAAATAATCAACTTGGTCGCTCTTTTATGAACCTTTTCAATAAAACCAGTAATTGTTGAATAAAACTTTTTGCCTTGTCATTTCCGTCATAAAGTCTAACTCCACTTTGTTGACAGACTAGCTGCTCGTCATCTCTAAGAATTCCATCACTCCAGGAAAACCTATCCATTTCTTTCAAGATATACAGATTTTTGTAGCAAATTAATAACTTCAATTTTTGTTTGTTTACATGGTAAAAAAATAAATATTCATCAATTACTGATAATTTTAGTTAGGGCTGTGCAATCTATAAATTGGTAACAGTATATAAGTACCCGTCCAGAATTTCAGACACACTAAGGTCCGACTCCGAGTGAACCATCCATACTTAACTTAAGTATTCCTTAAATTTCCATGCATTTCAATGGAGATTCAAGGTCTACTTAAGTTAAGTAAGAATGGTCAATCAATAAAATAACTTCTTTGCACAGCCCGACGTGTTGTTACATTTTTGTTAAGACCAAAAGTATTCTATGCTGCGTGGAGGTGGTTGGTGTTTACGTGATGTGACTGAGATCTATCTAGTAATAAGTGTATTTTGTGGGTGTTTATATGATTATAACTGGTGTTTTTAAAAAGCGATGATGGGAAAAAATATTTGCATGTAAATAAATAAAGGGTGAGTTAAAATTGCGACTAGATAATCTTATGTCAGTATATCGTAAGTATAACGAAATATTGTCGGTGGCTTGACAGTTCAGCACATTTATCGTACACTGGGCAAATATTAGTTGCACAAACGATTTCAGTAAGCAGCAACAGTGCTAGCGTAGATTGATAACAACTGTTTATTTTATTCGGTTTTGTTGTTAATAGAATGTACTGTACTGTGAAGACGGAATGCCAGAAGATAGGTACGACTAATTACCACATCGGACCGGGTCGTGCTAAATGACGCAGACGACACGGACAACGCGGACGAAGGATGATTAAGCGGTCGGCGGTTATTGTTATCCAAAGGTCCTGTGCTGGAAACCAGCATTTCTGCAACTTAATATCGATAACAAACTATGTTATTAACATGGAAAACATTTAATTTCGAACCGGAAATGCAAAACTTTGCTGTTTTCTAAGTGTGTAGTCTACCGGTATACCCCGATCAATCACAGTGTATGAAGTGCGCAAAAAAACAACAACAAGTAGAACGTTAATAATGCTTGCCGTTGCTGCAGAAATTGTAGCAATCACGTTGCAAATGTGCGGGCTGTGGTAATAACCAAACATCCACCCCAAACACCGCGTTCAATCAGGTTACCGGTATAGACGTAATGCACAGCAAAGTTTTGCATTTCCGGTTCGAAATTGAATGTTTTCCATGTTAATAACATAGTTTGTTATCGATACTAAGTTGCAGAAACGCTGGTTTCCAGCACAGGACAGATGTAACATTAGTTTTTCTTACCTGCCGGTTCTGCATACAGCAGCAGCAGACGTGAGGACGGCGACGCACGTCAGGACAAACGGAACGCATTATTATTCGTTTATTCAATTTAAACCAAAAAATAGTCCTTTGTAACGTCCAAACATACACGTGTGTTTGATCTGTCAATCACTGTACTCTACTCAACTCCACTGACTACTGACCGACTGTGTATCACTCCAGCCTAGTGCCTTGTAAAGGCCGGTTTCCAGCGTAACGCACGCAACACAAGTGTAAGGGGGAGTGGGAGAATCCAGTGACTCCACGGGCCCAATTTTCATCCCCGTCGCCGGGGGTGACATGTCGCCATTCTTGAAGGCGTGTCGGCCTTCCGAAGGCGTCGCCAACCCGTGGAACGGCGTCCTGGATTCATAATTCAACGGCCCGATTTTCAAAACATGATCCTAAGATGATCTTAGGATAAAATTACGACAATAACCAAAGTTACGAACATCATAGGAGAAAGTTGTGATCATGCTGATTTTCGAATTCGTAGAAATGCAAAGAAATTACGTCATTACTTTACGATAGCATTCTTGCTGTGGTAAGTCAATGGTAGGACCACAGCAGCCGTGCTGGCCAGCCAAGCTGAGGCCATCGTCGATCGCTAACAAACCCATCCATATCTCAGGAATGGCTGAAGCTAGAGCTCTCAAACTTTGTACAAAGGAAGACTATATCAAGTCTGGCCAAAGGGATGACAAATCACCCTTAAGGGGGGCGTGGTTTTGCTCACGTGACCCATTTTTTGTATGCACAGCTGTGGAGTTAATAACAGATTCTCCTGGCCACTCAGCGAGCTGCTATCAACAATGTCGCACTCGACGGACGCACATACGGCACTTGAGGCCACGCACGTCGCACGCTAAGGCTTAGGCCTAAACTGCATCGGTTCGATTTGTCACCGTGTCTGTTGCAAACTTGATTGTATAACATATAGGTAACGATTCGATTAAGTGGAGTTTGAGCATTATCGTTCAAATATATCTTGGTCTGCCTAACAATTTGCTTTCAACCGACGCTCGTTGCCTGCATAGTAATTATACTTTGTGAGACGCGTGGAATATGGTCGATTTTTACCGCGCGACGCTATGCTAACGCAATACATGCCGTCGTCGTGTATCTGTCCGTCCGTCTCTGTGTGTGTGTGTCTCACACTCCGGTATTGTGTGAAAATGGCTAAACGTAGGATCACGCAAATAATGCCATACGATAGGGATATTTTGTAGTTGCAGAATTTCTACTGACAAGCACGTCGCACAGTCCCTCTGCCATAGCAGAGCCTCTTGTTGTCTTATAATTAGTACCTGCAAAAGTTTGCATCAAAATTAAAACAAACGCTTATCAGAATGAATCCAGTACTATGGTCACTTGCGCTAATATATGTTAACAATTTTTTAGTCTATGAATGCAGCGCGTGCTGAGTAGAATACTATTTATTATATTTAATTTAATTTTACTATCACAGCACACAGCCATGCAGACAATCAGGCATGTGATTGTGGAAGTAGAAGGGCGGACAAAAGCAGTGATTGGCGGTTGTGGTTGTGACAGCCGGGGTAGTCAGGTGTGCCTTTGATCGTAGTGAATGGTGGCTTAATTATTGTCATCCGCATTGTTCGTGTCTTATGATGACCACATCGGACCCCATCGGCCTAAAATGGGACCAAATCAGACATCTAGCAAACGACACTGTAGTGTAATAGCTAGAATAACAAAATTACAGTATATAGGCCTACATCAGTGATAACTTTTCTTGTATAACTAGTCGGATAATATTGATGCGGACATACAGGCAGCATCACAGCTATAAAACAGCAAATAAGCCTATAAGCAAAGGTGTTAATTTTGCGGTTATTTAGAAATCTATTTGTGATGAACTGACCATGGGACTATTGGTGACAGTTACAAAATTTTAAAATGTTTTAAGTATTATATGAATAGGCCTATTAACTGCATTCTCTTATCATGTACGTATAACTTGTGTTACATGAACATCTAGGCCCTATATGCTTATGAATTACAATTTCCCTTGCCAAAATAATGCAAAGTGATTTGCAGTGATTAGGCATACCGGAGTACAGAGCTGGGCAATGCTGATAGGCCTCACAGTGTAAATTATAATTCTGATCTGGGTTCTAGCCACACTCTAACTACAACACGGTTGTCTATCATATTGACAGATAGTGAGCTGCTTACGTGATATGATATGGTAGAACCTTCAGCTGGCTACATACAGCGACAAAATAGATAATTGAAGGCAATTAGGAGCATATTATGGTCCACTGTAGTCTGATATGGTGCTATTTTAAGCCGATGTGGTCCGATCTGGTGCCATTTTAGGCCGATTGGATCCGATGTGGTAATTAGTCATACCCCCAGAAGATTGGGGTTATATAATTCATTGGCTACTAGTGCTAGTCTCAGATGGAGATGGTAATGGTAATGGCAGGTTGCTCTGTTCAGATTATAGCAGTGTTCTAACAACTGCAAGAAATATGGATGAGCAAAATAATCTGAGAATGGTTTTACTTTTTTTACATAATTTAATCGTTAAAGGATAGGTTCAGATCAACAATCTGACATAATAAAATAAAAATTTAATAGCTTCAAATCAGGCAGACCCGAAGTAAGAGCTTGAAGAAAAATTGATAGTTTCAGATCGCCATTCTGAACTTAATCACAATTGATACCCTCAGATAAACTCAGTGATTAACTAGGCCTAGAGACACAGTGCATTATACAGTTAATTAATAATTAACAACCAACATGCAAAGGTAAAGTTGAATAAAATGTGTAAATGTGTTGAAGCAACTTGTCACTCAAAAACATTATATCAGTTTGAAAATTATCATTGCAAATGCATGAATGTCACAAAAAAACAGTTATGTACCAGAGTGTGATAGACAGACACACAGATGCAGCCTCATAGCTAATATCCACCCTAATGTAACGTCGTGTAGGTAAAATCATGACTGCACATTACATTCCTTTTCATTGCAGTTGTCAGTAGGTGAATCTAAAAAAACTAAAAGTGGTGTTAAAAGAATAAAAGTGACTGACAGCAATTGAGTGTGATGTTTGAAGGTAGAGCATTCGATACAGAGCCACCAGTCAGCTTGACTGACGGCTCTGGTCCCATAATGGTCCACAGACAAAATCCGGTGGTCTGCGTCTTCCAGACTGGGTTCTTGTTCAGCAGATCATGTCAGATTTGTAGTGTGAAACATACATTTATGGAGTCAGTTGTTGACAAAATAGTAGTAGTAGTCGTAGAAATGAATATTATTAAGGTGGCATTATCGCATTGCTGCTGCAAGACCACCGTACAGTATTAACAGAAATGTTTTTGTAGCAGCCAGTACATGGTGACATAAGAGCATTGAGCAACGGGCGTGTAGATAAAGCACAGTTCATCTTCATTGTCAGATCGCATCAGGAAACGACGACCGGAACAGAAATGTGAATAATAACCACAGCAGTGATCGATATTTCGTCTCAGAGGAGACATAAGCATAGTAGGTCTAATTTTGCCGCAACTGTAAGTCGCTGAGGTTTTTAATTTGAGATCTGAAGCTATCAGTTTCTGTGCCGTAACTTCAGATCATCCCAGTCTGAAACCATCAAATTTTGTTCAGATCGCTGATCTTAACTTGTAATTATTGTTTGTTAAATGTCTGTACCTTCATGTAACTTTTTGTAAAAAGTTTGAGTTTTTATGTTGTAGAATATGGCAGAAAGAAATGACCATAATGCTGAGTCGGGTGCTGTAAATTTTTTATTATTTATAAAACTAGCACTAAAGCACATATTGTATATAATAATATAATTACATTATCACCTGGTAACTATATAATATTATACCATTGTGTCATTCATAGCAGCTGTAGACTGGTCTGAAAAATGAGCAACAGGCTCCCTAAATCACTTACCTAAACACATGTAATGTAATTTCTGGTATTGCTTCGGCCAATAATCTCATTAATCTGATGCTGATAGTAGCTGTCATGTGCATTTTGTGCCATTGTGACTGAAGGCAAGTGTACAACCAGCTAGGGAGTAGGGATGCACCTGTCGTGTAATTTTGTATATGGCAGACAATAACAACAATAAAAGGCAGATGATTCTCAGTTGGCTAGTAATGGCCGCAGCCGCCTGTAATGTCAGCTTCAGCGCCCTCAGTAATGTTCATTAGCCGCAGATTATTACTTAATTTTGCAGTAAGTCACCAAAATATCGTTGTTCTACTGGCTGATGTAGTTTTTACATTTTAGCAATGAATTTTGTCACTGCTGTCATATTCATGTACAGTATTGTGTAATTTTGTAAATGTTCACACGATAGTTTATTGTGTACACATGTACACGCGCACTCTGGCACCAACTACAGAGATACTTATGCTGCCTTCCCACACCTCAGTGATTAGCTTCATGAGTAGTTACTTGAATGTAGCAAGCCCATAGTTACAGAAAGGCTTGTTCTCGGGGGATGTAGCTGCATGAAGTTGTTGGCACTGTCTGGTCATAGTTGAGCTGTATTGGCTGCCAGTATGCCACCATGTCTTGTTTGAGAGAGATTCGATCTGAATGTACATGGCACACACAGCCTGCTGCCATTATACACTAGTGCCATTGAAGAGAGCCATTGTACTGCTGCAGTAGCACTGCCAATTTAACACTTTAGTTTCCATCTGTTTAGCTGATTTTTCATATGAATGATAATGTGCATTTGTCTGATCCGTCCAGCCTCTAGGCTGTTGCATGTCAGTAAATGATATTGGATTTTGAAGAATGAGAATGAAGCTTAAGAACCCTGCATTCTGCTTGTGAACTTTCCGTCGAGAACTTCATTCTCTAGTCTTTCACATCAGTCGCTTGTATAGTGATGCTAAGTGCCACCATAGGATTTGTTTTTTGTTAGCATTTGTTCATCTGCATGTGCCAAGATTGTCACAGTTTTGCCATCTTCTTATTTGTCAGTAACTGCTGTGTTTCCAAGTCAGTTGTCTAGTTGTGCTTATGTACTCTTCATATAATGTAGTTTCAGGTAATACATGCACTATTGCAGTCACATAACTAGTAAGCCATACTATACTATTGTACTGACATCATAATCTGGATTAGTCTTACTGTGCCTGTGCGAAGTGGAGTAATCGTGTGCTATAGAAATGTTCTCTGTGAACGTTGTGTTGTACACTGTGTGGTTGCAGCAATGTTGCCACAGACGGGTGCTTCCACCAGCAAGTTGAACAGTTCTGTTCCACCAAAACGAGCGGGACATGAAAAGCATGCGGAGGTGAGTTGGTACTCCCCAGTTGTCGGTGGCAATTTGTAATTAATTAGTTGCAATATTATTTATGTGTGATCGGTCGTTTGTACTTGATCTAGTTTGATTTTGTGTTTGTATTAGAGATGTTACTAGTTAGCTGACAACTGATAAATATGGATAATTACTAACCAATCTTTTCGGGTATAGTTAATAAAAAAAAACAGTTGTAAAGTGCTGCCATTTTAGAGTCATCTTTGCCATGTGGAGATGGTTAACAGTCTTCATTAGTACATGCCACACATGATTGGTGTGTTCTACATGCATTGCCTCGTGCCTCGGATCTGCTGATAGTTCTGCTGTCTAATACTGCACATCTTTTTGAGGTTGTGAAGTTGCAGACATATTTTCGTAGTTAATGGTCGTAGTTGGCTAGCGGCAGTTGGTGCGTTTGTGTGTGGTCAGCTGTTTCGGAAGGACTTGATCAGTGCGATGAAGCTGCCAGACACGGAAGTGTTACAGTATGACGAGTACTTGCTGATTGCGGACACGTGGAAGTTGGAGTGGGAACGTGGTGTTCAGGTGCCTGTCGATCCCGATGCCATTCCTCCGCTTGTCGTTCGGTCAGTTTTTCTTTTGTCCCGATTTCTGAGTCTAGCTGGTTTTGATAGTTTTCGTTGCACACTTGACTTTTATTATGTTTTTGTTCACTTTTTAAATGTACACGCAGTGTGAATGAGGATGACAAATTGGCTGTTGTAAAGTTTTCTGATACTCATCTAAGTGTAAGTGGCATTAATAATTAATGATTTTCAGTGTCAGATTGCAGAGGACCCTGTTGCATCCATTAGTTGCTGGTCTTTTTCGATTTTTCTTTAACCAGTTTCCTGTTCCTGAAGTTTTCCAGGTTAGGCTGGGTTCCCCAAAAGAAAACTTTTCAGGACAAGAAGCATGAAAAATGTTGGGCCCATTTGCCACTGCGAGCCGCCTCACACCCATTCACCAGGGGTCACTAGCAGTACTGTCACGCGCCGCCTGTGCATCGATGTCCACAACATCGACAACAATGACGACAACGACAACGCGTGACAGAGGGGACCGCTCTGGCCCCATGGAATGGACCCAATAAATAGAGTGGGTTTTTGCAAGCGAGCTGCCCTTTCTGTTACTGTATATAAGTAGTGTCAAAGCACTGAAGCCTAGTGTTATTACAGTATCTGAACCAGAAACCAAAACCTAGGTCTTTTCCTGAGTTTATACAAAATACAAGTTCAAAACCTAGGTTTTTTTGGCTGAAGGGTACTGTGACAATCTGTATGCTAAAATTGAATAAAATGAACTTTGCATTTATTCAAGCAAATGTTTTTATGAATGATAGAAGTTACGTTACTATGGTCCTGAATGAACGCACGGATTTGCCAATTGCGTAGTTTCCCATCTGTTTGGATTATTTTGACACCTTGTCTGCAGGAAAATGAGCATGGCACAATGTGCATCCACTTAGGCTAGTTTTGTGGGACTGTTGGATGGAAATTTTGATGCCAGCTTGACAACGATGGAACAACAACAAGCATGATGGCAACGCAAATATGAATAATAAGTTGATTTAACATTGTTTTAAAATGTTTGAGACACATGGTAAGAGCTATTAACTATTTTATAAATGCATAAAACCCAACATTCTTTAAGTTCACATACTTTTTAAATCATAGCATTGATTCTTCTAACGGACTACCGGATTGGTTTGCAGTACTTTTCAGGCTAGGGGTGGGGCATTTGGAGCAACTGAAACTGAATCCAAAACCACAGTTTTTAATTTAACTCGAAAACCTGCAAAAACTGAGTGAAAGTGAAAATTCTTGAACCATAACAACATGTTGTGTTGCTGTTCAGACGTGTGTCGCAGCCTGATGTTGCAGAAAACCATGCAGACAGTGATAATGCCTTTACATTGTAAGTATGAATTTGATGCTTTCATATTATTTAAATGAAGACGAGACATGTCACCACTGTTTGGAGTAAAATGTTATCATATTTTTACATATGGTCGTAATTTTTATAACCAAATTTTCATTATTGCAGATTGCTTGCTTCTGGCATTGGTAAACGAAACAACACCCTCTCTCAAGCATAGTTTGAACCAAACAACATTTATTAGATTTGTTGCAGCCAAAGGCTGGATTTAGTTAGCACACAAGCACACAAAAATATGACAAACACTACATACTACATGCATGCATAAATATGTATATACATAAATATATTCCCTCTTTGCCTCCAGATGTACAGAGTAGATAATCAGAACTCTGAAGTAATAGTCATCATGACCGTCATCAGTATCCAAAGCCACAACTGGTCAACTGCAGAATGTTCCATACCATACGTTATGGATGATTCATGATCATTGTGTAATGAATTTTATTTGACATAATGATTTATATGCATCTATACTGTTGCTTTTAGGCCGAAGAAACTCCTGTACTCAAGTGCCGATGACAACTTTAAACCCGCGGTTCATGAGTTGTATGATTTAGCTCACAGGACGGAGAACGTTTGCCGCTACGATCTTGATGAGCTCGATACAACGTGGCTGACAGAGTACAACAGGTTGCGGCAACAGACCGGTGAGTGAGTGTTGTGTGCTTTACTGTGTGTCCTGCCTCCACCGTGGCTCGATAGTCTAGTGGCTGAGGCATCGGACTGGTGACTTCAGCGGTCGCAAGTTCGAGCCCCAGCTGCCGCACTGTCAAGTAAGTTGTTCACACCCATGTGCCTCTGTCACCAAGCTGTATAATTTGTTACTGGCCGATGGGCGGTGATGCTCTTTGGCTGGGAAGATAACCACCACAGGCCTGGCGGAAAGTAATGGCAGCCTACCACCGGGTGGATGGCTTAAAAAGTCACCTGCGGGCTGACAGCTTGTACACCGGGATCAGCTCCGACCCAATGCTCGGTAACGAGTATGGGGGAACTTTATCTTTACTTCTCCACCCCTCAGCAGACGGCATCTGAGCCATGGTGTTTGTTTGGAGGTTAAGATGGATGGTTATCAGAATTTTACTTTAGCACAAAGAAATTGATAAACGATGTCTCAGTGTGCATTCACAAAATAACATCTCATTGTAACATGCATCCATAGCTCAATTGGAATGATTTACATCCTGCAACACTGATCATGAACTTTAACCTATTACCTTGACCTGTGGATATGGCTTGCTTGTTCACCGTAAGCTAGGCTGAGGGTCATTTAGACCAACAGTTATTGTCCAGATATACAGGCAGACAAACACACATACTGGACTGATTGCTTTACCAGTACTACTAGAGTGAATGGTAAGAATCCTTACCTTACATAAGCTGGTGACCTATGCTATGCAGAGGCGGCATTGTGTTCGGTCCTGTGCACAATGCACACGCTTGATGTAATAAAACTTACTGGAAGCTCAGTCAGGTTTGCAATCCAAGAGATTTGCAAGGTTTCTCGGCTAATAACGACAACTGAGTCGATTTATTATGCACTGTAACACATACATGCATGCCCACGATGACAAATTGTCATACCGTATGGTATAGGTCCCATAATTTAATACCATAAAAATGTTACTATAGTTGAGCTCACTGTAACACTATAGATACTTTACTAATTATCTGTGCCGGCAAATGGGTAGGATGATCATTGGCATCTGTGACTGTGTGTGTGTGGCGCTGTAAAGGGAAAACAGCTTTGTAGACATACAGTGCATGGAAGTCGCTTGGCATGCATTGACCCTGAGATCAAAAAGGTCAAAGTCACCCAGATATCAGATGTGCTGTCAACATGGGTATGCATGTCGATAGGACTGCTTGGGTTTTCTAGTTTGTCTGTATATCGTTGCTGAAGGCGAGGGTGAGGTGAGTGAGTCGGCAATGGAGCTGATGTTGGAGACGTTTGAGATGCAGTGTCACGCCAACCTGCAGCAGGCCATTCGCACCGTCGACGGTCTCGGCATTGAGTATGATGAGAACGTCGTCTGTGACATCTGCCGCTCGGTACGTTCAACTCTCTGCTGACGTTTCATCCGGTTGACTAATAAACTGTATTTAATTATTTATTTACACTCAAGAACTACATACCGTTTATTTATTTATTGACATTTTCGGCCTCTAATCTGAGGTCTCTGACTTCCGGTACGGTTGCTGTAACTGCTTGTCCCATGCGTGGCTCAGTTAGTAGCTTCGTGTGAGACGAGCTGCTACACACTGATGTTGGCAACCAAACTGAACAGGATCACCACTGAATGCTTGTAGTTTGTGCCCCGTTGCATACATACGAGACGTGGTTCAGTTGAAAAATGGTAGAAAACATAATGAAGAGTTTCGTCAAATATTATTAGTACTGCACCCTTTGGCTGTTGTTTAACTGGCCTAGTCTTTATAAGGTTCATCAGTAGTTTAGGTCGGGTTTCGTATAGTGAAACTGTGAGATTTCTGGAGTACTGAACACGATAGACATTTACACTTACACCCTTTCTGTCGTCTAACCATTGGCATTATAGCACTGATGTTGGAGTCAATGTTATCTCAAAACTGTATTTTCTAGAGCATTATTATATACTTTGAGGTCGGTAATGCCTGTACAGGAGCATCTGAAAGTGGTTTTGTGAAGCTGTTGGACCGGTACAGTCATTATGGAAATAACTTCACTTTTTTCGCTTTTGCGTGCATTTCAGCTGCCAAGACCATACATGATTGTGTCAAAAGCATACAACTATTTTAATAGATGTGTTTCAAACTGTTTTACAGTCGGAGACTTCGAATGCCCTTTCTCATGTGCAAGCACATTTGTCATTGCTTTGTAAGTCAGTTGGCAGTTTCTGCTCATTGTTGAATATACTGGCATTTGTCAAATCCTCGTGGCAATAATTATGTATTAGAACTTGTTGTGTTTGCAGCCGGATGGTGAAGACAGCAATGAGATGGTATTCTGTGATGCATGCGATATTTGCGTCCATCAGGTAATCACTTTCTTGTCGTAATCTTTTTGCTTTGCCATTAATGAATGATAGCTTCAGTTTGTGTGTGCAGTATTTTGATTGCCATATAAATGTTTGGCTATTGTCTCTGTTGGAAATAATTCACTTTCTAATGTAGCGTTAGCGGATATCTACAAGTAGTCATTATTAAAGGTTGTCTGGTTCGTTCGTTCGTTTCATCAGGGGTGGCTAGGCTGTTGGCAGTCTATGCGACATGCGTCCAGGCAATGCCAGCACTGAGGCCTAGAAATGGCCCAATGCACAGCCCCTCTAACACTGGGGCTTGTACTGTATATTTTAAGAGCCTAGCTTAGCCTGCGGGTTTCTCTGGCAAAGGGCCAATGGTGTGGCCCTGTCCTACAAGTAGAGCCGCTGGCACCTGCCATCTGTTATCCACGCCGGCGGCTTTCACCACACCCAGATGCCCCAATCTGGGTGTGATGGCCGTCACAGTTTAAGAAGAGGACACAGGCGAATCGTCTTGTACCTGCCCAAGAACTTAATCTCATAGCATGCAGAAACCTACTCGACACG
>Ga0209782_1000866_pt1 | contig 14478 bp, 9 predicted proteins | sample WorMetmaBAHAMAS1_FD_187390 | JGI IMG/M metagenome (GOLD analysis project Ga0209782, IMG submission 187390) | Marine gutless worms symbiont microbial communities from Max Planck institute for Marine Microbiology, Germany - Inanidrilus... | ecosystem: Host-associated > Annelida > Digestive system >...
ACTAACACACAACAGATTATCGCTCAAAGTAAGAAATTATTAGCAATGCCAACTGAATGTCAATACACTGAACAGATACAGCCATTGCATTACAAATTACGAACACTGCCACACAATTTCCAGGAGATTTCTAGGAGTGTTAGACACCCTGTCACTGACCAGTTAGTTAGTTGGTGTTTTAACATCCCTTTTCAGCACAAATATATGGCTATATCAGAGACGAAAGGTCAGGGGTGGAGAGCTATCCTACCCAGTAGAGGAAGGCCAGCGATATATTAACCTCAACCCTGGCCGCCTTTTTCTTCAGCAGCCACCCAAAAAGGTAAAGGCATCGAGAGGTTCATTTAAATTAAATTATTACACCAGCACCGATAAGCACAGAGAGAGTCAGAAAAGGTAATGGAAAGTCAGGAACTTCAGTTGAAGTCCGGGAAAATATGGGATACTTGACTGCCTATGTGAAGAGCAAGAATGTCACTGTAATGTTGCTGTACGTTGTGCATTGACAGTCGAAAGTGATTTTAATAGACTCAAATTCTTTGTTACATGGTGATGAATCAGAGTCACTGAAGAAAAGATAGAGAAGACGACTACTTAGTGACCGAATTTAGTCGTTAATGGTCAGGGAATATTGCATTTGTCATGGAAAAGTCAGAGGTAATTTCATTGTTACCAATAACTGAGCACTGTGAAGACTCACTTTTTTAAACTGGCATTTTTTCTTGATTTTATTTTTATGTTATATTTTATGTATTGACTATGTAATGCATAGTCAGTCAATTCCTGTACAAATGCACACTATAAATAAATGATTTTATGCAATGTAATGAGTGGTAACAATGACACATGGGTATGAGTGCTTTGGTGAGGGTCCCAGTATTGGACTGCCGACATAAACAAAGCAGTCTAATGATAAAAAAGGATGAGACCAAAGAACTTGAAATCTTTTCTGTTTGCATGTTAATTCTAACTGTCATATATAATCTAGAGTGTTTTATGTGTTTTTATTCTTGTTCGGCACCCTTATTATGTTTTTTTTTCTAATTTATAGTGCCTTAATCTTGACTGGGTGTTACATATGGCAGCATCCTACACATTTCATACTGCGAGTAACTGGGAACATCATGAACATAATCCGAAAGCTCCCAAATAATTAACATTAGATGTATCACACAACTGTTTAACACCCCTCAAAATAGCACAGTTTTGTGATTAAAGAACAGAAAAACCAACAAGCATCTACTACTTGTATACCTGAGATCAGCAGTGGAGCCGAGGTGCGGCTGAGACATGGCCCGAGCAGCAGACTTGGTGTATGGGAGGGCATCGGGCGGCGGCTCGCCGAAGTAAAGGTCCTTTTCCAGCGGCGGAATTTGACCAAACATGTCGTCAGCAACCAACAGTGAGACCTGCATCAAAACGCACCCAGCTGTCGGCAACTGAACTCACTCACATTTATGGTTTAATTTTGCTTTTGACGGTTGTTTAATCCACCAGCTAAACATGTCTGTCACACGATCATAGGATATTAGGAACCAGATCAGCTTCCGCATGCAGATAGCCAAAACACCGACCTATCCTTGATGTACCATGGGATCCATCCCCTCCAACTTTGGAGAACAAGCATATTTGGTCTCCTCCAACTTCTGTGATTGTCTTTTTCGTTGGGCTCGACATGTAAACTTCAGAGGTGCTCCAAATTTTTATTAACCACCCGGGCCCCCATAGGGGGAAGCTTCAGTATGTAAGGGGTAGGTGAACTGATGCAGAGAGTTGGTGGAACAGTGGTAGGGCACATAATGGCAGATGACTGAGGAGAGCAAGAAGGGATGGAAGGAGTAATGGGGTAAAATCGATATCCACCCACACGCACGGTCCCCTCCAACTTTTCAGCCGTCGTTGCGCCTATTGCCCATTTCCACTTTTTGGCACTTTTGTAATGAATCTATGTTCTACAGGGTGCGCCAATAAAAAACAATCCCTTAGGAAAAATTCATTATCTCAGTTACTGTAAAAGATTTCTTCTTCACCAAATTTACAGCTTTCATAGAGGAGGATTCGCGCCACATACGCAGCAAATTTCGTCACAATATTTGCTGTGGTTTAAAAATTACAACCACTTAAACTTGAACCAGTAATTAAACTGTGATTTTAATGTAAAAATAACAGAAAATGCACCATATGGGTGTGCCAGTAAATTATTATGTGTGAGGTACTATGCTAAAACACTATCAGACACATGCCAAATCTGGCCAACGTAATGCTGAGATAAAAGACCATTTTGTCGACGATACAGAATGATTTGCTTCATGATTCATTGATAAGGCAGTTGTATCATTTTGCAACGGATTTCAATCGTGTGTTGCTGCAACTGGTGGACACTGACATTGAGAACAGTGTGTTTAAATACAGAGTGAGCTATAGGCATCTGACATTCATGATTGAAACATTTGGACTGTTGATGAAAAGCTGTAAAAATTTGATTTGTTATCCATGCATATTCAATGTGTAACTGCATGTTCACTTGAAAAAGTAAACTTTAAAGTTCAAACTGCTGTATCTGAGGAACTATCTAAGTTATTTCAACAAAATTCGCAGAATATCTTTTGTGAATACTCACATAAAAAGTCGGAAAGTTTGGCTCAAATCCATGCTACCATGACTGAAATACAGCATTTTTTCTAGGGGATTGTTTTTTATTGGCGCACCCTGTAGTTTCTGTAATAGGTTCACTATAAATTCTGCTACGATATGATGTATGTTGCACAGTGCGGTGCCTCTGGCAAGGGACTGGAACCGCATACCAGGCCGACCTCATCACACTTGGCTCCAGACAGTTGAATACGATATCTCTCCACTCAACATTGGTTTGACAACTGCCTATCATTGAGCACAAAACTGACAGGCATGATGGGCACTCCTTGGTATGGTAATATCCACTGGACAAGCCACATGATGATGATGTTATCACAATCCATCAACATCACAGACAGACAGGACCTGTTATAAGCTAATATAGCAGTATGCTGCGCTGATTAACCACTGTTTGACCTCTGTGTTGTGCTCTACAAGAACTGCTAGTAACACGATGGGTGAGGCCAACTTCCGCTAAGTCTAAAGGCTAAGCTGAACCAAACAGTCTTAACTTGGGAATTCCCTGTGTTAAATTTGTATCTTTTGGTCTAAGCCTTTAGACTTAGCCAAAGTTGACCTCACCCGATGTATACCTCAACCTACTCCAAGGTTCCCTTTCCCTGGCATTTATGTTAACTACATGCATCTTTAATTTGAGTTACACTATAATGTAGAATATGTATAACATCAGCAACGGCTTACTAGCCATATTCATTGTTGTTCTTTTTCGAATCCTAACTATGCTTACACAGTCGGTATGGCTAATTTAGCTTATACATATCGCATTCCAGACAATGCTATCACAGAGATAAAGGTCACAACAGTTGGCTGACAGTTTAGTGAGGTGTCAGCGCCATTTTAAAGTCGTTGGTCACATCAACAAAGTTATTCTACGTCGAGCCCGGTTAGTACTAGGATGGGTGACTACCTTCGGGTGGGTAAACCACCTTGGTACATAACCGACCAACTAGGGCAACTCAGCCTTGCATCCCTCTTGGGGTCGCTAAATCGAGTATGAGCCTTAATTGGCTGGGGTAAAGTCGGGAATGTCACCTCTGCTGGGTGGTAGATAAAACTGTGTGAACCATGTGAGTTCCCGTAGCGGTGAAGCATGTTCGTGAACCACTATACACTGTTTACTTCACTTGACTCAATCTTCACCCACTGCTTAGCCATGTTCATTGCACAGACCTGGTTATTTCGATCGATAATCCAGTTCATCTCAAAATCATCGTCATCTTCGCCAAATGGGTTGATAAGCTGCTCTGCAACCTGCACGGTGAAAATCAACAACAACGCTGGCAAATATTACCAAAAGGTTAACCAAATACCACTGTTACCACATACATGTATCATATTAATATTCCAATCTGTCAAATAGCTAAGTGAAGCTTGTTCTCCATTTGTTCCAAGCCTGTGCATCCTCTCAAGAAAAACCAACGATTTTCACATCCTCTTTAAGGTCCGGTTTTTCCACAGCAAATTAATCTCCCGTTAATTTAATCCGGCATTAAATCCGGCAGAAAATGATCAATTTACTCAGATGTCATTTTTCGACCGGCAGTTCGTCAATTAAATCGTCCGTTTAGGATGATTTAATTGACGAACTGCCGGTGGAAAAACGACATCTGAGTAAACTGATTATTATCTGCCGGATTTAATGCCGGATTAAATTAACGGGAGATTAATTTGCTGTGGAAAAACCGGACCTAAGAAGTCAGATGTCTCCTCGACCTAGTTTGCTGTTTGTCTGCTGTCGAACAGCTGACCGAGTTAAGGTTTTACGCCATGTCCCTCGACAAAAATAGGTCACTTCAGAGAGCCAACTGCTTAATTCCGAAGCTGAGTAAACTGAATGCAACACAGCCAAAGCAGACATATATGTTTTAAGACTACACGCAGGTTTGTTCGCGTTGCAGAATAATCGGCCCTGAAACGGACTTATTCTTGCAGTCCAAGGATCACACGGGGCTTGAAGGTTTAAGACTGAACTGGAGAAATGCACGATACCACGACTAACCTTGAGCCATCCCATGTAGAAGAAGAACTGAAGAATTGTGAAGAACGGAACAATGAGATCGACGCTGTAGCCATCGTATTCCTTCACTGGATCCAGAAACTGACGACCGAACAAGCAACCAACGAAGAACGTGTAGACGGCTAACGTCGCCACCTGCAACAGTTTTTACCTAGATTTAACAGAATTTCCACTAGACAACTTTCACTTCAGTTTACTCGACCTTCTTTTTAGCCATTTCACATAGCCTAAGTGGCTATACGGATACTCTGTTGCATTCTTTTTCTTCTGCTTCTTACAGCTGGTGACAATGCTTCTGCTAACAGCTTATAACTGAAGAACATTTCCACCTAGCCTAAGGTCACTATCACTCACTAATAGGAAATCGCACATCATGAGTCGATTGGGACAATCGGCGTTCTCTTTTGATGACCAAAAGTGCCCAAAATCATGTTTTGGTACCTTCACTAAAGCACTAATAACCAAAACAAGTGACCTTAATGATCGTTATTTTATTATCAGAAATATTTATAAAGAATTATATTGACATTCAAACCACTGAATTATATTTCTATTTTACCCTTGATCATAGCTAGCTGCATATTGTTAATAATGCACTTGTAATGGGTTGCGCTTGTCAACATCTAATAAAGAAAATGATGATGATGATGATCTGACTTTGGACCTCATAGATCAACCAAGCTATTAACTGCATCTGGGTCTGTTCAGAGTTACTCAAGGACAGGCCAGGTCCTCAGAACCTGAGAGTATATACTGAACCATACAAATTGCATAGCAATACACTGATTCATCCAACAATGCGGCAAGTGTTTGCTGACAAGTTTACCTGCGTGTAAACGAGTGGAACGCTGACCCAGTCAAATGCGTACAGCATGCCGAGAGAACCACGATAGTTGTTGATCTCCTGCAATTAACGACAATCATCACTTAACTCAAACTGTTACTGGTTAATGAGGTTTGACAACTGCAACTACAGAGAAATGGAACTAAAATGCCAAACTCACAATCATCACAAAGTGAGATGTCATCGACAGTCATCTGTATGCTGTTCACTTTAAGTGGAATCCAACTTGGTAATGGAAGGAAACCAAGTACTGTTGCCAAGCTGGAAATAATCTAATGTAATGTAAAATGCAAATTTATGCAGATAATCATTGCCCCAAAGCCTCTAATGCACTGTATATACTAGTACTCTGAGAAATGTTTTAAGAAGACGGTCCAAAAATAAGAGCTCAGTCCTGTATGAAAAGTCACATAAATGTTTAGTCAGTGAGTTCCATGTCGACGGGCTGGCTGGTGACTGTCATGGGGCAGACACTGAACGCCTTTCGTTGAGCAACCCGAGTAATATCCCTCGTGACTGTTACACAGAAAACATGTTAGGTCCTGTATAGTCCATCAGAGACAACATCAGTTCCCAACCACACTTATGTAGGTGCCGTTGAATCTCTTTATAGAGTTACGATTTCACCAACGGCTCTCCAACAACTAACCATCAAATATCATATTAATCACACAACTGTCGGACATCCAAGTGCACTGAGCATTGAGGTCGGGTTGCATCATCCATACTTAACTTAAGTAGTCCTTAAATCTCCAATTAACTCCGACTTCAGTGAGATTAGTAAATAAACGCGCTGCACCATCGCCACTTAACTGCTAATCAAATGTGAGATACAATTGGCGATTTAATGACTACTTAAAGTTAAGGTGCCATTAGCTAAGTGACGATTTAAGTGAGGTTGGTGAAACCCGCCCTGAGTCGATATGAGATTAAACAAAGTTAAAAGTGCCTATCAGATCACTCTACATCATAATTAGGAAATGTCGCATAAACAATAACATAAAAGGTATTTGAAATTAATCAGTATTAATTCAATGGAAAACATGTACTCAAAGCTGTCTATAAACAGTAAAATTTCAAAAAATCCAATTTTGTTTCCAAGTAGTCACTAGTCAAGTAGTTATTAGTCAGGTGAAGTAAATTTGCAATCCAAACTCATATATCTAATTTCCCCGAGACTGTTAAGCCATAAACCGAAACAAGAAATATGTACATAAACTATACAATCACTGTCTGTTTACAGTGAAATAAGGAAACATGATGGAACAATATGGAAAAAAAACAAATAAAACTGGTACAGACATCGAGCAACGTTTTCATCAGATAGTTGTCCGAGATGCGACCTTGGCGTCTCGCAGCACGCACCAGATTACACGCCCACACGAACGGCACCCACCATTTGCCATGCGGAGTATTAACACCATCCAACAGCTTTATCTCTGTCTTCGTAATCATTCCTACAGTTTCCGTATCAATGTCCACAGCAAATGTGAGATTATATAAAATCCACTGCACTACCTAGAGGGTGAAATCTCTCAATATCTAACTGCTGTTCTCGTTCGGTAATGCATCACAAGAGGCTCCATGAACAAGTTGGAAGGTAAAGATAAAAAGTACTTAGGCCCTGATCCAGTAGGTGGATAAACAACTTAAGTCCATGATGTATGGGTCTCGAAGCCTATGGTTAACTTCCCAGCCGCAGGACATTGCTGCCGTGTGACTGGTACCAAACTATACTGCTTGGTGACATGAGGCAGGCACATGTGGGTGAACAACTTGCTACCTATAGCAGTGGAACAGCCTGCAGTAGATCTCATGACCTCGTGAGTCACAAGTCACCTCCTTAACCACGTCACCACCAAGCCACGCATGGAAGATCACACAACAAATGTCCCTATCCATGTCATTAACATGCTGATGCCGACAATCACACCTCAGACTGTAATATACAAACAAAATATGCTAACATCTACATTCTCGAAACTGAAGGATTTCCTGAGGATATGTACACTGCATAAACCAGTAAAGAAACTTATGCATGGTCTACTGAACTGTGGCAGTTCTGTTGAAGCAAGTGATGTCAAGGTCAATCACCTACTGCAAGCATTATTACTGCCATTTTTTCATGCTGTTGTGCATGAGCTGACAAAAATTTAACAGCCATAGTGCATCGTGCAGTCCCTATATTATTATTATTATTATTATCAACAAAAGATTAAAGTCCCACTCGACAATAAACAAGTCATATCAAAGATGCTCTTCTCAGCCAATCTCTTGGATAGTACGGAAGCCAGGAGAAAAAAAACATAACAATATTATAAGTCTAGTCAAAACTAAAAAATATATAAACACTAAATCTACGAAATACAAATCACCAAATACAAAAAACTACAAAATAAAATAAACTGAGACACATTTTATAACCCAGGTTTAGTCGCCTTCTACGATCTGGAAACTGAGTGCGGCTATTCTCAAAGGATAAGATAAACGAAAAGTAAATAAGAAAGGAAAACAAACAATCTATATAGAGCCAATATATACAATGTCTTCTACGGCACATTAGGCCCCGATATGTGCATGGGATAACATAAAACCCAAATAGTTCATGAATCTGCTTACTTCAACTAAAAGCAGAGTAAATAGACTCAAGTTGCTGTACCTGCTTCAAGAATGTGGTCCATTGTTGGAAAGCGCTTCTTGACACAGACGCTGGTTGCCTGGAAGACAATCAGACTCCCGAGAGTCAAGTAGCGCATCAGCGTTCGACGAATTATCCGCGACGTCTCATCCACTCCGTCGACCAGCGTCGCAATGTACAGCATCACTCTGCCATCAAATCACCGACCACTCACTCCGTGCCCACCCCAGTCCTCCCCCAAAACTTACCATCGGTTGCCTTGCCTCCTTTTGGGGTGGCCTTGGGTGCCGACCAACTTTCCGACCTCCATCATCACCTTGATCTCAGCAACGACCGATTGATCGCACCGCCTACAACTGCCTTCTCGAATCATCTGTCACTAAGGCACAAAACATCCAAGAATTCCCTTTAATTCACGACCTTATATCAAGACCGTAGTCGGAACAACCTCACCTGTGAGCTACCGGCATTGATTCCTTTTCTTAAAGTTGGAGGTTGCACCGGCAAGTTTACCACAAGCAATTCAACAAACTAGAGAAATGACACCTCAGTACAGCTCTGACACGCCAACGTAAAGTGGCATAGTATCACTACTGCAAGAATTTCCTTGCAATGTACCATAAACTGGTTTGCTCTAGTTCACTTTCACTTTTCAGTCAATCGACCACACATTACCAAAAACAAACATTTTCCCCCTATGACCGCGATCATTAACCTATGACCCTGACCATCACACTTGACCCACATAGCATCAAGATGAACCAAGATGCCAAATACCTAGATCAAAGCTCACTTATTCAAAAGTTACTGTCCACACACACAAACACCAGACCAACTGCTCTACTTGAACCACAAAAATGGCAGTAAAAATTCGAGAAGCTATACACACTATCATCCAACATCAATAAAAAAAAGATTTATACAAATAACAGTGTGCAAAAAACTAGAAACTCTGTTACTAAATGCATTCCTATCTTACATTATGGTACCAAATATTGCCCTGTCCCTGAAAGTCAAATTATTTCACTAGAATTCACAATATGTGCGTCATTTATCAATACATCTGACACCCTACAAAAAAATATCGTTTACGAATGTATAAATATGTTTAACATCAACAACTGACTGTGCTGTTAACAAACGTAAACGTAAGTTTGTGTAGTCGGTACATCACGTCGTTTTATGTCCTCAATAAATGTGCTACGTTTAATGTGTCAATGTTTGACAGAAAGTGAACAGAAAGCTATTGACAATTTCTAATTATAATTTGTCCGTATAGTTAAGATTAGTTAAGTTTTCATTTATTCTTTTCTTTTTCTTTCTGTCGTTGCGTTGCAGCAATTTCCTATCAACCGATGCTCGTTGCCCAGTAATTATACTCGGTGGGCAGTGAGATATGGTCGATTTTGAGTGAAGCAGTATCGTGCGGTCCAGTGGCGTTAGCAGATATACTTGTTGTTACAACTTGTGGTGAAATAAAGTTGTGGGTGTTAATGCTATTATACTAATGTTACAACACCGAACATTAAACACCGTACCGTACATAACACAATCAGCATATTATTATCCTAACTGACAAAATTATTTCACATTTCATACACATTTAGTTGACCAAAAAATGTATTTATAAATAACTAACAATACACTTAGCTTCTTGGAGCCCGTTCTATGTGAGAGATTTTATTATGGTAAAGAAAAAAACAACGTGTACTATTTAGTTACAAGAAATGTTGCAAACCTGTCATGCCACGGAATGTTGAGGAACTGATTCCACCATCGACCAACGATCACAGCGACGTAGAAGCCAAGGACAAATGAAAGTGGAATAAGGTTTGTGAACCGCTCGCAATAGATTGCTATGTGCTCAAACACGCTGCAAAAATGAACACAACAGAGACAGTTTTGTCTCCATCAAATATACAGGTCCACAACAAATAACAAAGAAGGGAAATAAAGAAAGACAGCATCGATTGACTGAGTTAAGGTTTAATGACCCAGTCAATCTACCGGTACTCAACACAAAATAAGTCATTTCTGAGAGGCTCTTCCCCGTTAATCCCTTGGTTATTACCTACATTTAGGCTAACACAAAACTAAATTGATAACAATACAAGCAATCGTGCATCAGGAACACAAAAAAACTAAAATGAAATTTTAAAATAAACTGAAATAACAGAAAAAAAGGTTTAGGCACCACTTGTAACAGCTGGCCTGAAAATGGAATGGGCCTATTCTCAAAAAAAAGATAAGTAAGGAAGTAAAGAAGTGAAAAAGACGAGAAAGCAAAAGAAGTCAAGAAGAATACAAGCAAACATTCTATATAGTCTGAAATCAACAAATAAGCATTACAGCCCTGCAGCCCACATGGGGGAAGCAAGGCGGCAAGTGATTATATCAAAGTTCACCTCGAAAATTTGTGTAATGTTTCTTAACAGCTACCATACCAGCTAATGATGACAAATTTAGTGATAAATCAACTAATTCCTCAAAACAAACTTTTTAACAATTAATCAGAATCATTCTTTGTTTATTTACTTCAGATTTCGTGAGCTGGGGGACACGCATATATAGCTCAAGTGCTAATTTTTGTCGCAGGCCTATGTTACGACTATAGGTCAAATTTTGCACGAATATCTCATTTACGGCGGATGCGGTGGATAAGGCAACATACCGTTTTTGATCATCAGTGAGTGCAATGCGATACGTTAGACTGAGCATTGCATAGAGGACGCAGAATATAAGCATCTCCTTGTACACCAGTTTGTAGATGCTGCCCTTCCAATGTACCAGTAATCGTGAGAATACAAAGAGGTTGGCATTGGCCACTCGACCGGTGTAAGTGATCGTCATCTTGCAAATGTTTCTTCCAACAGATCAAAACTACAACTACAATGCAAACAACCAGTCAAAACAGTAAACACAGCTACATAAACATTCTCTTTCCCTCATTAGTACTGTAGCTAGGGCTGCAAACAAGAGTATAAACTAGGACTGTACCGAATATTCTATTCGTATTCTATTCGCGCCGAATAGCAGGCCAAATAGTGTATTTGTATTTTTATTCCGCGGAATAATACTGCTAAAAGTACACCGAATACAAATAGTCGTTCATTTGCACAACAAACTTAATGTAAAATCATGAGCTCGTTTCTGACGTAGGCCAATGATGTATAGCTCACGGAGTCTGAAATTTTTTTGGCACAGTGTGATTAAACAACTGACTGGATTTCACTTAACTTTAAAATTAAATTAGTTCTTGGCGAGTTTAATGACTTTGCGAGTACATATGTAGTTAAGACTCATACTAATAAATCTAACATTGAATGTAAATGAATTATCTGTTATAATGATGTTAACGTTAACAATGACGAACGACAATTACATTGCTTCAAAGTTCAATGCAACTATTCGTATTCTATTCAGCCAAATAATAGTATTAATTATTTGTATTCAGCCGAATAGTAAATACCCCCTATTCGGTATACAACCCTAGTTTAAACCCGACCTGGGTTCAAGGGTAACCTGGCCATTTTGCAAACCTAAAAACCCGGGTTTAAGCCATCACAAACCCAGGTTTAGTGTTCGCATTTAATCTACTGCACGGCTGCACCATGATGCATGTCATCGGTACTTAAACACAATCGCCGGTCATCCGAACTCCAAAGGTCGTTAACGATATGCACCGGCACACACACCATCCACTGCCTCCTACCAATAGCAGGCTGTGGCCCCACACAGGCATTGCCAGTGCACACATCGCCCTGTCTACACAGAATCAAGTCAATTTTTTACCGTGCAACACCACGCTAGCACGGTATATGCCATCATCATGTGTCTCTCTGTCTGTGTGTGTCTGTCTGTCACACTCCAGTGTATATCCAAATGGCTAAACATAGGATCACCCAAAGACACATGATAGCCCAGGGGTTCTAGTTTTTTGATGCAGGGCATACGACGTCCGACCACTGACACGGCAACTCTCCGCATTTTACCAACAACCAAAATATATAGCCCTTCCAGCCAGTTTGCGGAGTGGGCTAAAAAGTTGCTTTCTAACATACAAAGAAAAAACACCAATCCCGGTGCGGCGCCAGTATGGCCGGTGCGTAGTTCGTACACTGGCCGATGCGGCCGGTGCGTGGTTTATACACACCCGTTTTAGTTGGGCAGAACACTAGCTCTCAGGCAGATGGCCTTGTTGTGTGCTCACTTCTAACGAGCTGACTGTGTGGTGAGACGCGTATGTGACGAGTTGACTGGTAGCCGTACCGATCCTAAACATCCGCATTTTACCCGCGTCCTGAACTCCACGCCGTTACGTAAGATATGGTTTTGCGGCTTGCCTTTTGAAACTACGTCTTTAAAATTACGTTTTTACAATGTTCCAAATCGGGATATATATACCAGTCCTCCTTTTCATGTGCAAGTCAGTAAAATCGTCCTAAAAACGCTAAGTGATGCCTAGTTCGTGTGAAATAAACGCCAACTTGTTCTGACACATCCGGATTACTCACCGATTTCACCGCCATCACGAACCGTCTACGCAGAATGCAGATTTATCCGCCACAAGCCCGCGAGTCACACGCACTGCAAAACAAGGCACCGAATCAGCTTGTCCGTTGGCAACGTTCACTGCATCCTATCGCAGCCGCGTTCCCGGAAAATATTCGCAGGAAATATATATATACCTATATTTTTTAAACTCACAACAAAGAAATGCACCACATTCAACAAACAGCTGAGCAGCCGGCCGCTGCACTGCGCTGACCTCAATTGCCCCAGAGACTGACAGGCTAGTGGCTACAGGCTGAGGCTACCGCCTACAGGCTACAGGCTACGGCTGGCCTGGGCTGGCCGGGCTGGGCTGGGCATTGTCAACAGCTCAGTGCTCACGCCTTGCCAAACCAAATCAATAAATGGCACAGTGCCGATAGGGGGTGCGTGTAATTTTGTAAACGTGTAGACGTAACTTGAAAACGTTTACTAAACGTTTAAACACGAATATGGTGGACAGAAAGGACAATAATAAAACGCAGATGGTTCTCAGTTGGTTCTCAGTCATGATAACAGCATCATGGCTAGTAGACCTAATGGACGCAGTTGCCTGTAGGCTAACGTCAGCTAGAGAGCCGGATTATTGCTTAGTTTTGCATAAGTGGCCAAAATATCCTGTTGTTCTACTGTTTTATGTAGCTTATCGTGTACACGTTCACGCGCGCATCCTAGTTTTTACCGCGTTACGCTATAATAGCGCGAGTATATTAAGCCGTGGTTTCATGTGCAGTTGCTGGATCCATCTATCTAAGCATGCAAAGGTATCCGGTATATCCATTGCACCCTGTGACCACGTCACCACAATGCACAAATGTCACAGACAGACGAACGCTGGCATCGTAGCATAAGCGCGAGATGTAGGCTATAATTATATTACATCTCGCGCTAAAAAGTGTTACACGGTAACTGCGTCACGTGACCGCTGATGCATGGTCAAGGGGGACGTACGGGCATTGCAGCCGAGAAATGTTGTATTTGTGCAGCAGGCTTAGTTGTGACAGTGTGCGTTGTTTTACTGTTCTGATCCAACTTGCTTACTTAACAAGAAGCATTTGAAAAATGTTGGGCCCATTCGCCACTGCGATCCGTTTTACATTGCCATTCACCAGGTGTCGCTAATGTCGCACGCCACCACTGTCGCACGCCGCCTGCGCATCGATGTCCACGACAACGACATTAACAACGACATCGACAACGCGTGACAGAGGGGACCGCTATGGCCCCATAGAATGGGCCCATGCAATACTTACATAGGCCTAAAAGGGAATCTCGAAATAAAAATTTGGTGTGTGTGAAAGAGGCCTTAGGCTACACACCGTACACGGTTGTAAATTAAGGCACTAAAGTGAATTATCGACTTGCTACGTTGTGACGTCCAGAGACGCGGAGGATGGGAGAGACAGACAGACAGACAGAAAGCATCTCAGCGCGATAGACTGATTGTAGTAATGTACAGTGTATTCAATTAGGCTAAGCTATGTCGCGAGTGCGGTGTGGAAATGCAGCACGTAGAGGAAGGGCCTGGGGCTATACAAGGTGGTCGTCAATGGCGGATCGATTGAGATGGGTATCCCCTCGTCACCACAGATAGCACCTAAAATCACCCCGTCAGCTGCACTCGTTTCCTTCCTAAATTGCATTTTAAATGCTATTAAGGTCCGGTTTTTCCACAGCAAATTAATCTCCCGTTAATTTAATCCGGCATTAAATCCGGCAGATAATGATCAATTTACTCAGATGTTTTTCCACCGGCAGTTCGTCAATTAAATC
>Ga0209782_1000867_pt1 | contig 14477 bp, 7 predicted proteins | sample WorMetmaBAHAMAS1_FD_187390 | JGI IMG/M metagenome (GOLD analysis project Ga0209782, IMG submission 187390) | Marine gutless worms symbiont microbial communities from Max Planck institute for Marine Microbiology, Germany - Inanidrilus... | ecosystem: Host-associated > Annelida > Digestive system >...
GGTTAGTAGGGGGGCGCACTTCATTGCTTTTGCCCCTGGGCACCAAAACCATAGTTATGCCACCGCAAGTTATAGAGACTTCTCGCCACAGTTTCATAACAACCTGCACAGCTATCAAAACATCAGTGAGCTTAACAAAGGTCCACGGTGTAGGCTGACATTCACAACAAAAGCACGTCTAGTTCTGCATCTGCACTGTCACGTTCTTCATTGTGTACCTAATGGATAAGTGAGATACATGCATGTGGTGTCTGGCAGATGAACCGACTGGATGCAAAGATAGATCAGGCGCTGCAGATGCTCACCAGCCTCACTAAATCTCAGTCAGAGCTTGGTACTAATCAGAAAGAGCAACAGCACCAATGCAACTGATGCTGAAACTGATTGGCAGCAGCTTTCCAACTGGAAAGTCCTCGTGCAAGGTCGCACCAACCACTTTTGCAACAATTTTCGGATGACTGTAGTAATTTTTTGGCTGGCTGTTTACCAGTTAAGATTCACCAGGTCTGCATTTTAGCCACGGTCAGCTGATCCCAGCAATGCCATTCCAACACTTGATGGACTTATTTACTCATGTAAACTTATGTCTCTGACCTTCAAAACTGACCGAGATAGAGATGAACCAGTGTACCAAATATTAGATTAAAATGTCCTCGTGTGTTTAAAATTTATAGTCCAGATTCACAAACAAATGATTGGTCCATCAGGACCATAAAGTGGTTGGTAGTGAGCTTGCTTGTGAAATGCAGCTATGTGCATATTTTTTACTTTGCTAGCACGTACGTTTTCTGTTCACTACTCCATTTCCATTTAAAACTTCCATAAGTGTTGTTTAAGTGTTAAGTACAGTTACCAAGAATGTGGTTACATACACGTAGTAATGCTAGCACATTTCACTGCATAATTGCCTGAAATGAGACAACTATATAAACAGTGTCATTGTAGATCTATTAAAAATGTGTGCCTTCAGTTTTGCCTGTATGTTAGGTCACAGTACTGTTTGTAAGTTTCACACTTAGAGTACATAAAACACTATTTGTAGTTGCTGTTTGCAAAGAATTAGCGATGTTTCTAGTGTCACTCCGAAATATGCACCAACTGCGCACATTAAGAACGTAAGTTGCTTTTGTACATCAGACATCAAATCTGTATAATTTTGTACTGCATTATAATTAAACAAGTGAATATTTACTATGATAATGACATTTATTGTATTTTTTTTTGTATTTTACCAAATAATAAAAATATTTTCATAACGTTCGTGTTGTCATTTTGTGTAATTACAAGTGTTTTGAAAACTGGAGGCACGATGGAGAACACTTGAACCTTATTTGCCTATTGCTTTAAATTAGTTCAATTCAAAAATTCTCTTTTGGATCTAGCCAAACTTGGAGCAACTTCAGAAAATGGGGCTGAAAAGATGCTAATCTGAACTGAACTACAACAGATGCTTTGCCTGTGGATTCTTATAACAGCTGTTTTTTTTATAAAAAGCATACAGAGTTCAATCAGTCAATCTGTATAACGTCAACTTGAACCATTATGTGGTTACAATATTAACTAGTTTATGTTTTCATTTAAGGTTTGCAAAATTCACAGATAATTCGCACAATCCAATAACAATGTACAATAGGCTAGTATTTTACAGAGCTAAAAATCAGCAGCATAAAACAGCTACTGTCGTATAAGGCTTTACACATATTGATGAACTGTTAAGAAATGTCAGTGTGAAAAGCCTTGAAATGTATATCACTGCAGCAAATCACTACATTTCGTACAACAATCACTACTCTATTTTGGCTGGTCAACTAATGGCCCACAGGTACAGCTGACAAAGAAAGCAACATCCATGACTACTGACATTATGACAACATTATTGGAACAGCACGACTAGACACGTGTGCAATGATGTGCCATCCTTAACACTACAGATCAAGATTAACCAATGCCAATCTCTCAAGTATTCACGCAATAAAGTCTGATGGGTGAAAAGACTGCTAATGTCATTATATCTACAGTGTAAGTGCTCTGTATGCACAAGTCATCACTTCCTTGAGTTACAGCAGGAATACAGATGCATTACAATTATACAAAACTCAAATGGGAAATGCACGCGTAAAATGTAAAAAAATCACTGAATAAACGTTACATCTAAGCTAAGAAATACATTTAAGTAATCTCCTAAATATGTTGAGCACAAGTTGTAACGGACATGGCTGACTGGTTAGAATTTAGTGCCATTTTCAACTCTATTCAAGTATAGTTTATCGTGCCTGTAGGATAAAAATTTATCATACAAACTGATACAGTCTACAACACTGACAGCTTATTCCTAAGCAGAAACTGACTGATGAACAAACACTATTCTTCTGTCAAGTTTGGCAATGTGGGACTTTCTCAAGTTCTGATCAGCTGCCATCTTGACATCTACAAAGACTTAGGACGGACGATTTAATTGACGAACTGCCGGTGGAAAAACGACATCTGAGTAAATTGATCATTATCTGCCGGATTTAACGCCGGATTAAATTAACGGGAGATTAATTTGCTGTGGAAAAACCGGACCTTAGCAGGAATCAAATCCCAGTTACCCATGTGATAGTTCATCAGCAGCAGCAGCTGCTTTTACAGGTCAACAGGAAGTGTATACAAGATAAACAAAAAATAAACCGCTGCAACAGACAGATAACCATGCCAGCACCCTGACACTCAATTTTGCCCAACCAACAGTCTCAATGCACTGAAGGCAAAAAACAATACAGACACCAATAAACTAAATAAAAATGAAACCAAAATAGAGACGTTGGCACGTGTTCCAATGAGAGTCATGTGTTCGAGCTGTTTGTACCATCTAGTGAACATGATTGAATGGTCCGACAACTCCCGGTCCGAAATGATATCGATGCCAGATGTCACGGAGATCTAATCTGCTGTTTCGAAATTACTGTTAGTGGACTGCAAGACTACCAAAAATTACGTACCTATGTGCATCTGCGTCAGCCATTCTGCATTATTATTCAGCTGACCCCGCCATATTTACACGGAATAAGAGTAATAATTAGTGATTAACACCATTGCTCTAGATTTGCCACATCCATCAATTAATTACTAAGCTGCCAATTGAGAACTCTGTTTACAATCTAGTTGAAAACCGTGACTTTTTTCCCCCAGTAAAAAATCAGGGATAGTCCCGCAAAACTAAAACCTGGATTGACAACGGGCACCTGTTAGACGTTATCTCCAATCCCCGATTTCCGTTGGCACGTCTCTTGAGATTAGCCATTGAAACATAGAAATAAGCAGCGGCAGTTCAGTAGTTGACAGTTCTACCACATACGAATCAGCGACTAGCTAACCATAATTACACCTGACCAAAAAACAAATAAGGTCTGTCCTAACAAAATACCACTGCTTCTGCAGTCCATATGTAAGGGTCTCCAGGGGCGACGCTACAGGGGGGCCCGCCCCTCGCCCCATCGGGGAGGACTTGCCCCCCGGTGGGGAATTTATAGGTTTTTCGGCGGAGATGATGGCTAAGGAGGGGAGAGAGTGTGATCATCGATAAGACAGTAGCATAATTCATGCATGTCACATTTGTAAATCGTAACGTAATTGCTATAAATAGGCTTACACGACATTAGAGGCATACACTAATACGGGTAATTGTTGTACGGAAGTTCAAGGTCAGTCAGTATCTCAGCCCCCCTTTCCCCGTCAGGGAATGTTGTCCCCCATTGGGGTGATCCCCGGCACCACCACTGAGGGTCTCGTCTTCCCAGTTATAATTTCTGACATAACCATACACTCACAATTTACAGACGACACTGAGGCAATGTAGGTTAATGAAAATCTGAAATTTATTGACGTGGACAGTACATAACATAAAACAAGTTCTACTAAAAAACAACAACAACAACCACGTGATCGATGACAACAGCAACAATGAACGTAATCTTCGTGCCGCCAACTACGACCTACTGAACACTGTTTATGTACGCCTGTTCAATGAAGCAACATTCATCAGCAAGCCTATATTACAAATGGCAGGATTAAATTAACAAACAACACAAATATACCGCCACTATGAACAGATCAGCAGTACAGCAGTAAGGCACAGATACTATAACAATGCAGCAACATTCACAAGGCAAGGTTCTTTCACAGATCACGTTTCTGCCACTTTCGATTATCACTGTAAACATAAACTCTCGCAGCTTCAACAAATGGTGACGCAACTGCAATTATCTCAGCACCACAATATCTATGATTTGCAAAGTTCAGAACCACTGCAGTAACAATATCAGAAATTAGGGATGTACCGGACTCAGTTTTTCAGAATGTGACTGGAAGTGATTTTGCCAAGTATCAGATTAGACATCCGGTCAGAACCAAAGACAGAACTAAATAGTGCGTTATACACTTCATTATACTGTATGCCTCTCATAAAACTACATTAATATTTACAATTACATACATGTACGTTGCATACAGCAACATAAATATTTGTCAAATCTATTAAAAAAAATTCCGCTACATAATGCTTGGCTTTTTATTGTTGATCATGTTAACACAATGGTTTTGATCTATTGTTTACAATTTATATGGCACCTTCAGCTGAAGGCATTAAAATATCCAGTCTTCATATCTGGTAATTTATGGCTTTTTGCCAGAGCTGGAACCAGATGATGAAAAATGACTGGATAACTTGCCAACTAGAACCGGAGCAGAAAATCCAGTACATCCCTATGAGAAATATATTACTGCATTGCACATTATGAGAGGACACGTACAACAGGCATTGGCATTATCATGCAAGTCGGTGGTACCATCTAGCTGATGTTCTTGTATTTTGTGAAGAGGTTGTACAATACACGTAAAGTTGACTTAATGTCAAGGTTTACAATGTCTGCAACATCACAACACAATGCAACGTCATGACAAACAGGGTAACCGGGTGCAGCAGTTCTACTAAATAATTCTTTCGACTCAACTTTTCACACACTTGGCCCAACAAATGTTAACAGGCGCATCAGATGATAATGATGTGAATGTATTAAACTAAACACAAATCATATATAGTCGATAAAGCATTAAAGTTTTACAGTTAACCAAAAAATCAGTGAATAACAACAGTTCAAACTGAAAGAGCTAATCGATAAAAATATACCTTCTGGTCGAGCTTTTGGCTTACTCAATCCAGCATCCTGCATGAGTTCAAAGGAAAATGAAACATTGAAAATCTAAAAAAAAACACAACATATGATGAATTTCTACGTCGTATCCACTATGCAGCAAAAGCCAAACTGCATCACATGTCACAACAAGTCAGCACAATGCAGAGTAATTGGAGGCAGCTGTTGCATACAAAAATTTCTTGCATGTAAATGGAGTAGTTTTTTTTTATTTTGCAGTGATCACGTAAATCTAAAAAACTATACTCCAATGCTCCGGCACACATCAACACAATTCAGGTCATATCGCGACTTTAAAGTAAAGATTATATTGTAAATATTACAGATTTAATACAGATTAATTATTGGAGTAAAGTAAGTGTAAGTTTTTATTACATTTTTATATTTATTTTAATTTAATTTAATTTTTTTATTCCTAATGTGCAGCCCAGGTTTAGTCAATGTCCGGGGGGCATCGTGGACTGCTGCACTACAGATGCCCGAACAACAGAAGTTACAACTCATTCTCCTCGCACTGACAATTAGCTGGTTTACTCAACAACGAGTTTGTGTTCACATCACAGGTCAGACACTGGCAATTCTCGTCATAATGTTATTGGGGCCATTCCATGGGGCCATAGCGGTCCCCTCTGTCACGCGTTGTCATTGTCGTCGTTGTAATCGTCGTCGTTGTCGTGGACATCAATGCGCAGGCGGCGCGCGACAGTACCGCTAGTGACATCTGCTGAATGGGCATGAGGCGGCTCGTTGTGGCGAATGGGCCCAACATTTTTCAAATGCTTCTTGTTCTTAAAATTAAAATTTTCTGACATTTGAACAACAGCACTTAGTTCTAGCACCACCATGCAGCTGTGTGGCAGCTCTCAGTCTGCAATGTTGATGTCACTGTGTAAGGTTGTCCGAGGTAAAGTGAACCTACATTTTATTCTTCTGTTCCAAGTTAAAAATACAGCATCCATCTATGCTCCATACACCCACATCATTTTGTACTCTTCATAATTAATCTTCATAATTAACTGACTCACTGTGAATGACTGCCAAATGACATAATAATACTACTAAAAATACATGAATCTTACAATGTGCTCATTTAATAGCAGAGACACAAAAGCTCTACGAAAACATGACACAAAAAATGTAAACAGTTTAGCTGCCGACACAAAATTACCTTCTGTTCATTAGTCGTTGGAGTTAAATGAAAGTGATAGAGTGGCACAAAATATCCTTCGAGGAGTCCCATCAGCAGCACCAGATACACACCATCGTGAAACTGCACAAAGAACATCACAGTTACTGACCAATAGGCAATATCACTAGATTCTTATCAGTATTACTTCGATAACGATTGAACTATTCAACTGATCAAAAATCAACGAGAATAAACATGATCAACTGCAATTCACAGTTCTACAAAGCAAAGCAACAAAAGTGAGAAGTTTCATTTACACAAAATGTTCATAATGTTACCAAAAATCAAATTTCAGTGTAAAGTTGTCTTTAAAATTATATTACATGTAAATTACAGCATGCAAACCAGAGCAAGTGATCAAGCAGTTTCTGGAAGGCAAATATATATATAAACACAAACAACAAACAACAGACCGAATATGAAAACTTCAAATTTACACACTCGCGATAGTGACTGTCGGCTTTATCGCTAATATACATCTAGTATATGTGTATACTCTGTTTTAGGCAGAATTAGCAGAAATTGCAGAATACAACAAATTTCCAACTGACTCCAAGAACAGACCGAGATGTATGCAGCTGTAAAACAACACACTAGTAACCTGTGAGTCAAGATCTGTAACTTCCAGATTGATCTTGTTCAAATGCTTGTTGACAAAGTTGATCAGCGACTGTCAGCAACACACATTACTTCTTGTCAACACTGCAGAAGGTAAGTGACTGACACATCGATTTACCAGCCTGATGACCACTTTGCCGGTCCAGGTAGAGCAACTGGTTTGGTGTGTGTGTGTGTGTGTGACTAAACAATAACTATCAAATAAAATAATGTCTGAGATAGATATTTCGCATGCAGATTCATCAACATTACTTTCGTGGAGATTGAAGGTCAAGGACACGGGTTAAAGTTCAAGGTCACAGGATGCGAAATGTTCCTCTTTTGGCTACGGATCCACGTTATAAGGTAACATACACATTCTCAGTCATCACAGGGTAGCATTAGCATCAAATGTGTGCACTACATTCATACAGTTTATTATTTGTCAGGTTCATTGGGCCCATTCCATGGGGCCATAGCGGTCCCCTGTCACGCGTTATCGTTGTCGTCGTCGTTGTGGACATCGATGCGCAGGCGGCGTGCGACAGTACAGTGGCGACACCTGGTGAATTGGCATGAGGCGGCTCGTTGTGGCGAATGGGCACAACATTTTTCAATTGCTTCTTGCTGTGCTAAAGTGGTCTGTGCAACTTTGAGTGAAAACTATTTAGCTATATCAGTCTTTCATAATAATCATCCAGTGCAGAATAAACATTACACAGACGGCACTGTACAAGAGATTAATCTCAAGCTATATTTATCAGCCACGTAATACACAAATGAAGTGACAGGGTACAAACCCTTTTGACAACGTTCAGCTTGTCCGGAGCATGATCAAATAGTGTGTCAAATGCATCACGCTCTGCAGACAAACCCAGTATCAACACCTCAGCATTAACACGACTATGCAACTCACATAAATCGTTTCACTTTAACTGAGTATCGCTAACAGTACTAAACTAGAGTTAGATCAGATCTTGGTACTGAACCACATCTGGTCCACTGTTGGCGCTGGTCTATTTTTGCAGACTGGCACTGGTCAAACTATACAAGTAATTACTATAGTGTCTGCAGCATGTTATCAACGTCAGTGATTTGTTCTAGATGCTAAATTTGAACAATATCTAGATGAACCAGCCACACTACTGCAGGATTCGGTTACCAGTTAATTACCACCATCAGCTGTAGGAAATATGGCACATTTTATTGCTGTCTGTCACTACTGGAACTCGGCCAGTCCAAGCGACATAAAATTACTGAATCGGTCTGGTCCAGTTTTTTGTTAATCATTCTAACTTTAACTGTAACTGTAACTAAAGTATTTATATTGCACTTCCTACTAAAAGACCGGAAGCGCATTACAGAGTCATTTACATATATTCAGCGAAACTCCAGTTAAATAATACAGTTTTAAGACGGCATTTGAAAGATGTTGTTGTCGATCAGTGGAGTTTGATGTCAGTAGATAGACTATTCCACACTCTATACTAAACAATATTTTATATCTGCATTCTGTTTAACATAATGAACTAGTGATACATTGGTTTCATTTGACAGCATAATTTTGGTTGGTTGGAGCTTAACGGCGCTTTTAACACAGGTCATATCGTGCCATTAAGGTAAAGACTGTATTGTAAATATTACAGATTTAATACAGATTAATTCTTGGAGTAAGGTAAGAATAGTACTGATGTCGTGTTTGATTAAAGAAGAACATTCTGTTAGTATATGCTTGACAGAAAGAAGTTGATTACAGTTTATACATTTTGGAGGATTTATGTGTTCAAGAATGTGTTAAACGAGTATGTCCTATATGTAATTTGACAGCATAATCTATGCAATTTCTACATAATAAGTTATTTATGTTATCTTACTGTTTTAGTATACCTCGTTACTCTAAAACTAGTAAAGACAATCTAGTCGCACTATTACTTACCAAATCGTCCACCGATATCTCTACAATCAAACAGCAAAAAAAATTAGTTTATTATAGCAAATCACAATTAGAATACAGCAATAGTTCAGACATAGAGTAGTACGTCAACAACTGCAGAAAAATATTACACAGCAATACAGTACATTATTATTCAATGTGACTGGATTAGTTTACACTATATGTTTTGCATGTGTGTGTGTGTGATGTTGCTATATTGCAGCTAAATACCACGATAGATTAAGTTATTTTTGGCACAAACCTTAGAACAAATGATAGCTACTTTGTACTAGATGGAGTCTGGATCTACTATGGTGTCTCTGCACTCTTTCAGTTGCTGGACCATGGTCTGGAACTCTCCCTCGGATTTTATCCGGGACCCAACGATCAATGCAGACAGTGAATTTGTATGTGAATGTGTTTCAGACATATAATTAAAACGAACTTGTTTGGTCGATACTACTGCATCCAGTGCATTGGAGGTTCTAGACTACACTCACAATACATAAATCTAATTACTTAATCACAGAAGGGGGTTTGCCCATAATGGGTGAAGGGGTGTAGGCATGACACTAACATGTTTTCTATTCATTTCCTACTGTAATCTACAGATGTAACTGAAAATCACTGGCTATGACAAAACTATTATACTGGTTCAAGTACTGAATGGCAACAAAATTAGTAATTACAGCAAACTGATCAATTATTCTTGGTTACTGTAAATGTAAACACTCGGATAAATATGCAGACCCACTCTGGGTCTGACCAAGACCTTTAATTTTTGACCTCAGGATCAAGGGCCCACCATGGACTATATCTCTACAGTGTTTGGTGTTGATAGCTAAAGCCACTTTCCTCTTAGAGCACGGACAAATGGACTGATGTAATTATTATGTCTTGGCCACAGTCAGCTGGGTAATTAACTGAAACAACAGCGGTAATCAGTTATCACGATAACTTACTCATTTGTCTTTGTAATCTCACGTGCAACCGTCTTTGACTGCAGCATGTTCTCGCGCTTCTGCAAACAGCACACAGTTTACAGTCACAGTCACTGACTACCAGTGTTTGGTGAACATAACGCAAAACATGTGCAGCACAAGCAATCAACCACATCATATCTATCCACAACAGAGTCTCCATCTCACCTGGACGACAATGACATTAATGACGACATTTTCAGGTAGTCTGATCGGCGCCCTGTAGTATCGCGCCAAGGTCACAAGCAGGTGGAGTATTGCAACTAGGTTCTTGGAGTGAATGCCTGACAAAAATGCAAACACACACAGTCACACATACACTACAAATTATCAAATTACCTCGCACATGTAATGTTATGTTTCGTTGATAGTTCACGTTCGACGTAGCGGCATGCGCTTTGGTAACAGTTTTGTGTTAGTTGGCATGTTTGAAATATCTATTATTATCTATCTTATAATAATCGGACACTCTGTCTGCATCACAAGCGTGAAGTGCGATACACAGAGCCACAGGCCTGACTGGGCCAGGCAGGGCTGGCAGCCTAGCTGGCAAAGGGCCTAGCGCCCCGTGCCTAGTGGGCCAAGTAGGCCGGCCGGCCGCGGCGACTGTGAGGCCACATTCGTGCTCCACAATCACACTTTTGCAATCGCGCAAAAGCGTGATTGTGGCTCGTCCTTATTATTATTACATGTGCTAACATTTCTGCTGTTCACATTATCGTCTTAACAACATCAACTGAAATCACACACAACTATGTTCTATTTATTTATCTATAGCAATGATGAAGTCAAACAGTATGGTGCCATAATGGACCCTACCGAGTATATAATTTACTTGTCTTCCACAAAACCGGAAGTATACAATGTCTTGCATAGTTATCAGAGAAGGACTGAGCCATGGCCACAGTTAACAGGTCACACAAAATTTTGTGAGGTCTGAACGAGTAGTTTTTGATATATGCGAGCGGGACACATAGACAGACACGGTCACTGTACTACTTCGCATCCTCACTGGGGACAAAGTAAAAACAGTAACAAGTCCTTTTTTACAGTACTCACTATTCAGTCAGTTACATCAGATCTGCAGTGCATAACACGAATCCATGCTGACAATAACTTAAGTAATACAGAACAGTACAATAAAACAAAGTTCATACTGTCAAATGATCAATGCAAAACGACGTACTGTCAACACTCCACTTCTGGTCGACCCAGGAAGGTGTCAGGTTTAAGAGATGGTTCACCATGTCCAGAACCTCACGTAACTTCTGCTTCTGTCCCATCTCGGACTGTGTTACTTCAGGTACTTCAACTTTTACGCCTCCCAATTTCTCTAGAACACCAAAAAATGTGTGATGTGACTCTACGCAGATTTTGCACATCCGAATTTATTACCATACAACTTAAAGAGCAATGTGTTCCAGCTAACAACATTATGACATCGCAGTCCAAAAACTTTGTAGCATATAATTATGAGTATGCTTATCACAGTTTATTCTTACACAGTTTTACTACAGTTATTTATAACTGCTAGAACACTCATGTTGCAGCAGCTCTGTAAAATGTTCTGCATACGGAATAGTAAACTGTTACAAAGATGTTTCTTTATCCTAAAATAAGAAGTACTTAAAATGGCATAAAATTATTGAGAACATGGCCAATTTATTACAAAAGATGAAAATACTGTTGTCATACATCAACAGTATAACATAAATAACAAATTTAACCACATCAAACCTGATCTAGACAAATTAATTTTTAGTAAATTAATGACTAATATTAAACAACTTTACATACAATAATTAATATGTGTGTAATCTCTTAAACAGTCTTTGTACTCTACAAATGGGTGCATCACAAGTGCATTTACGTTACATCAGTAATGAAAACATATACAAGTGTGACACTAATAAACTATTGAAAAGCTGCCGTAGACATTATTGACATTTCACACCACCACTACAAGCTCCATTTTAATGGTCATTTTTATATGAACTTGGGTTGTCCTAATAGCTTTCTTGCACTATTCGTTCCAGATAAAAATCTATAGGTAATTACTCCATCCCAGTAGGGCAGTGGAGTACTGTGATGAACATGTCTGTCTGTCTGTCTGTCTGTATGTGAGAATGTCTGTCCACATACATATCTCAGAAACCACATGTATCAACTACAGCTAATTTTCTGTGCGTGTGGCTTCGTCCTCCTCTGGAAGTGGTGTAATACATTATGTACTTCTGGTTTTGTGGCTGATGTTATGTTTTCTTATAATGGACCCAATGGCAGCATGATGCTACAGTAGCCTCGCTGCAATTAGTGTACAGCTTTGTACTCCCTAATGTGTGGTACCGCATCGTGTTCTACTCCTAGATGATGTTGGATGTCAAGACTACACGAGTCCCTCGTGAATGGGACATAGTATGCGATACATGATAACACTCCACTGACGAACTTCCGTCGCCAACCGCCAGTGGCAGAGCTGTAATAGCACTGATGAGAACTCTGGGCACCGGTAGAACAGATAACACAGAACTGAGCTACCAGGTTATCTATGGAGAAATATTCGTAATAATCTCATACCAATAAGTTTCTGCAGAATTTGTCCATCAAACAGATCTTCTTCAAGGTCTTTAACGATGATTCGGAAATCAGCAAGTTCATCATTAATCCAATCAATCAACACCTAAGAGTCAATGAAGCACATAAATACAAACGCCGATACATCCTTTAATAAGTAAACTATACAAACAATAATGCAAAAACTTCACGGTTTAATACAGGATGTTAGAAGCCAAGTCACACACCTAAAACAGCAAAAAGCATTTTGTGACTGTACACAGACTATCATTATAAACTTGCTTATAGTATTATGCACCATTAACTATTCATAAACAGTAAGGGTTCTAATGCGGAAGCTCGCAAAATGTCTGTGTTAGCCTATACAGCACTACCAGGGCAAGGGTGGGAGATGGCTGCCTCTGCCGGGTGGCAGATAACTCTGTGATCCGATACGGCATGCAGGCTCCCGTAGCGGTGCAGTGCTTCTAGCACAAACTGCTATACTGCTTTACCCTTTACCTTTACCTAGTTCACATCTGCTAAGTTTACATTTCAACAAATTGTGCAGTGACTTGACAGTGTACTATAGACCAATACATGTACTTCAAATACAAAATCATTTGACTAGTGCTGTGGAGGTGCCACTAGTTTTGCAAGCATCCACATTAGAATCCTATACCATAGCAAGAAATAGCAGTTAGAAACAGTCAAAGTAGCACATCCACAGCAGTCAGCTGGACTACGTAACAAAAACTGATTTTATTCACTACAAGCCTATATCTTTCTTATGTCCTGTCTTTCCACAGCAAATTAATCTCCCATTAACTTAATCCTGCATTAAAACCAGCAGATAATGACTAACCGAAAAATTTTTGTTTATAAACTCGCTTTAACTTCCATGGTAACAGGATCACGTGAATATCACTGCACATACTGACAGCCAATCAGATACGGCGAAACTAGGTGCAGTTAATGAAGCATCAAACTAATCGCCCATTTACAAACTGGTGGTCAGGAATGCATGGAAAAAATGGAACTTGGTTAATGGACGATTAACTTCGACCATTAAGTTAATGAAAGATTAACTAATGAGAGATTTAATCTGCGATGGAAAAAACGGCCCTTAATGTCATATTCTTAATTACTGGATACTGGTTTACCATTCTCAACCACTGTGCAAGTATGAGAATGTGAAAGCACCCAGACCTGGAGTAACTCTTTGACCTTTGCATCTTCGCGTGAACTTGGATCAATCATCATTCGCTCTTCATTTTCCTCTTTAGTGACAACAAAATGTAACATGCTCACGTCATAATGGGTTAAGTAACACTAACAATCACAGAAACAACTAGAAATGTTATCCGGTTACTGTGTAACTTGTTTCCATTTTTGAAATCGTTCATACACCATTTGCGCGTGTTGCTTATCACTTGTTATAATGCTGCTATTTGGCAAAATAAAGATGAATATATATATATATATAGTGAATCATCCAAATGGTTTTCGTTCTTGTGAGGTGTGCCATATACTATTATCATCGTCATCATTCTTATCACTTGGACAGCACAACCATTGCCTGCAGCTGCCCTACAATTAACAGTCCCTTCCCCTCATGAATGGATGTTAGTGACACTCCAACAGAATGAGACAATAATCTGACACTGTTGACAATTACTCACGATGGTCGTCCCACAGCCCTCTAGGTAACTGACTGTGAGAATGTTGTCATGTCTCCATCAGTGACTGGAAACAGCCCAACTTTCCAACCGACCGATGGGTGATGGGGAAACGAAAAACGGTTAGTAACCGCTTTTCACTAAACGTAAACCATTGCTTTCAATCTAGTTTTAACATCTTGGAAATAACAATGCAATGCTGATGACAACAACAACTTTAAAAACAACAACAACAACAACAGATGTGTTTCTATCTGATGGCACTGGGTTCTTTTAGTAAGGAACCTTTGGTGCCACTTACTGTTGCCTCTATGACTGTTGAACGTGTGCCAGCGTATAAACTTTTAGGCGTCA
>Ga0209782_1000868_pt1 | contig 14476 bp, 12 predicted proteins | sample WorMetmaBAHAMAS1_FD_187390 | JGI IMG/M metagenome (GOLD analysis project Ga0209782, IMG submission 187390) | Marine gutless worms symbiont microbial communities from Max Planck institute for Marine Microbiology, Germany - Inanidrilus... | ecosystem: Host-associated > Annelida > Digestive system...
GTAGGATAGGAAAAAAGTACCAGTCAAGAGTAGTGACAGAGGCATATGTTTGTGTGAAAACAACATTCCTAAAGTTGTTACTGGAAAGCCTGTCATTGTCACCGAGCAGCATAATTTGGTACTGGTTGCAGCGCAGTGATATCCTACTACACCTTGAAAGTTGACTATAGTTCTGGCATTGATTGCACTGGCAATACATCACAGACTAAGTGTTTATCTTAATATGGACTTAAGGCATAAGGGAGACGAGCACCCCACCTAAGTAAGTAAGAAAGTAAGAATATATATTTATACACGGCACAAAAAATCACCAGTCACTATGCGCCGCAGCCCTACACAAACCAAACCTAACTCCTATTTACCTTTGCCTTAAGAGGTAGTGGCAGAGGTATTTGACTGGAAAGCAATCAGTCATACTAGCCATCCATCACCAACTCTTCATGAGCTTATTTGGCCGTGAAAAGAACATGACTATGCTCCTGTAAAGTATAGAACTCTTTCAACTTCACATTTATCATTAATTGATTGACTGAGTTAAGATTTAACTTCCCACTCAACACAAAATAGGTTCAAAATAGGTTATTTTGGATAAGCTCCTCTTAGCCAATCTGTTGGCTAGTACTGCGGAAAAAATCAAAACCACGAGAAACAACGAAAAAATGTACAATAAACCTAAGCTAATTCAAAACTAAATCTATGACACCATAAGCAATCATGTATCAGGAACACAAAACTATTATAACACAAAATAAACTTAAAGAAAAGAAGAATGCATGTTTAGTCACCTCTTATGACATCCGGCCTGGAAATGGAGCAGGCCTATTCTCAAAGAAAAAGATAAATAGGAAAGTAAATGAAAACAAAAAATAAGAAAGTAAAAAAGAAGAAAATAAGGAAGTTAAGTAACCAAGCAAATGATCGACATAGCACTGAATCAACAAATGAATCAAAAGCACATTACACGCCCAGAGCCCACACGGAGCTCATGATTATCGTAAAAGAGAATGTAATGTACCGTAAACAATGCCCAGCATTCAACATCATCAACAGTGCTGAAGGCCACACTAGGCTGACAACATTTACAATACAAAAAAGTCCAAAGAGGCAATTGTTGTCCAGAGTTTAACATGCTATGGGGATCAACAGTGAATGAAGAAAATTTTTTTATAAAGAAAATAAACCAAGTAATCCATGAGTTCACTGAACACAGTGCAATTTTTGATGCATGTAAGTAGAAAATTCAGCATAACAGACATGTAGAATATTTCACTGAAAATGGCCCACTATACATCTCACCACAAGTAATTTAAAATGTAAACAGTGCATAACTAACAGAAAGAGCAAACATTAATGTACAACTGTGTAACAGCACGTTGCCATTCAACTAGCCATCTGAAAGAAGCCGCTCAAACTCAGGCTTGTTCCTTTGCTTGGTGAAAGTCGATGAAAGACATGCAAAATCTCAGATGTTATGAAACTTGAAGTCCAGGCAATGATGAAAATTCCGACAAAACTGTACAGCAAATATCACCAATGGTTAATGCCTTTTGCAAGCATTAAATTGCAATGGAAAATAAAATAAAAACAACAAAAGAAAAACTTAAAATATTTTAAAATTGTAACAGTTAAAATTTGATTAGCATTAAAATTAGTATTAAAATTTGATTAGTATTAGTGTTATCAACTGCTTGAGTAGGCCCAGTGTGTCAATAATAACTGCTAATTTATATTATTACATAGCATTTATATAACACTGAAAAAACTGCTGTAGGCTGACGTGATCTATTGCATTACTCATGCAGAAATGGCAGTTGACATTTCAATTTTCAACTGACATAAAGCATCCCGTGGGTTTCTTGGTGACAGACTGGGGTCTTGTTATAGGAGGAATGCTTTTTCTGATGCTCAAACAACACTGTAAAATCACTGAAGGCAATGTGGAGACATAAAGCAGTTAAATGCAATGCTAAAATGACATGAAATATAATTCTCACCAAGTTCATCAGTAACATGGTGATACGAATTCGTTGACATCATCTTACAATCACTAGTCCATGCAGCAGGTTTCCATTTCTGCCACTATATTCAACAGCAAAAACAAATAGCTCAATCAATTTATGGCATCCCAAGATCTTCAATAAATGGATCATGTGAATTACCTAATAGATACAAACCCATATGTAGCATCGTGGAAAGTAAAAAATCCACATTTAGAGTAACAAACATTCAACTAAAAGTAAATAATTGCATAAGCCCACAATAATAAAGCAAAAACAATAAGGTTCCCTTCCCTTACTTTTTATTCCTGTGCCAAAAAGTGAAACAAACCAAAATTGAATTTTACCCTGCTCACTGTTCTCCAACTGATCATTGAAAAACTTATTCGTTTATATCCAACTCCGAAATATTATAACCAGCATTGTCACCTAGTAGCTAACAGCATCTCAGATTTGATAATGATTGACAATCATCATTATCATTACTAATAAATGCCATGGCTTTGCAATTCTGCTATTCCCATATCTCGTTCAGTTATGTTGAGTCTTCATGATAACTAAATATGAGGTCTCTTTCTCAATGACATCTGCTGGCTCACCAGCTGGGCTAGCACTCGGCACAAGGCAATGTACTCGTACACTGTATGATAACGACACATCACATGAGCACTGCCCACTGCTTCTATACAAACACAACTGTCTTATGGCCATAATACACGTCAACCTGTGTTAGCTGGCAGCCTAAGTTAAGAACTGGATGAATTTGTTAAAGTGTTACTGCCCACAGGCCCTTGCTGACTGCAACTAGCAGATTCTGATTGGGAGGAAGACGCTTCCTCCGGCATGCCATTCCACGGCATTCACTAGTTCATCCAAAATGCTGTAACAGCCGAGTATTAACAACTCTGCCGATAAAAAAAAATATGTTCTTGGCTACCAAACTGGTTTGACGGTATAGAAGGGAGATGATCTTTGTTTATGTGAAGGCGACAACCAAAAACATATCAATAAGCATGGTTTGTTATTGATGACAATACATTTGTCATCCTTCAACTTGAACACTGCATAATTTTTAGGTTTATTTTTGCATTACTTATTTTTACAACTGACTATTTTTGGCATAATGCACTCTGCAAAGAAACTTGTTATTTTCAAATTAAATTCTGGCTCTATTTTAATGACTATGTGATCCCACATTCATTTTATGTTTCCACAAAAGAAGATCCAGTCAAAATTTTGCAACATGTAACCGATGTCACGTGTGAAAAAGTACAGTGATGGAGTTAACAGAAGACAAAAACATTCAATGATATGATAAGCTGCATGGACACAAAAAGTGTAATAGACTGACAGACAGAGACTGAGACAAAGGAGACACACAGGTACAATAGCATATACTGTAGTTACAATAACATATTCTGTATTTGCCCAGAATGCATCAATTGGCAGTAAAATTAAGCAAGTACCTCTGAGTTGTGCTGCCATATACAATATACTGGAACATTCAAAACAACTGGATTATTTCTTCTGAAAGTAAATTCTATTCTTAATGCATACAGCACCTGCAAATCAGGAACATGAACAACATAATACAAAGAGCAAAGTAATAACTAATGATTACACAGAATGTGCATCATATTGTATTATATTACTATTATATCAACCTTTAATTAGAAACACGTGTAAATAGTCAACAGAATCATTCATGTTTACATTTAACAACTCCACAGAAACATACATTACCATGATACTGTGACCAAAGGTAGTCGCAGGTACGTCGAAAACATTCATATCTCCCATTGGAATTAACAGATCATCAAGACCGCTGATAACAAAACAATCAACAAGTCAGTCAATCAATCAATCAATCAATCAATCACATTTCCAGAACAACCACAATAAAATTCAGAACTAGAAAGCATGCGACATATTTGGACAACACAGTTGTTTACTTGTTTATTTATGAGCAGTCTGTGCCACACTACCATCATTTTGTTTACATTTCACAAAATGATCGATCTGCCACATTTTGGTGGTGAAAACTCCCAAAAAATGGGCCTACAACCCTGCAAATCAAATGTGGCCAAGAGTTTTTACAATGCATCTACCCACCAAGTTTCATTATCCTATGTTTAATTGTCCAGAAGTTATCATGTTGACAAACAAACAAACAGATTCGGTCAAAAACATCCACCTCACTCCACTATGCTAAGCCAGTAAAGAAACAGTAAAACATTAAGACCAAATAACTGAAAATATTCCACCAGAGGACAGAAAGGCTAAAAATAAAACCAGCACTTACAACTGACCTAAACAGAATGCAAACACAACACGTGCAATGCAGGCATACAGTAAATTAAATATTACTGGTAAAGTGATACTCTTTAAGTAATACAATGTGCACCTATCCATAATTAATTATTAGTATCTACATACACACATTTAACAGCTTCTTTTCCAGGACAACCTGGGTAAGCCAGTACACAAAAGGAGGAGCCATTCTGGATTTTAATAAAGCAAGAAAAAGATGGGTGTGGGGGGCACTGGTATCGGTGGACATAAGCAAATCATTTGCTCTTCACTCCAGACAGATAACCAGACTAGCAACCCATAACTCTATAATTTACGAGCCAGATGCTCTTCCAGCCACCCAACCAACAGTGTCAAAGCACTGAAAGCCAGTAATAGTATCTACGTATTAATGATAAATTCATTAGTCTGACATCTGTTCACAAAATCCCAACTTGTCTACCTAACGGAACTACCCCATTTTAGCTGGTTCATAACGTCCCTATTACAGTATCGAAACTTTGTTAATTTTCCTTACACAGTCATATATCATTATCATTATTACGCCTCTTATAATGACAGATTTTTCCATAGCTGTTACTGTACTACATATAAATATGAGTGCAAAAATACAAAGCTAATACTACTTGATAAGCGTAGTTCCATCTTTATCACGAACACAACCACTGTCCCAGATGACAAATGCACTCCCATCTTCACACTGCTCGGGGAAGACACAGTTGTCATTCGATGCCATATTACATATATGAGGTACTAGTGTACCAAACGATGAGCTCCAATTTCTGCCGACACAACCAATCAGAGAACTGTAAACTGGCAGCAATTTCTCCATTGACAAACGAGTCTCTCGCAGCAACTGCAATTAAACACAACACAAATTCTATATGTCTGATTAATTACAGGATTCAGCAACAGGAGGCCTATCCTGATACTCAACCAGCAATGTCAGAGCAGTGAAGGTATGCTATTGCCACATAATGACACCTGTTTACTCGCTTCGTTTCTAGGACAACCTGGGTAAGCCGGCACAAGAGAGGTAAACTGTATCGGGATTTAACGAAGCTAGAGATGACAATGTGGCAGTAGTATTAGCGGACCGTAAGCAATTCATTTACACCTCAGTCCAGACAACCATGCCAGCATGTCATCATTCAACTGTTTACAGGCTAGAATGATTGACTGAGTTAAGGTTTAAGATCCCACTCAACACTAAATAGGTCATATCGGAGATGCTCTTTCCAGCCAATCTCTTGGCTAGTGCTGAGAAAATCAAAATCAAAGGCTGGAAGGAACTGATTCACTATGGCTCTAGTAACAAGCTTTACTGCTACTCTTTTTGTCAACGGGTCCCAAACATACAGTACAACAAATTTTTCACCACAACTCAAACACAAAACCATAGCAGTTGGTGGGTTCCACACAACATCAGAACTTTTTCACCGGATTTTTAAAAATCCCAATGGACACTCTGGGGTCCATAGCCCAGAACCTTCCTGACCAGCTATGACCCGGACACGATCATTTAAAGTTACTGCAATTTTCATTTATCGACAACTCTACAAGCTCTATGATAAGCAAAACTCAGACGAGGGTAAAACTCACAATTATTGGCACCTCCCTAAGAGGTAATTAACTGGCTCATGTTCCAACATTCTGAAAATTTCAGGAACATCCATCCACAATTTTTAGAAACAGACTGCTCACAAATATACAGAAAGATAAAATGACAAATCAAATTTGAAATATCATAAAGGTAACAAAAACAGCAGTTGAGTATGTCAAGTAGACTCACCTGAAGTGAAAAATGACTGACTTTGGGTTTCACACCGAAACAAGGACCAAAGCGAAGTCGTAACTTCATCTGTTCGCCGGCATGGTACTCCTGTTTGTCAAGACTACAAACACAGAAGACACAGAAAACTACGTTCTTTTATCTTCATCATCATGCCGATTCATTTGTACTGTTAACTTGCCGGATAATACAATGCTGTTCAGAGCTTACGATGGAGGTAAAGATTCTCCACTAGGTCTACAAGGTCACGATTTATTGCAGTTGGAAGCAAACTTGCAGCCGCATCAGCAGCAGCTGTGGTGATGTATGCTTTTATGATGCAGGCAGATGTTGAACAGAATGATGCAATTTAGCATGTGAGTGTGTGTTGGAACCAAAAACTCTGCCTGGCAAAAGGGAAGAAGACAGTGCTAGTGATCTTGAAGCAGGTGATCAAATTAAGTGAACGAATGCAATTGCTTGCATTAACTTATGTTCATAACTTATCATGCTGTTTAGTACAAGGTGCACCAACAAAAAACAATCCCATAAAAAATTCTGTATTTTACCAATGATAGCACAAATTTGAGCCAAACTTTCTGACTTAACATAACATATCCATCAAATTTTATACAAACAACTGATATGGTTCAACAGATACAGCAGTTTAAACTTTAAAGTTTACCTTTTTAAGTGAACATACAGTTGCACATTAAATATTCATGAATAACAGCTTTAGTGTGTATCTATGACAGCATTTCAGCACTGCAACCCATACATGACAATCCATTTGTATGTCCATCTGGTGCATTTCCTGTTATTTTTACATCAAAATCTGAGTTTGATTATTGGTTCACACATAAAAAAAATGTTTAAGTTAAAATAGTTGTAATTTTTAATTCAAACCAAGTATTGTAACAAAATTCACTGCATATATATGGCCTGAATTCTCCTCTATAAAATCTGTAGTGTATATATATTGTGACAAAATCTGCTATAATTAAGGAGATAATCAATTTTTCTAAGGATAGTTTTTTATTGGTACATTCTGTAGTAGATGAACCGGCTGACTATAAAGATTTGAGTCTGAAATGACCCATCTTGTGTTTAGTGGGACATTAAACCTCATCTATGTGTACAGTCAGTTGTAGATCAAGATTAAGTTCACTGATTAAAACATATAACAGTGCTAACAGGACTTCTATTTAAATGCAAGATTAAACTGCTATTTTATAATCACATAAACAGTAAACATAAAAAACTATTAAAGGAAAACTCGGATAAGTATTGCTGCTGTAAAGAAAATTATCTGCACACTATAGAAATCAAACATACCTAGCTGTAATTGTCAAACTGGATGTAACAAAGGGAACTTGTGTCTTAAGATGAAAAACCCTGCATTCTGGCAGAACGAGACCTCCAGCCACGGCTAGCTCAGACTCATAATCTTGGATCATGCTTCGAGCCAGTGAAGGCTGCGTGATGCAAACTCTTTCTGACACCTGTTAACAAATCATGACTCAACAAAATTCCTTATTACAGTAATATACAAAATAATGTCAATACAAAGAATAACACAACAAAATCTCTACACTGTGAGTCAAAATAACTGGGCCACTTTTATTTTTACTGTAACTTTGTCAAATGTTGGCCGATTTTAATAATTCTTTTACTGTCCAAACCAGAAATCATTTCTGCTGTAATTTAAATTTAATTGCTGTTATTTACTATGTTCCTGTGTGTTACTTAATGACGTCAGTATGACGTCATTTGCAGTTATTTATTCTGGTCTGTTAATAATCGTAATTAGCAAACAGGATAAGATTTTAATTAAAAACTTGTGGAAATCAAAAGGCTACAGTGCGAGAAGGTTTATTAAAGAATTTCCGGATAAGAACTGGTTCAGAATGGGACTGGATTATGTGTTGAAGAAATTGCGTCAGACGGGTACTGTGGAATGGAAGGTTGGTAGCGGCCGGCGACGAGTCGACTGTTAATATGGCTATTGAGCAGTGGCGTGGAAGACTTAGAGCTTGTGTGAGTGCGAAAGGAGGGCACTTTGAACATAGCCTTTGAACTTACTGATGGTGTTGATTTTGTCAACCATTTATCATGTCTGTGTAACTGTGCTATGATTTGTTTAAATATCTGATCGCTGAGTAAAAGAACGCTGTTGTAACATTCATATTCATACTAGTGTTAGTTTTACAAGGTAATGCAGCAACAAAGTTAAGGTGTGGTGGAAAATATTGCTCGTGTCTTATACGCAAATGGTTTCTGGTTACGATGCAAAAAAATTATTAAAATCGGCCAACATTTGACAAAGTTACAGTAAAAATAAAAGTGGCCCAGTTTTTTTCTGACTCACAGTGTACATCTTGCTCGGGTTACTTTATGATAATACAGCATTGCAGGGGCTCAAACTAGCAACCTTTTATTGTACTATTATGCTTTATGTATGCTTGTTGTTTGATATTTGATGATTACAGACCAAACTGCTTGCAAATCATTCTGCGTGGTCTGAATCAGGTTTCGTATTACTACATATGTGCCGACAATCCTGATCTTGCACTGGTAGGTAAATTTGGGCTTAGTTCGATTTGTGTTAAACTACCGAATTTCGATAACAATATATGTAAATATGTAATTTGCTTATCCTTATGGCATGATTATAACAATCAGATATGTTGAGACTATAACGCACATTAATCACAATGTTGTAGTTAACACAGAATAGATTAATTGTGATTAAATGTTTAAAATCATGATAAGAAGTTTTATCACAGTAGTAAAATTTGCATCTAGAGTGGCTTTCACACAGCAGTATGAGTTCTTCTTGCATTTAGGAGATGTGACATCAGAATAAAAAAAATTGCAACTGTTTGTCATTGTTTTAAATCTGGACATGAGATTGATGAACTACTGGTCCTCTTTAGTAACAGAAGGCTCCATTTGGTACCTGTGCAACAATTTGCATTATTGGCTTGCATGTATCTTATGGCACCTGCCACAACTGTGTTATGGATTGCCTTTCTTAATTTTAACGTTTTTGTTTGGAAAATCGTCAGCAGGACATGGCCTTAAGAGATAATACATATCTTGCATACTTATCACATAGAGTCTTTTGCTTCACTGTCATCAACATATGTTAGTAAACTATGGTCCAGTTTTTTTCGCTACATATCAATGTTCCATTAATTTAATCACACATTAAAATCGGCAGATAATGATAGATTAACTCGAACGTTGTTTCTCTCCACTGCCAGTTAAAGGCCAATCGTCAATTATATCGTCCGTTTAGTTAATTGCCAATTTTTGGCCAGTAACTCATTAATGGCTGATTAACAATGGCAGCTCTGTGCAGTTTTTGCTTTTGGTCCAGTACTATTGGCCCAGAATTTGATAGATCATGTTGACAAATATCATGAAAGGGGTTGTTTTTCGATTATAGAGTCCATGAAGCACAGTTAATTTATTGTTCTCCAGAATACTTGATGCGTCAATTCAATGTAACTGTACTGACAAATTTTGAACTTCCAAGGTATCGGGATGATGTGAATGTCTCTGCGCAATTTAGTTCACGCCGATAACCAGAGGGTGGAACTAGGTACAGTTAATCCAGCATCAAGTAATCACCGATTACTAATTGGAGGTCCAAAGTACATGGAAAAATTTCAACTGGGTTAATCGACATTAACTTTGTCCATTAACTTAATTGGCAATTACGTGATGAGAAATTAAAGTTGATTTAATCTGTGGTAGAAAAACTGGCACTGTGTATCTGAAGATGTTGCTGACAAGCTATAATAATGAGTCATTCTATACAGTCATGCATTCGTAGTAGTGAGTGCAGCCCATCATAGACGTAGATTGCATTTTTGCAAGCTCTATGGGATCTTATTAGTGGTCAGTAACTAACCAAGCTGACAGGGACCAATAAACCAAGGTACTGATGTGTGCAGGAGTGGATGCAGGCACTGAAGCCTTATTGTACAAACACACAGCCGAAACGTGTCGCTAGGACAGCACTGCCAGCCTTGACTGAGCTTCGTAGTCTACAGATCAAAGTCAGTTGTTCTCTTGCTTACACTAAAACCATTTCATTATTGCTGCTTTATTTCTTTGCTTGTAGTTTTTTTTGTTATTTACTTCTGTTTTATCTTTTTGTTTGAGAATAGGCCCACTCCTTTTCCAGGTTGGATATTATAGGAGGCAGCTAAACCTGAGTTATAATTTGTCTCGGTTCATTTTATGTTGTAGTTTTTTGTGTTTGATAATTTGTATTTTATTGATTTAGTTTTGTGTTAGTCTAGGTTTATTGTATTGTTACGGTTTATTTCTCTTTGCTTTAATTTTGATTTTTTTTTCAGTACTAGCCAAGAGATTGGCTGGAAAGAGCATCTCCGATATGACCTATTTGGTGTCAAGTGGGACATTAAACCTTTTAACTTAATCAGTCAATCATTATTGCTACAGTCTATGCCTGAATGAGTGTTAAGACTATTGTTGTAAGCAAGAAGTAGTACTTTGTGATAATGTGGATACATAAATATATGATTGGCTGTGCACAAATGAAATAAATTATTGGACTGATAGCTTAACAAATATGGTTTTTAGTACAGTTAAAAGGAAAAAAACCTAGCAGAGATGGCTTTTTGCATCATTTGTAGCTTTATATTCTTTGTTGCATACAAAATTTAAGCAGTTTCCTTCATCTGGATAGTAAATATGCACATAGTGAATGTGTTCTGTTGTGTTTAATGCTAGAATGGCTCTCTAAACCTGTCGTAGATGTTTCCGTGCTTATTCATCAACAGTCAAACAACAATGTCCATATTAATGCTTGATGTTACTTGCAGGTGTTTAATGCAAAAAAGTTGTCGTGTCGCTATGTTCCGCATCCATACTGCATCCTGTCACTGAACGAAGTGAAGGTTTGTCGAACGCAGATCAAGGAAGCACCGGATGCTTGCTGGGATGAAGAGTTCATACTCGAGTGAGTCCTCTGTGAATATTTTTGCATATTCTTATCTGCCGACATTGCTGGTACAGCTAGAGTATGATGCCAAAGTCTTGAGTCAAAACTTGTTGGTTACTCTTTTTACGTGCAAGCTATTAAATTTCAGTTATGTCAGTATTTTTTTTACAAAGTTTCAGGTTAAGCCAGTTTTATTTTTTATTTTTGAGAGTACTTTAAAAGCAATTTTGTTACAATTTATTTATTATATAATCGTACTCATGGTACAACAGAAATAACAAGAAAGTAATACAATAAAACTAGTGAACATGAGAAGAGACCTAGCTCAGAGTAAACTTACGTGACACCATAATGGTATACAATAACTAGGCCTATATGATGTAAAATGGAAGATAAAACATATAACTCGCTCAATGTCTCAAGATGTACAAACATATTCGATAAGTGTCGCAACTTCACTCTGGGTAAAAACTGATGGCAGATATAAAGCTTGATCCCTTATAGATATTAGCTCTCCAATATTAATGTTATAGAAGATAGATACAGTTAGAATTGTTGGTAAGATTCTGTATATTTGTTTGTGCTACAGCGATATTCCACCTGATATTGATGGTGTTGTGATCACGGTGAACAACAAGGAAAAGATGTCCAAAGACAAGGAAGTCTGTAAGTCAGCAATGCAGCCATTTGTTGGCCACTGCAGATGAGTGCATTATACACTCATCAGCTTCGCTTGTTTGATGACTTGGCTAACCAATCATACGAGCATACACTGTTTTAGGGTCATTCTCCGGGTGAAGCTGAATTTGCCAGTTGCAGTTTCTTTCTCCACTTGTTCCGAACAACTTTTGAGTATACGTCCTAATTGACACAGGTTTTTTTCCAGCTAGGTGCATTGTGAAAGCACTATTGCTACAAATAACATCGTCTCAAAATAGGGAATGTCATCCACTCATCCTTTTACCAGCCAGCAGCTGAAACTTGTGTGATTAAGCATCATACTCTTTTATACTGGCCATCTGGTGCTAGGACATAGCACTTTAGAAAACTCACACTGAAGATTAGTGAAAAATGAATGACTGGAGAAAAAGTTGATTTCTTATATTTGTTTTGTGATGTGTTGTTTTTATTAAACAAATTTACATTTATAAATATAGTGATGTTTGAGGAGCTATAAGTAGTTGTGAGTGATGAATGCTGTGTTTTTGTAGTAATGGTGAAAATTCATCTGAGTGATTTGAAGCCGGGACACACTGTCGATGAATGGTACAATTTAATGCCAGTCAATCTGACCACAAAGTCTGATATGGGCGCTCTTCGTGTCAGCATACGTTATTTGCATGAAGTCATCATGCCGGCAAAAGAATATTCCAGTCTCAAGGAGGTTGCTTCACTCTATAAAATTATATTGTATTAGTAATTATCATATTTAGTTTTAACTGTTTTCCACAACGTTGTCTTTAGTATGGTCTTATAAAACAACATACGTTATACATAAATAAGTCAAAATTGTTAATTTTCATTTTTGATTATTATTCTGTTGTATTGCTGCCTAAATCCAAAAATGCTGCTTGTTGGCAGTAAAGCTTAACTCCAGGAAATGCTGCAGTTCTTAACTGCTAGTTAACTCAGGTTGAGCTGTACGATGGCTGTAAAACAGTTGTTGTTGTTGTTGTTGTCACTGTTTCTCTATTTTGCTGTAATGAATGTAAAATTTTTAGAGTGTACGTCCATAATGCTGACAGTTTGATAGAAATTAGCCTTATGTCAAGTAATAAAACAAACCTTGGGCCATTAATGTAGTCAACATTTTTGCAATGCAAAGTTTTGCTAGCATCATTTAGCCAGTCAGTAAAATGATGAATTGTGTATTAAAACCACTGCCACCATTTTATCAGACATTTTCCAGGTAAACCTGGGTTAACCCATTTCCTCTAAGTTTCTTCTTGCTCTTCTGCTCGAAAAGAACCAGTGGCAATAAGTGGCACAGTTTTTACAGGTAGAATATTGTACTGTTCTTATACTAAAGGACACTCAGAGCACAGTGCTCACTCAGCCAGTATCCTGGACTTATCCTTTCTGCGTCTACAACTCTAAAACTGGACTTTCAAAGGAGAGAACAGTGCTTCAATCACATCTGCTCTCTGACACATTGTAGCCTAGACGTTGCTTGCAGAATGTGAGTTGCTCTAATGCTGTTATTATCAACTGCGTAGCAGGGGAGAATACGTCTGGTAGCATCCGTGTGTGTGTCCGTCCGTTTGTCTGTGGGCGCTCTCCTGTTTGAACCGTTTGACCTTTGACCTTTATTTTTGACATGAGGGTCGACCTTGACCTTGGTTAGCCTGGGATTCTGTGTCAAGGTCGTAGGTCAAAGGTCAAGGTCAAACAGTGAAAAATTGCTCTCCCATTTGAACCAGTGGTGCGGAGCAGGTCGATATTAGGACTCGGCTTGCCGAGTTCATTCAGTGGTAATTACGAATGACCATTACCGGTCCATTGGAATTGTCTCTGTTAGTAATCAGGGGGCGTTCAACATGTTGCACGTAAGCGGTCGATCAGCTTTAATGTTTTAACACACACGGGTGGTGTTTGTGGACAGCTGTTGCTGGCCAAAGACCTCGAGACGGTCCTGGCATTGTCGGAAGTATCGGCAGGAAGCAATGACCGTGGACCTCTGGCAACTGCGCTGCTGCAGATCTTCCGCCACGAGCACCAGGAAGCTCACCTTCTCAGGACATTGAATGACCTCGACATTGACAAGGAGGGCAAGTTATTGAGCAGAGAAATTTTTAAATATTTTTGTCTGATATTATGGTTATAGAATCATCATTCTGAATGCTGTGTTGTTTGAAATTTTGTTTAAAATGGGTTAGAAAATATGTGAGAAAAGGAAAGTTTCATATTCTGAGCATGCCATCGGTGGTTTGTGATGTTTGTGAACATACTTCATTATGATCAGTAGGAAACAGTCCCATGTGCTATTTATGGTATAAAAACTGTTTCTTACTGGCTCCCTAAAAGGTCATTTGCAGATGTTGTATGCTGTCATGTATATTAGTATTGTTTTGATTGTTTTATTATATCTTTTCTGCATGAGAATGTTTATGCGGAGGTTATGTTTTATCAGACTCGACAGCAACGTTGTTCCGAGCCAACACGTTAGCGACAACGTTGATGGATCAGTACATGCGCATGACAGGCACAAAGTTTGTGCACACAGCCGTGCAGTCCACAGTCAACAAAATCATGGAGAGCAGACAGTCCTGTGAGGTTTGTATCAGTCGCCATGTCGGTAATTAATTATTAGTTTGTATGCATTGCATTTCTCAACAGGTGTTCTAAAATGCAGTTCTTGATGTTATTTCATGTGAGATCTGACAAGTTCTTTCGATAGTTATCATTGGGATCTGAAAACTT
>Ga0209782_1000869_pt1 | contig 14470 bp, 5 predicted proteins | sample WorMetmaBAHAMAS1_FD_187390 | JGI IMG/M metagenome (GOLD analysis project Ga0209782, IMG submission 187390) | Marine gutless worms symbiont microbial communities from Max Planck institute for Marine Microbiology, Germany - Inanidrilus... | ecosystem: Host-associated > Annelida > Digestive system >...
AGGGGGTGGGGGAGGTTGTTCGGAAAAAAAATTTCCACACACACACATACATACATACAGACACACGGCATCCTGACTACTATAGTCGCGCTTCGCAGAATGCGAGAGGCGCGACTCAAAATATATGGCCTGTCTAATAGCAGCAGTTGCAATGATCTGTGTATACTTAAAGGTTGCAAGCTTTTTATGTTGTAGGCCTATTTTGTGCTCCAGTTGACAAGGTTTCGACTGACAAAGCGCGTCACGCAGTCCCTCTGCAATAGCAGAGCTTCTTTGTTAGTACAGTATCCAAGTATAACGCAAAATTGACGAAAATACTTTTAAAATTAAAAAAAACAATCACATCTAGACAATTCGACTTTTGCTAAATTTTAGGGTCCAAAAGCTGCACAGCTGCACTTTCCGTGGGCAATAATTCCACCACGTCTGAAGTTCGCACGACTGCTCATTCTTCATTTTTGTCTATACGAGATAATTTTATTTCTATAATTTTATTCGTAAATACCAATACGGACTTAAGTCTTAAGAGGCGTTTCACTACCGTGACTGTCAACTTCACTCAATTTGGTGAAATAAATACTACCATATCGCCGTCAGTTGCATTATAGCACGGCGAACTTAAATTCAGCTTCTCGTTTCGCCTTGCGTTCATCAATTACCAGGACGACCTCCGCACGTCGTAGTTAGGACGTGCATAGACATTAAGTCATTAACGCTAAATTCGGAGCGACAAGCGGTTCCAGCTATAAAGCGGCAGCATCGTGGCATTTACGTGAGATTATGAGTGACGGCAGGTCACCGAACTTGCCTTGCAGCAACTCAAACTCGACGTCGTCGCCGACATTGTCACTTGCGCACGTCTAAAAACGCTGAATAGTAATGTCGCGTCAGTCTTCGTCGTGTCAAATAGCAACAACAACGGTAAACTCAAGCGCCGTCTAATTCAGATCGCCCGTTCTACGCTGATTTGTTATAAACACTGCGTCGAGTTTCGTTTTGAAGCCCTCATATCTCCGTCGTTGTCAGTCAGATTATCACCAAGTTTGGTGAATGTATACGCTAGTAATCGCTAGTAATCGGTGATTATCGTTTTTGTTTCTTTTTTGATTTAGGATGCATGCTGGTAAACTGTTACTATAGTGGGACATTTTAATGATTTTATTCATGTTCTTATTTACTAATCGCAATACCGATGGACGGTATCCACCCACGGGATCTGTGTTTATGCGTTTGTTGATATTGTGTCGGGAGTAGTTTTACGTTTCTTAAACGACACCCGAACGGTCCACCGAGACCTAAGATCACTATAGAACACTAATAGCAAGTCATAGCTTGCCGGTCAAATGTAAACATCAGCGTGATGCTCTTATGACTGGAAATTCCCCGCAGTCACATTCGGTACCGATGTCTTCAGCACTCGAAATTAACTGTAGCACGGTTGTTAGCCATATTCAGGTCTTATATAAATTGTTTCTGTAATGGTTCCGTGCCACATGCATTCATATAATATACTTTTTACTGTTCATTGAATTTTCTTTTTTATTGTGTACTATTGTACGATTTTGATAATAAATAAATAAATATACATGCACACACGTTCATACAACTGGAACGCGTTGTCGAGTTATAAGCCGTTAAAGTCAACAGAAGCTGGACATGAGAAGAATAAGAACGTCGCGAAGTATACAGTATCTCCGACTCGGAGCCGCTTTAGCTAGACGATGCGGCTAAAAACCAGGCGAAAATAGCGAAAAGCGAAGACTGTTGTTCGTCACCGGAGTCCTAGTCCATCACGGCGTGCAGTCAGTCCTGAGGGTGTAGGTACTTAAGTACTTTTATCTTACATTACCGTCCGGCGGCTTTTAAACGCGCGTGACTGATGAGTCGATGCGAGACGACGTATTAGCACATACCTCGCGAGCGAGCCGCCATGACGCGCCGTCAACCCGACGGCTGCTGCTGCTGCTACTGCTGCATGCACTCAGTTTGCTTGCATCATCAGCTTTTACCGCGTGACGCATTATACATCACACGCGTAGCACAGCTATGTGTGATTCAACAGCGAAGTCGCTACCGTTGTTGTTGTCAACAAGATGTGACCCGGCGCGCGATAGGCCGTGATAGAACAACAACGACAATAACTATAGACAGCATGCGCTTGCACAGTTGCACTCACTTTCCAGTTTCCACCGGTGTAATCGTCATGCGACGACACAACTGTTTACTTATTTACTTACGGACAACTTGAAAGTTGAAACGTTTGCAATAGAAGTGACGTTACTTTAAAGCAGTATATATAGCTCCGTTTGTGACTGGATCGATCGAAATGCTGTTTCCTTGACATTTTCACCGCGGCTGATATAGGTCTGTTGATGCTGCTGGCTATAGCTGGCATTAATATGCTTACTGCCTTTAGGTTATGCTATAATACAGTTGTGTTGTGGTCTCAGAGATTGGCGGTAATCAGTCATCGACAGGTAGGCCTACAGGGTGGCCCCCAAAATTGGCACACTTTCTGTACGCGTTATAACTTTATCAGATATTAACCGATTTTCAAAACTGTTTCACTGTCAGAATCAGGAGAAAATTTGCAATAATACCGTCACTAAAGATCCCACCACACCTCAAGTGTGTTTCTACCCTAACTTGTGAAATGTCACTGAGTGGGGGCAAACTGTTGCAGCGTTTCATTGCTCGTGCTATTGGTCAGTGGCGTCGCCGGCTTGAATGAGTAATCGAGCAGCAAAGTGGACATATTGATTGAGCATTTGATGTAAAAACTGCAGGATGTGACAGCTACTTTAGACCGTAACTGAGACACTAAACACGTTGTTTCCTGTTGTTTATGTCTAAAATGTGCTGTTACAGAAGTCGTCTTGTTTTCCATTCGCTTTTAAGACACTTGACGTTTCACACGGTAGTCTAGCGACACACTTGGGGTGTGCAGGTGGGATTTTTAGTGATGGTATTATTAGGCCTACAACTTTTCTTTTGATTCCGACAGTGAAATAATTTCATAAATCGTTGTTAATATTTGATAAAGTTAAGGCGTACAAAAATTGTGCCAAATTTTTTTGGGTCACTCTGTATATGTATGATATAATATATAGGCCAATAATACGTCGCAGATAATTGTGCCATTAGTCGTGCATCAGAGGTCGTGAAACACGTCGCTATGACATCACTGAGCCATTAGCAACAGCCGCAGCAGCAGCTGCAACAATATCAGCTTGGCGGTCAACATCTCTAGCGAGTAATCAATTTGCATGCGTCTATATATGCGACACGGTGTGCGCCAATTAATTGCTGACTGCGTTAGCACGGCAGGTAATGCAATCACCTCCGTCCGTTCTTCATGCAGTCTGTCCGTCCGTTTCCACTCTAACTCTTGAACCGAATGATCTTTGACCTTGATCTTTGCACGTGTATGGGTCATGACCATAGCTCTCATTGGCTTGAAGGTCAAGGCCAGAGGTCAGGGTCTCAGTTATCAACGCGGTCGGTGTGACCTCGATCCTCAATCAATGACAGTTTTCTAGCAGGCCTAGCCCATGCGCCATTCTTCGCCGACGGTAGCCGAGGCGATATAGAGTGACCAGTTACGTCGATGCTTAGGTGTTCTTGTTCCAGTTTACTAATTTGGCACTTTCAAAATTTGACAGTAAAATGCACCTTACATGTACAGTTTCTGAAATGTTGAGTGGTCGAAACGGAACATTTGCGCGAGTAGGCCTGCCTTCTTTCTCTCGCTCTTGGTGTATAAATCAGCTTGTAGAACGGAAAGTGCACCCTGTACAAGGTACACAAACTAATAATCATGATGACGAGCACTTGAGCCACGTGAGTAACAGCCACAGATAGCTGCAGGTGCGCGCTGACGTCATGTCAGCAAACATGGTCTACGAAAAGTGATTCAGTGAAATGAGGGAAAAATAAATGAACTCTCTTTATTAATAAAACAGATGACAGACGCTCATGTTGAACAATACAGAGTAAACATTAATCACAAAAAAAAACAAAATAGACACAGGGGGATAAAACAGCGTTTACATGCACAATAGATTGTTTGGACATATAGGAAAGGCATAACAATGTCCTCTGGGACATAATTGTTGACTGTTTAGGAAGCCACCCTAAGCAGACAAGTCATAGCATGTTCTGCTGACAGTTAAGGCGACAAATATAACATGCAATTTACTCTCGGGCATTTCTTGGCTACGAATGAATTTAATACAATCTTTGTGAACAAATATAATAATATGAAACATGATCGTAAAAGTTTGAATTGTCTGATAACACGACACCAAGAAACCTAGCGATTTTAACTGCTAATTGCCCGAACATCATGGCGATCTCGTTGCCAGGACGCCATCGACAACTTTGAGATCAGTCGTGTCGGTATTATTGAAGCCAAGCAGCGGGCTCGCAAAAACACTACAACAATAACTACAGGACAGTGGATATGTGATCGACCGTTGCGGTCGTGTCTGTGAATCCAGGATTGGACTCTATTCCCACAAGAACTATCACCGATCGACGATAGATCTGTCGACGACGACGGCTCACTCAATGTGTGCATGAGTGACCCAAGCGACGTATAGGCCTATAGGCAATTAGGCATAACCTATACCGGATGACGCATAACAACGTCTCCGACTTTTATTGGGCCCATTCCATGGGGCCATAGCGGTCCCCTCTGTCACGCATTGTCGTCGTCGTTGTCGTTGTGGACATCGATGCGCAGGCGGCGTGCGACAGTATAGTGGTGACACCTGGTGAATTGGCGTGAGGCGGCTCGTTGTGGCGAATGGGCCCAACATTTTTCAAATGCTTCTTGTTGTTAAAATTTATTATATTTTACGAGAACAGAAGTGAGGTACAGCCAGAGGTGAATGAACCAACAGAATATCCCATTTCATTTATCGGGAGTTTGACATTAGGCCTAAGTCAGATAATCCGACTTGGGTTGTCAGGATCCTTGTAATTAATTGGATCAAGTTCATTTTACCGGAAAGATGCTAATAAGGACAGCGCCGGCGCTACACTACGCTGTAAAAATATCCGTATATCTGTACGGGATATTCTGTCGCGAGTTTTCCATTATTTTAATGGAACCGGTTTCGTAGGCCTGTAAGTTTATATAGGCTATCTCTAAATCGACAGAATAATGAAGCGTGGTTCCACATTGCAGTGTGGGCTCATGGCTCTATCATTCCGTCGATTTACGGATACAAACGTAGGCTATATACTGAACCGGTTCCGTTAAAATATGGAAAACTCGCCACAGAATTTCAGTGGATATACGAATATTTTTACAGTGTAGGTCGAGACGAGTCAAGATCCGTGCGGCCAGGATAATACGGTGTGAACGCATTCGAACAGCGTCATGATGGCCAATATAGTCCAGTCACAGCACGCACACGTGTCTGTTGTTTTTACTCCGCATCGAGTATTGCGATGAGCCATATCTCTGTGTGTCTGTCTATCTGTCTGTCTGTCTGTATGTCTGTATGTCCGCACGAACGCATACCTCGGGGACAAACCGCTCGTCCGAACATCACAAAATTTTCTGTGTGTGTTATCTGTGCATGGTCGTTATTTGTTCAGTCCAGATGGCATTGTTACGTGTACTTCTGGTTTTGTGGATGACGTCGTGTTTTCCTATGATGGGCCCTATGGCGGCGCGACGCTACGGCAGTGGCGTCAGTATGTGACTGCATTTGTGTACGAAGTTCTATCGACCATGTACTTTTGCATAAATTACTCGAGAAACAACCAAAAATTGTGTTGTGTGCACGTTTGGTGCTGCTTCTAGCAACTTACATTGCATGCCTTATACGTTGTATTCGTAATTGTTCATCCGTAACTGAAAACAAATATTTTTGCTTCGTCCCCGTCTGTTTACCTGCCTTTATCTCCGCTCAACAATCTCAAAACCACAGAGCCTAAACTTCCGACGTTGCTATGGTGACCAATTAATTTTGGAGCATTTTGGCAAACGTCAAAATCGAACACCTTGACAAGTTGCTCTGGCGTTCTGCACTAATGCCACTATATCGTGCAAAAATTGTGGTGAAGATTGGTCCAGTAGTTTCGGCGGAGAACAGGCTAACACATGGAAATTGGGCTCCCGCAACTCGGCTTCAATTTGACGATCGTCGTCCATTCGTCACACTGGCGTTCAAAAACGAATTGGAATATTGGAATTCCGATTTCAGTATATTTATCGGTCATCAATTCTTTACTTTGTGTGAAATTTTGGTGAGATTCAGTTTAGTGACCCAAGAGTTTAAGACGTAAGAAGTTAATTGTACGGCCAACATCATAAATTTTACCACACTTAATTAGGTCAGCTACAACTGCTAGAGGGCAGGGATGTTAGGCACTGACGTGATCAGTAAGTATGTGTTTTTTATAAGTATTCACTAGGGGGCGACACGTCGCCGAGCGGGCTATACGCTAGGCTTTGCTACGCATTTTCTAGTTTGAAATTTCATTTGTAATGGTTGTGGAACAAGAACGAATTCACGTTCAAATGATAAAGGGATGGAAAACGAATGAACTTGTGCTTGGACACTCCGGAGGCTGATCTTGTGAGGAGAGGTGAGGCCCGCCTCATAGATCAGGCGAATATACTATCGGATAATATGATCAGACGACGGTCCCCTCACTACGTACGTAAATAACCGGAAATACAAATACGTCATCGCTGGGGGTGTGGCAGTTTGAGTGATTTGACTTTTACAAAATGGCGTATATGTGTTGTTAAAGATTTTTTTGGTGCTGTTATGAATTACAAGTTTAGTTTATTGCCACTTGCAACTTTATGTTGCATTTTAAGTGAGTATATTCAGCCGTTATCGTGAAATAATACACGATTGTATGGAATATGGAGTCATCAGCATGAGATCCATACACAAAAAAATATAAACAAATTGGAAGGAGTACAGAGAAATGCTGCTCGCTAGAAATTATGAAAGAAAACCCGGAACTGTAACACGACTTTTAGACGAACTCAAACTAGAAAGCCTTGCAGATAGAAGAAAGCAATTAAAACTCATATTACTCTTCAAGATTATAAATAATTTAGTCGACATTCCACACGATCAGCTGCTCACCTCAGCACAACAAAAGACGAGGTAGCCACAGTTGAATGTTCATGAAAATTTCTACGTGAATGGATGCTTTAAAATACTCTTTTCTTTTGAAGAACTGTTGTAGACTGGAATCAATTCGATGGAGACATTAGCTCAGCACAAACAGTGCCTTCATTCAATGATGGGCTCAGAAATAATCAATGATGACCACTCCATTGATCTCTACCCATTCAGCGTGAGTGCCTGAATAAGGCCACATTACTCGACACCAACACCGTCACCGACATCCTCGCAATCTTAAGAATAAACAATATCTTGGCCTATGCTAAGCTTTTCTGAGCCAGATTTTGCCCAGTAATAGGCAATTTATATCCACACATGTACGAAATTTGGTGAGTTTACATAAAAAAATCTAATGAATTGGGGGCTTATTTTTTACCAGTATCCCTGTTATTACTGTTTCTGATTTTAAGTGTTTCTGTTGGATTTTTGAACATTCACAGAAAAATACAGATTAGCATCTTTACAAACATTACGTGATTGTTACGGCATTAAACTAACCCACATCTTTGCTGCTTGCAATAGCCACAAACACCTTACTATACCCAAAACAATTCCCGAGTTGAAGGATGCACTGCGCAGATCTGAATTGCCTTGCTGGAGAAATTCATTGCGAAAGGTGTGAAGGACTTTCCGAAGTTACTGGAGGCTAGTATGTCAGCTGATGGAGGGCATTTTGAATATAAAATAAATAATTGCACCAGTTATGATGTGATTCCGTTAAATGGTGATGGTAAGTTTCAGTGAAAATGAGCTAATTAATGATATTTTTACCACAAATTTTAATCCCCAAAATTGCAGGATTTGGTAGTCAAAATCCCGGGATTTTGGAATTGAAAAAAACATTGGAATCCTGTGATTAATTCCCTAACCCCAGCCTTAGTCTAGCCTCGTCATCATCATTGGAAAAACGGTAGCAGACCTATAAGGCCTCTTCCAGACAATAAATATGCATAATACAAATTTAAATATACTGACTATTAGTCAATGATAATACCTACTGCAGTTTCCAATGCCAATAATGTTATACTGATAGCATTATTATAAAAATGGATATTGGATCGACTAGATTGTTTGGTTTCATTCATCTGAGGCTGTCTAACTGTCTGGATGGTTCAACGAGACGGTTGAATAGTGCCAGATGAGGTTACAAGTAAATGCAGATCTGTGGATCTTACGACCTGTAAAATGTGGGTGGAGAGGGCACCCTAGTGAGTATAAGCTATTTATTCCACTAAATTGTACATAGCAACATCAATACCTGCATTGATGCTACCACTACAGCTAACGTTAGTCCTAAGCCCTAGCCATACAGCACAGTTAGGAGCTTCAGTTTAAAACTTGAGTAGTTAAAAGCTATGTCTAAATAAAAGATAGTCATCCACAATGGTTATGGCGTGTTTTTTGCTACGAATGGCTGGATAGCACTGTTTGTGTGTAGATGGGGGCTTAACCACCCACAAATAGACAAACATAATTTTAATGAAACACATATTTCTTATTGATTACGTGACACATTTGACCATAATTACTCCATTGGCTTTTTAGAGCCACTCAGAAAGCAGTGTGACACACTGTTAAGTGCACAATGGACAATGGCATTACAGAAGGCAATTCTCACCCAGGAAGAACCATCAGTATCTGGTTGATTCGTCTGTGCTGATTGTTTACAGCACACTAGAGACTTTGCAATTATGCGTTATATGCATGTAAATTTATTTACAACTGACATTAACATTGACACAGTACATTTTTATTTAATGTTAAAGTAAAGGCATCAATGATATACATTTTATGCTGATGCATTTACCATCTTCTACTCTTGATGCGGCTGCTTATCTTTGTTATGAGTGCATTTATGTTTGTAACTTGTTTTTTTGTGATTGTTTTAGCACTTACAATTTCAGACAAGAATAATGCTGAAAGGTAAGATATGTATTTATTCGTTGTGCATAGTAACTGCAGTGCTCAGAACCTGTTGCTTTGGGCTCAGTGCAATTTTCTGCTTACCCCTAAGGCTGGATATCTACTTTCTAGGATTTTATAATTAGAATTGTATGTTGCTAGAATATAGAGGGATTTAACTAGTGTGTACTGCAGGTGTTGTATTTTATTTTTTTAATAATCAATATGTTACAGATGTCACGAGTAGTGTTAAGTTGTTCCCGGGGCAGTTTACTTTTATGGTGTTGATACTGCATTTCTGTCAGACGAGCTGCGTGGTTTATCTAGCCATACATGCAGGCTCCGGGAATCTCAAACAACTGTGTAGATTTTGATGTCACTAGGGAATCCATTCCCGGCCCCTTTTTTCATTCCCGGGAATTCGGGAATTCCAAAAACTGATTCTCGGGATTCCCCGGGCGCCTGGGAACGGCAATAAAAACCCAGCGACGGTCGTGGAACGGCGCGACTGACGCAGATGCCAGGCTGCCAATGGCCGTTCTCAGTTCTCACACTGTCAGATGACGACAGCTGCTGGTCTATGAGACATGCCACACGCTGTGATTGATGGCAAGCCCTGCCCACTATAATGCCCAGCCCAGTATATCTGTGTATCGCCTAATACTCATGCACTCTGATGTGTCACTCGCAGTCGCACTCGCAACTCAGTGGGAGGGGGAGAAGTGCCCGGGCGATTCTAGACTCATGAGTGACCATGGGCCACGGCCGTCGTAGATAACAACGGCCGTGCACGGGCCCGCATCAGCCGAGTGCGGCCAGCCGAGCTCCAAACTCCAGAGACCAGCGAGTCCACTAAGTTCACCTGCTGCCGGCTGTCGCTGTATCTCCAGCAGCCAGGCCAGGACACCCACGTCGCTGCAACAGCAGAATCGCCCCCCACCATGCCGTGCAAGTTGCAATGGTCAGCGTGACTGCTGGGCGGCTGTCTCGATGGCTCAGGCAACTAAACGTAGCTCTGTGTGCCACTGCTGCATTAAGTAACACGCTGTGTTGTGCCGTTCACCGTTTCCATATTTACACGGGAATGGCGGACCCCGTTCCCGGGATTTCGGGAATGGCAAAATGTCCGGGATTCCCGGGAATCCGGAAAACGGGAGCCCGGGAATGGATTCCCTAATCGTCACACAAAAGTGTTTATCATGTTAGCTTGAAACATGCAAGCCCTGTTAATCAGGCAAACATCAAAGAATCCCCACCTAGGCCAGACTAGCTCTCAATGCTTTGTCCATTCCAGGCCACAGTGTCGGTCGGTCTGAAATCTTAGCCATTTGTTAGCCTTGATTTTTATCCGCATGATGCTATGCTAGAGTAGGATTAGCTGTGGGCCTGTGTCCATCTGTCGTGGGCCAGTTTTGTGTCTAACATCCAGCACAGATTGAGCTGCTTTTGCCAATACAAGTTTTCCTTGACTGTATGTTTTCACGAAATTTGGGTATCTACAAAAATAAGGATACATCGGCATATGAGAAAACTCTAGTGGGAGTGAGTTTTTTATACCGCGGACTTACAAAAAAATTGTCATGCGCAGGTCTGTCTATGGCAGCTCGTAACTTGTAACAGATACCCAGCATTAATTGATATTTAAATTCCACTATTCAGATATTTTGGGCACCAGTGAACGATTTTGTTTGCTTGGAAATTAGATGCATGCACACTAAATAATCCTAATATATAGTTTTCCAGCAGATGGTGATTGGCCCAGGCACAATTGGCCATATAAATAATCATTCATGCATAGCCATGTAGGAAGGCTGGTAAGTGGTGAAATATGTATATCAACAAAACTTTTTACATGTTACAATGGCGATTACAAATTTTAACATTTTTATTGACATGTATTTTAATAATAATAATAATAACTAGAAATGCATGGCAAAGCCAAGCGTATAGCCCGCTTGGCACCGTAGTGTCGCCCCCAAGCAAATATTTGTGAAAAAAAAGTTTTAAAACTTAATTACTGATCACTTGAGTGCCTAACAGCCCCACCCCATAGCGAACATAGGTGAACTAAGCCGTACAACTTCTTTCGCCTAAAACTCGGGGTCACTAATTCAAATCTCACCATATTTTTACAGGATGTACACAATTAACTGCCGATTAAACTGCAGAAATCAAAATTGTGACATTCCGATCCGTTTTCGAACGCCAATATGCCAAATGAACAACAATCGTGAAATTTCGGCCGAGTCGCAGCACATTTTTCATTTTCTCCCCCACTTTAACTCAAAAACTGCTGGACCGAATTTTGCAAAATTTTAACACAATATAGAGGCATCATTTGTGCTGTTAGTGTGCTCATTGAGGTAACAATATACCATTCCGTTTTGGAATGACAGAACGATGAGTGCAGGGGGTAGGTAATTTTGCCACAAAATTGGTTGCCATTTCAATGTCCCTTAAGATATCGGAAAAAGAAGGTCGGATTGATTATCTTCAATTCAATACCTACCATATGGTGTGAAGATTGTGAAAATCGGTCCAGCAGATCCTGAGATACTTCGGCTCCAGTACGACACAGAATTGGTTGCCATGGCAACATCCCTTGAGATATTGAAAAAAATTCAGATCTATCATCTACACCCAAAACGCTTTCATATGGTGTAAAAATTGCAAAAATCACACATTGTTTGTGTTTTGCTTGTGACACAAAATTTGTTGCCATGGCAACGTCCCTTGAGGAATTGGAAAAACTGGACCGGATCAAGAAAATTCACGCAAATACCTTCCAGTTGGTGAAAAAATCGTGAAAATCGGTCCAGTAGATACTGAGATAGCATTTTTCATAGTAAAACGAGGGCCTAGCAGTGGCTAGCATAGCGCAAGATGACCCCTCCCCTCTTTCGGCATGCACCGTGACCACAATGCACTTCCATCACAGACAGATGGACAGACAGACAGACACTGACATAGTAGCATAAGTGCAAGGTGTATAGATTACACCTCGCGCTAAAAAATAAAGAAAAGAAGAAATTACGGAAGGTAAAATATATAGGCCGGTCGGCAGGCTAAATAATATAATAATATAACTTCTAAAATGGTTAGTACTGGAATTCAACTACTGTACTGTTTTGCTTTGTTTTGGTTTTCTGTAGTTGTTGCAATATATGTTATGAACAATTAGCTTATAACAAAGGAATTATCACTAGTAGTGCACCAAACCGACGTTGTCATAAATCATGGTGGTAACGTTGTTTACTTTGTTGATAGTAAATGATAGTAAATAATGAGAAATTCTAAGTTGAAATTATCACGCCTGTATGGTAGTACAGAGCTGTATAAGCCATTGGCCAAAGTAATACAGGAACCCAGATTTTGACCCCTAAAATCTCGGTAACTACTGAGCCAATTTTGATCAAACTTGTAACTAAGAACTACCACCCAAAGGCCACCCACCATGCAAAACTGCATCTCAAGGACATGATGTGGGTGGTCTGGGTGAATACCCAGTTTGCCACTGTTTGGGTTCTCTGTCTTTGTTTTTATTTTCGTTTCTTAGTCACATGCACAGGTCGCACCAGTGGACCAATTTTAACGATCTATACGTCATACGACATGTTTTCACAGAAGAATGTTCCTTTTGGGGTTACATTGATACTGCTTCCCATTTAGGTGGTAAAATTGCCCCAAAACCCCAATTTTGGGGGCATGAATAGGCAGTTCCTAGCCAAATGTGCAAAATATTCAAACTTTCATATTACAAAAACTGCTCAATGGATTTCAACAAATATTGTCAGATGATAAAGACTCTCAAGTTCTCTTAGTGGATGGTCCCAAAATGCGTCCCACAAATCCAAGATGGTGGAAGGCCGCCATCTTGAAAAAAAATGAAAAAGTGCCATATCTCCTCATCCATTTGATTGATTTTCACGAAATTTGGCACTGTGATGCATCTGGGACCCCACAGCCAATCAGCCGTTAAAATTTCCTAAATTTGAAAATACAAAATGGCAGATAGCCGCCATCTTGAAAAATACAAAAATTGCCATATCTCCCCGGTGTTTTACCGATTTTGACAAAATTTGGTGTGGTAATGCATTTGGGCCCTACACACAAGTCTGGGTGTTAAAAATTTAAGATTTTGAAAATCTAATATGGCAGAATTTTTTGTGAATACTCTAAATTGTTGTGGTGCACTTTTAAGGGGGGTAAAGTGGTTACTTCATAGGCCTCCTGTGTACCTCGGTAATAATTACAAATACTTAATTCATATTGCTTAAGTTGAGTTTACTAAACATTTTAATAAAACAGTAAATATTTATCGACCGAGTAGCAGGGGAGATACTACGTTTGGTAGTTTCCGTGTGTGTGTCCGTCCGTTTGTCTGTGGGCACTCTCTTGTTTGAACCGTTTGACCTTTGATCGTGATTTTTGGCATGAGGGCCGACCTTGACCTTGGCTAGTCTGGGATTGTAGGTTCAGGGACGTAGCCAGGAGTTAGAGTTTAGGGGGGCTTGAGCCCATGGCGAGCGCGGAGCGCGAGCCTATAATGGGAGTCTGGGGGCAGAGCCCCCAGCGGTGTCCAGGGGCAGAGCCCCTGGTCGGTCAGTGGATCAGGGGGGCAAAGCCCTCCTGAAGCTGAAAGACTTTTGACGAAGCAGCTCCAAAATCTGCGTTTAAAATTCAGACTTTTGCAGGTATAGATATGCACTTATAAAGGGCCAACTGTGCATAAATGAGATTATAACAATTTGAACAAATAGTGTGTTGAGTCCTTGGAACTGCTAATTACTGAGGTTCCTAGCTATCTCCTATTTCCCTTCACGTGATGCTCAACACAGAGATGCAGTTAGGCTGGTTTGCTTCGGAGGAAAAGGTGAAGCCAACATACCTATAGGATAAGGAGAAAACGTACGATGCATCTTGAGCAGCATTATTAGCAGAACAGTAGTCGATGACTGTGGACTAACAGATGTGTTCAAGGCCTGCAGTACAGCGCACCAATGCTGTGAACCCGGGTAGTGTGTATGTGCCGTAAGTGATATTTTACACTCGTTCCTGTCGTCATCGGCCGGTGGTTATTGCCTACTGGTTACAGGAATATCGAAAGTGTGCTTCGTTTTGGCTGGAAACCCAGCGAGAAATCAGAGTGGCACATTTACCTTCATCAGCTTGTTATAACATCTAATATTGTTGTTCTCAGTGTTTATAAAAACAACCTTTAAGCTTAACCATCGCAAAAGAAAGTTCACATGTCGGCGCTGCATGGCGTGATTTTTTGCTAAACCTACATTCTGGAAAGGCACTGATTCTGTTGTTGCAAAAGCAAACACCGCTATGCTAAGCTAATCTTGCCCTACATGTGTGTAGATATTACTAGCCCACCATATTTTATGTGCTGAGACTCATTT
>Ga0209782_1000870_pt1 | contig 14470 bp, 16 predicted proteins | sample WorMetmaBAHAMAS1_FD_187390 | JGI IMG/M metagenome (GOLD analysis project Ga0209782, IMG submission 187390) | Marine gutless worms symbiont microbial communities from Max Planck institute for Marine Microbiology, Germany - Inanidrilus... | ecosystem: Host-associated > Annelida > Digestive system...
ATAGTTATTTTTACCTTTCGTTCGCTGGCAGCCGAAGCAGCGTTGGCACTCTATAAGAGATGACTGAAATCGCGATAAAGCTATACTACAGTACATAAGATCATGTAGCTGATGATGTTCTTACCTGACGAACTGAAACAGGAAGATGAGGGTGAGAAAAGCTACGGCGCCGACAACCGACGATGCAACGATTATCGACGTATAATCTGGATAAAATTCATCACCGTTAACCGCAAATATACCACCCACGACAAATAGCCTACACATAAACTAAACGCGATAAAACACTTTCAGAGATTCAAAAAAAAGAAACATTTAACGCGTGACTCCATTTTTAGCGCGAGATGTAATATATACATCTCGCGCTTATGCTACGATGCCCGTGTCCGTCTGTCTGTCCCACAGCCGCAGTGCTGGTCAGCCAAGCGGAAGCCATCGTACGTTCACTGACAAACATGGCCGCCGCTGACTCAAACGGTTATTTAAAATCAAATTAGACCTATATGCTAAACATCAATAATCGTCGAACTAAACATCACACTTATTCTTACATTCACGTGCGAACTTTTACAAAAACCGAGCCAGTCTCTTTCAGCAATCCCACAATGCAGCCATGTTTGTTGGTGAAGCCAGTCGACGGCTTCAAAGGCTTCTGCTATTCTAATTGGACGTAATTTTTCTAGTGAATATTTAATAAGTCTGTGGTCTGTCCGTCTGTCCGTCTGTCTGTGACGGAAGTGCATTGGCGCATTACAGCTAATTTAGGTTTCAAATTCCGATCCAAATTTACCGCACATTGTGCTCGCAGCCCACAATGCGCCCGCATGCACTGCGAGTCGGGAAGAGGGGAGGGGTCATCTCGCGCTATGCTAGCCACTGCTAGGCCTTCTTGTATATATTTACTGTAGCACAAAATAAAGATAAACAAACGACAACTCACTCCGTGTTATAGGAGGGCAAAGTTCGCCGACGAATCCACATTCCGGAATATCTGGCGGTGAATCGTTGTAAATTCCCCAGGTCAGAGGCGAGTACACCGTCACGATCTAAAATTGCCAAATGTGTGCGTAGATGTCAGCGAATTCTGGACTGTAGAATGCCATGCTGAGCATATAGGCGATAATTAATACGATCTGGCACTTGTTAACGAGGGAGGGATCCCTCAGTTTTGTCTGCCATGCACCCACACGTTTGTCCACAACAGTACCACAGTGGCTTGAGCTATGCCTGCGTTTCCTCCCCAACCACAGAGCATTGCCACACTTTTGGCTCGTAAGCGTATGCATTTTCCCGTCCCGTTGAGCTAAGGTAGGAGGCTGAGTTGGCTTGCGTGCATGCTATAGTTGTGTAAGCCAGTCATCCATCCCAGTACTAACAACTGGACGATGAAGGATACACAAAATTGTATAACAAATCAACAACAAAACGAACCAGTGGAGCATAGGCTTCCATTATTCCACAGAACAATGGTGGCGATCAGTCCCGGGAGAAAGAAAAACTCCTAATAGAGCGCCGCCCTGTGAGGAATTTGACCCAACTATACATTTTTCTTTTGTTACCACGCGACGCTACGCTAAGCAGTTTAGCATCGAGATTACAAACTGTCCCTTGAATGGCCGTGGTCACGGTCACGTGACGTCTTTAAATTTTCGGAAATAAGCGATAATATCTTGGAAACGGTGCAAGATGGAGACATAGGAAATCATATATGCACTATCGAACGGCATGTACTGCCGATGACCTTGAGTGAGTTTGAATGTCACTTTTTTGTCTGAAACTTTGTAATACCTATAACTCATAAATCATAAATAAAGTGCGATTTAACTAAGATATGCTTACACATGAATTAGAATGTGCATGTGGCTTGTAATTTAAGCTTCGTTGTCAAAAATGAAGAGCTTAATCTCAAGGTCACAGGCAGTCACGTTTACTTCAAAAGTAGTGTCTTAAAACGGTCCTAGATAAAGACGTTGAAACAACAGTCCATAAACAGGAAGTGATATGCCGTACGGCCATTTAATAGCAGCAACTGTGATGACGTTGGGTGTATATCAAGGTCGTTCATCGATTGCAAACTTTTCTATGCTGACAAGTCTGTCGCGCTGTCCCTCTGCTATAGCAGAGCTTCTTGTTTTACTGTAAACTCCGATAATACTCGATGATTAGATGGTAATGGCCTACGGTATCAAGCTTGTTTTTGTGCAGAAAATTACATTTATGCTTAGAAAAATTATAAAAACTGCTGCCACAAAGCTGCACTTTTTGACTCCAATAAGCATCAAATCGTTTGTCGTCTGTGGCTTCGCCCCAGACTATACGGGAGCTTACAGCACTCCCCCAAACCTCTTACATGATTTAGAGGCCTACATCTGTAGGAAGAAGAGGAGAAGGGAAAGAAGAGGATGTGGGACGAGAAAGAGAAATGGAAGAAAGGTACAGCAGAGGAGAGGAGGGAAGGAGAGAGTTCGTCCTTTGTCCTGGGAGGAAAAAAGAAAAGTCGGCGCCTTTGCAAATGGAGTTCGAGCCATAGAAGTGTAGAGCCTATTGAATTAAGCGCCAGCATTGTCAACGTTAGGTTTATTGTTCGTCTGTCGTCGTTATGATGAAGTTTCAGGCATTCGGAAGTCGTTCCGTCATCGATGTCAGTGCTACCGCCGCGGGCATGCGATAATATTGATCCACTGCAGTTCATTATTCACAACCGGCAAAAGGACCACTTTGTTTTCTCCATACAATTACCCACCGGATCTCTCTCTCTCTCTCTCTCTCTTATCTGCTAGTTATTGCGAGCTGCTGCAATGTAGATGACACTGTTTGGTGCCATTCGGTTCTCTACACAAGACGCCAGATACCACAGAGATAATTTAGATTGAAAGCTATATTAATGAATTAATCGGACACACAGACACACACAGGCTCTACACAGCCACAATATATAGTCTTGTCGGTAAAGATACGTTGCAGGGTGCTTACATGTGAAACACAACGGAAATACAACACTGAAACAACGCCAAGAGTTGTTTAAGGCTCTTTAGAATATTTTATTCGCACGTGAAAAATGCAAACTCGGTGACCGCTTCAGTCAGTCATCGACGACAATATAGGCTAAACGTAAATGAGCAGATGATACTACAACGTGCTGCCTAGAGCTGTTGCAGTTAACTTATGGTTCGCAGATAAGCCACGCCTTTATACGGTTGAATTGTTTCAGCGATTTATTATCGACCGCGCAGCAGGGGAAATAATACGTTTGGTAGCGTCCCTGTGTGTGTGTGTACGTCCGTTTGTCTGTGGGCGCTCTCCTGTTTGAACCGTTTGACCTTTGACCTTGATTTTCGGCATGAGGGTCGACCTTGACCTTGGATAGCTTGGGATTGTAGGTCAAGGTTCTAGGTCAAAGGTCAAGATCAATCAGTGAAAAATTAAACCAGTGGTGCAGAGCAGGTCGATATTAGGACTCAGCTTGCCAAGTTCAGCCAATGGTAATTGCGAATGACCATTACCAGTCCATTGAAATTGTCTGTTTGTCAGTAATCAGGGGACGTTCAACGTGTCGCGCGTAAGCGGTCGATCAGCTTCAATTTCGTATGTAAGCACACTGACCTCTTCAGGAGGTTGAGTGAGATCAACAAGCATAGCACTCTGGTAGGAGTCTTGTCCCTCGGCGTAATCCCAGACATTGTAAGTGCCAACACGGGCAGCTTTCTCGTTCACCAGTACATTGCCGCCGACACCTGCTCGTCACATTCCCACACTTTCATCGCACCTGCCATGCACGTGAGGTTTGTAACCGTTTGTTGAACCAAATCTAATAGGCTTTCTATAGAAATATAGCAGACGTGATAACAATTCCCATCCGTCATTCAGTTTAAATCGAAAATATCATTATGCTACTTCCATAGTGGCGAAGTCTATATTTCACTCCATTTTGCAGTAAACCTGACTACCTGTAATCTTAAGAAGTAAGCCTACTATAATTTTGATACAACAGCAACAACTATAGGCCATATAAGTAGTAGTCATTTGCGGCATTCAGGGCCAAGAATATTTAATAACGTGAACGTCAAGTCATGTACCGAACACGGAACACTTACTGAATTGCATGTTATTATGATGATGTGAAAGCATCCTTCCTAGCTAATACATGCTGTAATACACATACGAGGGTCGTTCAGTAAGTTCCAGGACTAGCAGTCGTAAAAATACAACAGCAAATAATACAATTCTGACAATTATGTTACTTTTAAACATAGTCTTCCTTCAGTTCAAGAAAGCATTCCCATCGTACCAGTTGGCTGAAACCTGTAGCATTCATTATATAGAAGTTTTTGTTCGCATCACATGGAAACTTCCAGACATGCTGTTGAAAATCCTCATCGTCGTTAATGCCTCCAAGCTATTCTGTCAGAGGTTCAAACAAATGAAAATCACTTGGAGCTAAGTCTGGACTGTATGGCGGTTGTGATAATAATTTCCAACCTACCTCTTCAATTCTCTCTACTGTCCAACGGGCACTGTGCGGTGGTGCATTATCGTGTTGAACAATGACATCTTTTTGCTGCAAACCTGGTCGCTTTGTGCAGTCTGCTGGTCGTAATGTATTATCTGAATTCACAGTATGTCTTTAAGGCACAAAGTCCACAAGAACAATTCTTCGTGTGTCCCAGAATACACTAACCATAATCCATCCTTGCCTGCAGAATTGGCTGCATCTTGAATTTCTTAAGGCTTAATGAAGACACATGCTTCCGCTGCATTGACGACTGTTTGCTCTCGGGCGTATAATGATGCATCCATATTTCATAACTCTTAAAGACGACAAATTTCGGTACTTTCTACGTCTTTGGCGACTAAAAATTTGATTATTATTGTTCTCTGTTCCTGCTGGACGTTAACATCCGTTGTTTGTTTCTCAATAATGGTAAGGTACTAAGTGAGGTCTCATCGTGAAGTCATAAATAAAACCAGCTGGTAACAGTGAGCTATTTTTAGCAACTCAAACCGTGAAACCAACCTCCTGATGGATGTTGTTTTTTTTTCAGTGAGCCGTCTTCACTCTCTGGTTGTGTCTGGTGTCAATACGCAACTTCTGATTGGCTGAGCGACTGTGGCTTCCAGTCCCGTGTATGATATTTTACTGGTCTCAGATAAAACTAACGTAAGTGGCAGTAGTGACAGTACAACTTCATAATAAGCTTAATTCGTTTTTGATGGTTAATGAAAGAGACAGTCCTGGAACTTACTGAACACCCCTCATTTACATGAGATGTGTCCTGCTGGAGTGACCATGAAAGTAAGTCGAGGTCGTTGGCACTGTTGGCACTCGAATGGCCACATATAAATTTCTAATTAGTCTTCCACTGTTATTAGCGACTATGTCAAAGAATTTTTGTACTATGATCAAGATACTGTGACTTATTTACCAAACCTTAAAGAGGTCATGTAACCGATTTGAGAGAACCTATCATTCAACTACTCACTTATGCATTGTAGATCATCATTTATCAAGGATAGGCTAGCACTCGTGGTGACTGACCACTATAAATCTGCACGCTATTATTTATCTACTTTTGTCCATTCTAAAGATAGGATATAACCTCAAAGTAATTTCTGATAGCTAAAGTCATTCAAGATCATCCATGATTTAGACTTAACATATCTGTCAGTTATTAATCTAAATAGCTATTCGATTAGAACAGCCAGCAAACAAAGTTCTTCTAATCCGAAAATGTTGAAATAGTTAACTGTTGTTGTTGAATGCCTACCAACAAATCGTTGCCCGATGGTCTTGCTGCGAATCAGACGACCATCTTTGTAGTCTGTGTAACCTTCAGCGAGAGTCTGATTGACCGCTCTCAGGTACAGGTAGACAGTATCATGCAGGAAGAACGGCATAATTCTCCAAAAGAATCTCTGTAACGTTAACATTATTATCACCGTCATCATGAACATCATCATATGATCACTTATCTCACTTATAAAGTCGTCATCGTCTGACGATGACTTTTCTTTGGTATTCAGACCACTAATATTGTAGCTTATCGAACAGCACCATATCCAATATAACAGTAGGTAAGTGAGTAAGTAAGTAAATAAATAAGTAAAACATTTATGCAGCATCACTAATCACATAAGTTAATTGGAGGCACTGAAAGTGACCTGACTGGTCAATTTAATTTCACTACAATTTCTTAATGTGGTATTTATTACAGTTCTGCATAAGTTGAACATCAATATTGCTTACTGGAATGATAGTTTCACACACATCATAATCATTATTGTCGTATTTGTTTATTAAGTAGGCCTACTATGACATACTGCAACAACCGTGACACACTAGAGCAATAGATCTGTGTAAACAGACTTTTACAGATAAAAGCGTTAGTCAGAAAATAAAAATGGTGTACATGCATGGGGATGAAAGTTTAAATAAGTAGGAATATTTTAAAAAGTTGTCTTACTGTTATTAAAGAGTCAAGTGTATAGCCTACAGAGTATTGTCTAGAGACGTATAACAGGATTTAGCTGACACAAAAGTAGTGTGGTCCCTTTGCAACATGTGAGCCTTTGTTTTTGTGAGTGAAACCTGTGCAGTGAGTACAATGATGTACTACAATTCCATCTGTTCGTCTCTTTGCCTCCCACAGATTTATACGTCTGTCCACATCTAACGTCATCAAATTTGATATAGACCAAACAAGGAGCTGTATACAACTGTTGAGCATAACATAGAGTATAAATCTGCCACTTCTTATACTCAGCTATTTAAATGCTGGTCGATACTCGAAATTTCCGGTGACATAATGATTACGCACAGAATGAAAGATCTTGCCACATGTGCAAAGACGTACTGAAAAACCAGACTGTGTCCTGAACCACGGCGGTCCGGCTGTTGCATTTAGTACTTTCACCAGAAACTCGTCTGCTTTCGGACCGACACTGTCTTCCACGATTATCTACATTGTACAAATGCATCGCACCACACAAGTTGAATCGCAAGTATTTCTTTCTGCATTTCGTTTGCAGCAGAGTATAGAATAACTGGCAATATTAACCAATTATTCCACCGTCGCACTGGTGCCTCCTATGTCTACAATGGATGTCTGGCGTGGTATAACGTAGTGTTAACTCACGGATCCACTCAAGCGTGAAATACAGCTGCAAGTTTGTAGGTCTACCGCTGGCGACTCGTGCGACAGTGGAATAAGTGTCTTATACAACTGTCTATCGTGGTATAAATTTGTTAACACTCACTTATACCACTCTAGACAGTTGTATAACATACACTTAAAATACATATATACCTGGCTAGTTGCAAGTGGAATTTATGCCTTATCACATATTTACTGAAAATCAATATGGCTAATGGCAGATTATGAAGTCACCTAGAAAAGAAAAAGCTAAATATCTGTCTGAATGCTCTGCAGAATTGATCGAAACCTCGAGACATGAGTGTGTAATTTCTCAGTGGTATAATTATGATCTAATTACAGTCATTTAGTGACATGAAAACGTTGAACCAGAATAAAAAGACAAAACTGAACAGACTGTAAAAAGGAGATATAAATCAAGGCTGTGGAGCTAAAACAGTAGTGGAATATCAAACGGGTTCTAAAATTAGCTTGTTTTTTTAAAAGTCATTAGTAGTGTCTTTGTCAACACTCAGGAATGGATTAAAACGAAAATTGTGGCACAGATAAGCTGCATATGCACAATATCGCCGGTTTCTAACCAGTTGTATTGTGTAAAAATTAAATGGCGTGTTAATTATACGTCTGCCTGAGATACAAAAGTAAACATAAAGCTGCATTTATTGCTTCTGGTAAAATTCAACATGGCAGCGGCCACCACCATCGTGTAGGCTGCTGAGTATGTATGTATGTATTCTCGTCTCCTTCTCTGTGACAATTCATACCGTATGAAATTTCTTAGTTTGTGACGTATGGCATCGCAATAACAGACCTTCGGTTACCTTCCTAGTTACAGACCAATGTTGCTGCACGTTGCTGGGTAGGCTACTCATTTCCCATCCCGCTCACCGAAGTAAGCTCATTTGTCTTACGAAACTTTGAAATGCTCATATCCAATATCCATCCACAGACATTTTCTTGAAATTCAATTTTTGCTTATGCCACATACAGATCCGATATTTCGGCAATTATTTAGCCCATCTGCCTGCCACATGCGCTATAGGCCTATGTTTTGCCTGTGTTTTTCCCTATTCACGGTCCATTAAAGACCAATTATCTCTGAAAGTATTGGACCGATCTTCACCTAATTTTGCAAATGGTAGCTCTGTGAAAAAATATAACTGATCTGACACTCGTTTTCCGATTGCTCAAGGGACGTTGTTATGTAAACCAACTATTGGGCCAAATCAGCCAAATTGGCCTACCTCACTTTTATTTGCAAATCACACTGGCTTTCCAAAACAGATGGGAGGATTACAATGTTGATGTGAAAAGACAAAGTGGCGATGACCCATCTACATCTAACAAAAATTTGTCTAGTAATTGTTGAGTTTACATGTGTAGTGTACACTAAATGTCGAGCAGTACTTGGGGTTATTTCATTGCTTCTCGCTAGAAAGCAGCAGTGCTAAGCTGGGCGGGCTACACACTATGCTTTGCCACGCATTTATTGGGCCCATTCTATGGGGCCATAGCGGTCCCCTCTGTCACGCGTTGTCGTTGTTGTTGTCGTCGTTGTCGTGGACATCGCACGCCGCCTGCGCCATAGCTATAGCTGGCGTGCGACAGTAGCGACACCTGTTGAATGGCAATGTAACGGCGGCTCGCAGTGGCGAATGGGCCCAACATTTTTCAAATGCTTCTTGTTACTAGTATTCAAACATTTTTGTCCGCTTGGGTCGGCGAACGCACAATGATGACGAGCACCTGTTTCATGACGGCGAAAGCTCGCCGAAGTCGCGGAATATCTTCGTCATCATCATCATCATAACTGCCAAAGCCGAAACGCATCGGCTGCCACGGCTGGTCGGTTTCGGATGATCTGAACGGCTGAAACGTGAAGAAAGCGAATTCGCCGTTTGTCATGTTCTGATCTTGGGCGCGCAGCAGAAACCTGTTCCTGACCGACGACCGCGAGTGGCAGAAAAATACCACTGCGGCGTATACAAATACAACATATACCACGTTTTAGTTACTCGCAAACAAACATTATTTATGAGAAAAATGTGAAGCTGACCCTGTGCAAAAAGTGCACACAGCCACGCACGGCATTTCACGCGTACGTTTCCTATATATTTACAGTAACTAACTACAATCTTCTTCACTAACATATGACTTTATCTATACAAGCTTAGCTTTTTTTGCAAATATAGTACAAACAAAAGAAATACTTATACAACCAACGCACATTAGCCTATCTATAGATTAACACAAAATAGCCTCTATAGCACACAATTTTGTTTTTGTCGGCATAACTGCAAGCAGGGTACCATAAGACACGGCCTATATACGTATATCGGCGTGGCGTGGTAGGCCTACTGCATAATATATACATATGCGTTGGTCACACGGGTTAACTCCACAAAACATCGACGTACATATAGACACCACGTCGATACCAGGGAAGTTTTGGAACGGTAAGTTTTGAATCGCTGCCAACCTTCCAAAGACAGCTGAAACGACATCTGTTCTGCCAGTCATTTCCGTGCTTTTGCTACTGACGTTTTACACCTGCAGTGGACCTTGCAGTGGCTGCGCCACTTAGGCCACTCTAAAAATACTTTGATTGATTGATTGAACGGTAAAAGATTTCGTTGCGTGACACCACAGAATTTCTCGATTGTGAACATTGTCGTCGCGTTGACGTTGTGTCGCATTGCTGGAACTGTGCGAATGATGGCCGCTTTGTGGCGCCACACTTCGCTGCTGTGCTGACGCCCAACTATACCATGCAGGCAAATGAACAACAAGAAGCATTTGAAAAATGTTGGGCCCATTCGCTACTGCGAGCCGCCGTTACATTGTCAGTCACCAGGTGTCGCTAGTCGCACGCCAGCTATAGCTATAGCGCAGACGGCGTGTGATGTCCACAACGACGACGACGACGACGACAACGACAACGCGTGACAGAGGGGACCGCTATGGCCCCATGGAATGGGCCCAATTAAGAACGTGACAGAGACCTCGTGTGCGCGATCGAATTTGCCGAAGGACGTTGTCGATCTGTCGGTCTGTCGGACGTTTGGCCAGCCTCAGCCACGTGAACGTGTAATTCTCGTTGTTGGCGAAAACCTCGTCGAAGGGCTTCGCTGCCATCCAGCAGATATCCGCCGTGACGTCGTCGACGACCAGCACGACATGCGTCCATCCGTAGTGGTCGACGATCGCCTTGAACGCGCGCGAAACTCCGGCGAACGAGCCGGCAATGCGAACCATCGTGTCGTAGACGGCGTGGTCGTCCAGCTGTGCATAGCCGCAGTACTCCGGGTAGAACGGACGGTTCCAGTAGGACATGATGTACCCGGCGTGGATGCACACTGCACGCAATATGCGAAATCGACGCATACAAACGTCTTTCTAACGCCGTAACTATTTAGGTAACTATTTTTATTGGGCCCATTCCATGGGGCCATAGCGGTCCCCTCTGTCACGCGTTGTCGTTGTCGTTGTCGTCGTTGTCGTGGACATCGATGCGCAGGCGGCGCACGAAAGTACCACTAGCGACATCTGGTGAATGAGCGTGAGGTAGCTCGCAGTGGCGAATGGGCCCAACATTTTTCAAATGCTTCTTGTTTAGAAAATTCACAGCTGAGAACATTATACAGCACAATCAGAAGTATTAGCTGAAGTGACAATAATTACAATCGTTAGGCATCAAGACAATGCACTGACAGATACCATCAATGCAAACAGAGTACAGTGAGTGCTCAGCATTACATGTTCATACCAGTATGAATGAATGAATGAACTTTATTGCAAAAAATAACATAATCAAACAAGAAGCATTTAAAAAATGTTGGGCCCATTCGCCACAGCGAGCCGCCACACGCCGCATTACCATTCACCAGGTGTCGCTATTGTCGCGTCGCACGCCGCCTGCGCATCGATGTCCACGACGATGACGACGACGACGACGACAACGACAACGCGTGACAGAGGGGACCGCTATGGCCCCATGGAAATGGCCCAACAAGAAGCATTTGAAAAATGTTGGGCCCATTCGCGACTGCAAGCCGCCGCACGCCCATTCACCAAGTGTCGCTACCGGTACTGTCGCACGCCGCCTGCTCATCGATGTCCACGACAACAACGACGACAACAACAGCGACAACGCGTGACAGAGGGGACCGCTATGGCCCCATAGAATAGGCCCAACAATACAACATAATTGTTCTAACATATAATACAACGGCATTTTTTGCAACAGGTAGACTCCCAAAGAGCCTAGACTCCGCTTAGTCGAGGATGCCCAAATTCAGTAAATAAATAAATGCCAGATAGGCAGGAGGAAAAAGGAGGGAAAGGAGGGGAAGGGAAAGAGGAAGGGGAGAAGAGCGAGGGAAGAGTAACTGTACAGGTAAAGAAAAGAGATAGGGGAAGGACAGGAAAGGGGAGGAAAAGGGAAGAAAGGAAAGGGAAGAGAGGGAGGAAAGAAAAAAATAAGGAATGTGGAAGGGGAAGGGGAGTAGATAGGAGAGAGAAAGGAGAAGGGATGTACCACAAATTTGCAGCAACTCAAACCACTGGAGTTTGAGCAAAATTATCGATACCTGACATACTACACTCGCAATTAGTAGTAAAATTTTCAAAAGCATCTTGTATGTAACTGGCATGCCTGGCTTCTCAACAACACACACGTGACAGAAATTAAGGCGAAAGAAGTAGATAGCCTACCAACAAAGCTCAACAGTTTATAAATTGATCGATGCGCTTGTAATAAAAAAAGTATCGTATACCGCCAGAGCAGATAGGTCCAAAAACGACGTCTACTTCTTGAATCTGAAGTAAGTCGAGCATTCCCAGGATTCCTCCTTTCGGATATGGAAAACACGAACTCGGCATAAAGATAAAACTTCACACATCGACAATCAATATCATCATCTTCGTCAGCATGTTATCCTATCTAAATGACGATGTTATGGTTGCTAGAAATTAGATAACTAATGCCACTAAACATTATGAATATTGTAGGATTCAGCGTTATATCCCTGGCATGTTAATAGGTTTTTAAAATTCTATTTTCCCTCATTTTTCCCTTTCAAAATTGCTATAGCATATTAAAAATTTATCATTTTTTAGTTTTTAGCAAATACTTAAAAGTTTTAAAAAATGTACTAATATTTTAAGAAACTGTACCATTTTGGCGTAAAAAAATATTGAAAGTTTGGCTCTCCCAGCCGTTTATCTTAAATTTTCCCATTAGTTATTGGCCAAATGTTCAAACCGAGCTTAATTTGTGATCACGACTTTCCCTTGTTTTTCATCCCATATGCCTCAAAAACGACTTCGTTTATAAACTTAGGCCTATCTCTATCCCAAGTCTTTACTTACATACCAAATGTCACTTTTCTACCACTTACCGTGACAGAAATATCACGCGGGAAATTTTTGGAGTAAAAATGTTTTGTCGCCCTATAGATGCGGAAAAAGTCTACCATAACACTCCCCACTGAAAGTTCACAGAAACTGGAAGTAACCCCACGTACGACGAAGTAGGTACTTTGTTGGGTCATTAAAGAATATGACGAAGCGAAAATGGAAGTAGTACCCCACCCCGCCATCCACAAGTACTTCCGGTTTCTGTCTGGTACATTAAACAAATCGATGCACAGCGTGCCATCTTCCCCTTTCAATTCACAGCTTGATGGGCTTACGTCACCAGACAGTTTGCCTACACTTCGCATGGTATAGTTAGCCTAAGATTTAAGGCGAAGCGATATGCCGACTCCCCATAGTATTTTCAAGTGGGCATAGCCTACTTTGCTGCCCCCGATTGAATGCGCGATTGAAACGGCGACGTACACATGTCTTCATCTAGCGAATGTAAGAGAAACAGAAAACCGGACAGACAGGCACGACGGACGGATCGCAGCATTGCTTTATACCGCCCCCAACCACCGTAAAGAGATGGCATAAGGACGACAACGTAAATTGAGGTTACTCAACACAACAGATCTTACTGTGTGCCGTGTGATGCCCTCGCTTGTGGAGTTTCAGACCTACATGTACAGTAGCAGCAGTAAGAACGTAAGTATCGACTTGAGTGGAATGTGGCAAGAAAGGTAAGATGGAATAGTCTGCCACAGAATGTTATCGATTCAAGCAGTGTCGTGAACGGTTTCAAAAATGCCTCGGACAAGATCAGGAAAACAACGATGGGCTTCTTTGAGGACTAGCCGGTCCACCAGGCCCTACTGGCCTCATCTGCTCATAGCTGGTGTGGCCGCACCAGGTATGTTACCAGGTATGTAGGAAATAATCGTGGGAAGGAAGGAGAATGAACGGTCGGATCCTCACAGCGTTTGAGTCAGGTTGACGTTGTCTATCGTAACTGTACCTGAAGTTAAAGTCGCGAAGAAGTCCGTCGCGTTGAGCTTGTTCGATGGCAACGTTGATCGCTCCTGCGTACTCGGTGTTCGACGAGGTGTACCCGATGTGGATCGTCTTGTCGGCCAGCGATGCTCCAGCCTCGTTGACGAGGAGCAGAATCTGTCCAAGTACCAGCCACAGCAGCAGCAGCAGCAGCCGCCGCCGTGTCATGCAGCATCTCCGACCCATCTTCTTCAGTAAGCCGTTGATACGTTCGACGAAGGTTTTTATGGTCTCTCGCGTGTATAGCCTACAGTACGAGCACTGAGTCGGCTAGTCTAAATCAGATATACCGGCTGACTTGACTGACAGCGCGTACGTGAGTCTGATTGTTTGAGGGTTTAGCCTACTGGTGCGTGCGTCATCTTTTTCCCGTTTGCCAGGAATTTGTATGCATCCTATATTATTCTGTGAAATATGGCCGTGGGCTTCAGTTTATGTGTTAGTGATGGAATATTGGTTCTAAGCATAGATTAATAAGCCTAATTACTGCTGTCAAAGTGTTAAGCTAGGCCTATCTATCGAAAATCTCCCATCGCATTACGGATGTAACAAGAGGCTCTGCTATGGCAGAGGGACCGCGCGACGCGCTTGTCAGTAGAAATTCTGCAACTTACAAAACATCCCATTTGAAAACTAGAGTCCTAGGCCTATCGTGTGGCATTATTTGAAGACGGACGGACAGACGGACGGACAAACACATGACGACGGCATGTACCGCGCTTAGCATAGCGTCGCGCGGTAAAAATCGACCATAGGCCTATTGCACTGCCCACTAAGTATAATTACCAGGCAAGGAGCGTCGGTTAATAGCAAATCGCTAGGCACACCGAGAAATGTCGGTTTTTACAGCATATTTGAACGATAATGCTCAAACTCCACTTGATCGATTTGTTGTCTATATGTTATAC
>Ga0209782_1000871_pt1 | contig 14470 bp, 8 predicted proteins | sample WorMetmaBAHAMAS1_FD_187390 | JGI IMG/M metagenome (GOLD analysis project Ga0209782, IMG submission 187390) | Marine gutless worms symbiont microbial communities from Max Planck institute for Marine Microbiology, Germany - Inanidrilus... | ecosystem: Host-associated > Annelida > Digestive system >...
GTTAACTGTATTTGTACTGAACATTATGATAATTAGACTGTACATTTTGTTAGTTAGTTATTTCTTGCTTACGTGGCTATCCGGCTACTTTGGCCGCAAAGTTATGAATAAACTTGACTTGACTTGACTTGACAGGTATTAGCTATAAGTCTGTGTTCATCTTGTCACATGCCAGTATTGTGTTAAAATGGCCAAACATGAGACCAGGCTACTAATACTGCATGATGGCCAAAGGATAGGCTACACGGTAGCCTCTAGTTTTCTGATGTCATAAATCCTGGCGAATTCCCGTGGTGGTACCAAATGCAGATGGAGTAGGTCAAATGCGGTAATGTTTGACAAATAACCCACTCTTTCTCAAAAACTGTACAAGAGAGATCAGTGGTTATTACATCCACGACCACTGCCCCAATACAAAATTTGATGCATATCCATCTGTGGGGGACTTGTAGACAAATAGGTGCAATATAAAAGTAAATTTTATTTGTACCCCTTTCTTGGGAACTCCCATACGGATCACACAGGTCAACGGATTTTTACGTTTGATGGCAAAATGGCTCAACAAAGCAGACTGACAGAAGGATGTGTTGTCGGAGTTTAGTCAATATTGCACTTGATTTAGGGGTTTAAACGTAGAATTATGCAAATAAAGCACACGATAGCCCAGGACTCTAGTTTTCTGATGCCAAAGATCACAGCAAAATTCGACCGGGATCACCCCTTTTGGGTTTTTTTTGAATTATAGCTAATTATACATCGAAAGTGGCCAATATTAACCTACCCCACCTGCATTGTCACACGCCTGCTGGGGTCACATGATGATGGATAATATCCCCTTTTTATGATTTTTGCAGTTTTTGATTTGTGGCTGTTAACACAATAGGTAAACTGCAGTTTTTATCATTTATTTTTATTAAAGGTGAATAGGATATACTATGCACTCTTTGAATGATGATATTGCCTATGTTAGTTTTTACATACTGGATTGCCTTTTCATATCTTCATAGTATGTGAACATAGAAACTGCAAATTTCGTAAATAAGTTGATCACAGCAAGTCTTAGCCTAAAAATAACATACCATTTCTGAAGGGGCATGGTTACATCATGTGACCTATTTTAAATTTGGGAAATAAAATGATACTATCTCAAAAACAGTACAATCTATTATTGATAAGTTAGGAAATATAGCATATATTAGCTACTGTATATTTATACATGAACTGGAAAGCTCCTGTGACTTGTAATTTCACCTGTATTGTTGAAACTGAAGGTCTTTGCAGTCACACAGAATTATGAACACTGCAAAAGTGGTAATGTCTTGGAGATGGTGCAGGATAGAGATGTTGTTCCTACGGGGTGTAGCAATAAAAAGATCTCACTGCACAAAGTACATTATTGTCGCTGTGTTTCTCAACAATATTGCCAAATTTTCAGACACTGTTGCAGCAATAGTTTACCATCTGCAATACTAGTTTTACTTCATTTATTTGAGTACTTCTGATATAATAGATGTTTTAGCATATGATGCAAACATTTCCACTGATTTCCACCACAAGATTGTCATTAAAGATGTCCCACTGCTGTCCACCATCGTAACAGTCATTTTTCTGAATGAGGCTCTTACAAATGGGCCTCTGAAAAAGTGCAGTAAAAGTCAGCACCAGTAGTGTCCTAGTGAGCTGAGTAACTTTACTGATGTACATGCATCTGATGAATGCTGGAATGTTATGTAGAAGTGCAGGTGGCTCAGCAGACAGAAAGTTCGCCAGCTGTAGTGAGCAGTTTACGTCAAGGCAGCGTGCTTGATGTACTCTGTTCACAACCAAACTCTGTAACAACACTTGACAAACCTGCTGAAGCCCATCGTATGTTCAAAGTCTATGAATTTGTGTCTGTAGACATTCTGTACAAAATAAACTTATCTAAATAGTTGAAACAAGGCAATGTCCCTTCCCCTTCAAGAGACAGCATCTGAGTTATGATGTTTGTCTTGATGTTAAGAGGGAAGGTTATCAAACTGTTCTGTACTGTTTTGTGTATGATATTTTATCTATATGGATGAACATACTTTTGTTTTACTATATAAATCAATGGTACGTCCACATGTTGAATTTCAAACTCAGTCTGGTCTCCATTTAAACTGGGCAATATCGAGTAGATTGAAAAAAAAATTAAAAATATATAGCCCTTTTGGCAACTTTTGCCGAGCGTGCTAAAAAACAGGCTGCTAAAGTTATAATTAGTCTTAAAAACAAACCGTATAAGGAAAGACTAATGTATTTAAAATTGCCTACATTAAAATTTTGACGCATGTGTTGTGATATGATCGAAGTTTTTGAATCAGCTCATAACAAATGATGAAAGTGTATCACCGCAGCTTCCTTTCTGCGCAAGATCTAATACTAGAGGCAATATTATATAAACTTTTAAATCATACTTTTCACTGCGATTTACGGAAACATTTTTTTACGGCACGTATTGATAATATATGGAACAGTTTGCCAAATTCGGTTGTGGACGCTAACTCTGTAAATGCATTTAAAGCACGTTTAGATAAGTTTTGGTTGCACCAGGAAGTTATGTTTGATTGTACTGCTGATCTTAGTGGAACCGGAAACCGATCAGTATTGTCATAAAGTTTTATTAGTTTATTAACACGTTAGAACATAGATGCGGACTTGGAGGTGTATACACCTGCATCCGTAGTTTCCTGTTGAATTGAGTTGAGTTGTGCACAGTGATCAACTGAGCAGTTCGTACGTTTATGTTGGTTTAGCTCTAAGTTTTATTTTCTGTGTTTTGTTAGCCTGGGTTTCATATTTTGTGTATATTTGGTGTTAGCTTAGACTTTTGTGTTTCTTGATTTTGTTCTGTTCGATTTTGTTTCATCAGTACTAGCCAAGAGATTGGCTGAGAAGAACATCTCCTAAATGACCTGTTTTGTGTCAAGTGGGACATACAACCTCAACTTAGTCAGTAAAACAAGGGTGCTCCACTCCTGGCACCCCTCACACCAAGGAACCATCTGTTTTTGGCACTTACCATTGTCCAGGAGAGAACACAACAAATACCACACAGCAGGGGTGTTACCCTGTGAACAACATTGCAGTGAGGCTGCCTCACTGCTGCAGTAGTGTCACACCACCATAGGGCCATACACCATTGTAGTAAAGCATGACTTTAAACCACAAAACAGGAAGTACATAACATATAGCAACACTAGCAGATGTGGCCCAAGCCATGGCCACAGGCGACATAAAGAAATCCACTGATCACAATATTCTGTTGCCCTGGAGTGAAGTAATATCATTAATTGTTTCAGTTATTGAGTAATTTCTACGAAACATTTGCGTACTGTGCATTGGGTAACTTATTGCCGTCAGCATAATATGGAAGTACTAATACAAGCAGGGCCTGAAATACTCAAATACTCAACAGAGGTCTAACCAACTGTACTAATTGAAGCGAGTAGGGAGGACTTCTGTTTCAGGATTTACATATTTTGAATTTTTTTGTTATTGCATTCAGTAGGAGTGAGAGTCTGAAAAATTTACTTAAAATCACTCTGTGATGATTTCTGAAAGCAATATGGCTTTATGAATCAGGTACATTTGACACACCATATATATATAGCATCATTTATTAATTTTAAAACTGAAAAAACCTAAATATACCGTTTGTAGGGAATTTAATTCTGAATACCTGCTATAAGTTTTATTACGATGACATCTCTGCTTTGCTGCTAAAGGAATTCCGTACGGAATAGCATTTTTTGCTTGTTTTCTGTGGGCAAAAGACGTAGGGCAAATGCCATTCAATCTTTTAATTCAATCATTTAGTGTAACGGCGGCAACTGTATGATGAGATCAGCAATGCATGTTTGTTGTAAGATGTTTGTTCATGGTCAAGAAAGTATCTGTATTATCGCACAGTTTGATTTTCTGTCTGTGTCACAAGCGTGAAGCGCGATACATAGAGCCACAATTGCACGAAGCACGATACAACGAGCCACAATGTGATAAGGAACGACTTAGCCACTTTGTTGTTTCAACAACCATTGCAGTGATCAAAGCAGTCGATTATCTCATACCATCTGATCAGGGATAAATGTTTAAGTGAAAGTGGATGATACATTGAAAACTGAAACGCTAATGTATAACGTTCGAACTGGTTTGCTTGTTCAGCTTTTGATTTTTTTTTATAACTCACTATGCAGTTTAACATTTGGCAAATTGCAAAAGAATAAGATAGCTGATGAGGAAAATACTGCACGACTCACTGTGTACTAAGTGCAGCTTAACGTCACAGTAATAAAATCAGGTTCATAAAAATTTAAGCATATATCCCCCAGTATATTTCTTTCACAATGTATATTTAAGATTTTTTAGATTCTGAAAACTGACAGAATGTTGCTATTTTGTAACTTACTTATGGAATGACCCCCCTAGATTTATATGAATCTTTTAGTTAAATCTGCCAGATAAATAGTGGATATTTTGTCATCAACAAAATGCAGCTAATGTATCAACAACATTATTTTGGTTTAAATTTGCAGTTCTGTTTCGTGTGAATCGATTGATGTCAAATTTGGCACACATAAACTATGCTTTTGGGTTCTTTTTGGCCATTTAACTATTATTTTTAAGAGGAAAGGGAACCCACTTATACTGTGAGACAAAAAAAAACAAGACGCAATGTTGACAGATTTTTTTGCAGACTATGTAGAAAAACAAAGAAGAAATAGTCTCAGCATAAAGTCAACATTTATCACGCAAGGACAGTGACAACAGTACCAGTTGGGAGTTTATCAAAACACACCATTTAGGGCCTAGTGAAAAATTCATTTTTCTCTGGGGCCAGCCCCCTTCCCAGACCTCTGTCACAGTGATGATCTGGTGGCAAATGGAGTCAGGTGAGGAATGTATAACCGTAATAGATATGTACAGTAAACAAGTCAATCTTCTCTCAGGACGACCAATACAGTTTCAGTTGGTTTTAGTACTAGCGAACTAGTGCTGTACCGTTCTGACCTAGGGCTGAGGACACGTCCTCCCACGAGTATCGCCTCCGCAGCCATGGGCCAATCAGCGTGTAGCCTGGGGATGCTGGGATAGCTGCTAATCCCGCACTAATGGGCCAGATTAGCAGCAGCATTGGGGCGGTCCGATATAATTTGTGGGCGTCAGTCAGTCCTCATCGCTCGTTGATCTGAGAATCTAAATTTGAATCCAGGATGCCGTTCCATGGGCGAACAAAGCTGTCGGACGGATGGCATGCCCCTGCGACTAACGGATGCACTACCCCCTGCCCTGATGACTAGGGATGAAAATTGGGTCCGTGGAGTCGCTCCTCTGCCCAGTGGGGAGGGTAGGCCTACCCTGTCCCTGCCACAGCCAAACCTTCTAGATCGACCCATGCAACCCACCTGGCCTGATCTATACGCCACTATACAGAGATGTGCTCATGTGCATATGGGATCCGTTGTCCCATATCCTGCCAGTCTTGCTATGTGCAATGTCGTATTGCATGTGCTTATTACGAAAGTGAAAGAATTCATCTACATTTATGTTGATTCATTGATATTACACTAACAAACTTAGCAGTAAATATATATTGAAGTTATAGCTCAATAGCTCACCACACCTTAAATGTGCAGCTACACTACCTTATGATTTTTTATTAATCGCAGACCTTAATCTTACACAAGGTAATGTAGTTTCACATTTAAGGTGTGTAGAATATTTAATGATGACTTCATTGAAAATTACCTGCTGTGTCTGCCAGTGAAAGAACTTTGATAATCGGTCAAAATTTGGTGAAGTTACAGCCAAAAGTCTATTGGCCTGGTTTTTTGACTCGGTGTATGCATTAATTGTAGCATTCTTCTGTTCGGGTATTGAGTACATTGAATACTATATGAATCTTTTTGTTGTAGACTCTGTAACTCAGTCTCCAGTGTCAGAGATATTCAAGACATCTGATGATGAATGGGAATGTCGAGTCTGCTCTGTCCAAAATACTTCAGCGTCTGATAAGTGTGTTAAGTGCAACACTAACAGACCACGTGATTCTTCACAGAACACTGATGATGTTGCCAAGGTATCATGACTATGCTGTTGTCTATATTGTACCCAGTTTGTTGTTAATTATTGTTTATTGGCATGACAACAACTCTCATGTTTTTCTACCAATTGTCTAGCCATGTGACATTAATTAGACACATTTATCCTGTTTACTAATTCAGATATGTTTCATAGCAGTACACAGCAATCGGTATGTGTATGACTTAGGTCCGGTTTTTCCACAGCAGATTAATCTCCCATTTAAATGGACGATTTAATTGACGAACTGCCGGTGGAAAAACGACATCTGAGTAAATTGATCATTATCTGCTGGATTTAATGCCGGATTAAATTAATGGGAGATTAATTTGCTGTGGAAAAACTGGACATTAGTCGTGTGGGAACATATCTCACTCCATCTCTTGTCTCACCTCTGACCTTCTTGCCATTAAGACTCAATGCGAGAATTACTTGGCCCAGCTGAGGACTTTCTCAGTGCTTGCCCATCAGTTTGGCAAATTTTGTGAAAAAAATGTGTGGATAAGTAGGCTACTAAATTTGTTTATACATTTTTCCAGAAGTTAAAACTTGAACGCAAAAATAATAAAGTTGTATATTGGTGTGGTTTGAAAAGACCTGTGATGTGCATAGCTATGAGCTGCAGTTAGCTTAGCAGGAATTTTCACTTATTTTTTGGTTTTAGTGGCTTAGCCCAGGTTTATTTTCGGTTTACGTTTACTGTCTTAGACAAGTCTCAGGATTTCGCATACACGTGAGCGTAATTGATGTAAAGTTTATATATGTTATTGGTAATATCTATATTATAAAGATCACAAAGTTTGATTTTCTGTCTGTGTCACGAGCCACAATCACTCTTATCTGTTTCCAATACACTGCCACAGTTTTTGGTGGATCTGCACCAAACTTGGCATGCGGCTTCCCGTAATTTCCGGATGGTAATGGGACAGTTCATGATCGAGTTTTTACCATTGACGCTATGCTAGCATGGTATATGCCGTCGTCGTGTGTCTGTCTATATGTCTGTCTGTCTGTCACACTCCAGTATTGTATCAAAACGGCTAAACATAGGATGATGCAAATAATGCAACACGATAGTGCAGGGAATCTAAGTTTTCTGACACAAAAGATTACGGCGAAATTTGAACGGGGTCACCTCCTATGGGGACGACATATGCAGGTAGGGTGAGTTAAAATCAGCCACTTTTGACAAATAACTTGCTATAACTCGATAGTGGTACAAGATAGACGCATAGCTTCTATTAAAGTTGAATAAGAAGTGGTATGCACTCTATCGAATGGCTAAGTTGCTGATGACCTTGGGTGACCCCTAACCCCCCAAACCGCCCCAATTTTTCATTTTTTCGTTGCCTTTCATGTCTTTGTAGTAGGTTATGTAGAGATTTCAAATTTGGTACACAGGTTTATCGTAGCTAGTCACAGCCCACCGAGAACAAACCGTCTCTGTAAGGGGCGTGGTAACGTCACGTAACCAATTTTAAATTTTGGTCTCCCCATCCATATCTAAGGAATGGCTTAAACTAGAGCTGTCAAATTTAGTACACAGGTAGACTATATCAAGTCTTGCCAAACAAATGAACCACCACCCCCAAAAGGGGCGTGGTTATTGTCATGTGACCCATTTAAATTCTTAGTCCCCCCAAAAATATATCTGTAATGGCTAAAGCGAGAGACTTCAAATTTTGTACACTGGTTCACCGTGTAATGTTTCGGCATTGGGATAACAAACTGTCCCTTGAGTGGGCGTCGTCACGGTTACGTGATGTCTTTAAATTTTGGGAAATACCCGGTAAGCAATAACAACCCGAAAATGGTACAAGATAGACATAGTTTCTATTAAAATCGAATAGGAAGTCATATCGTATGGCTATGTTGCCGATGACCTTGTGTGACCCTAAGCTGCAAACCGTCCCAATTACTGTATTTTTTGGTCACTTTTCATATCTTAATAATGGGTGAACATAGAGATTTTAAATTTGGTACACAGCTTAATCATGGCTAGTCCCAGCCCACCTACGACAAACCATCCCTGAAAGGGTCATGGTTATGGTCACGTGACCCATTTAAATTCTCAGTCCCCCCTAAAATATTTCCAATATGGCTAAAGATGAAGACTTCAAATTTTGTACAGTGCTTCGCCATGTGATGATTTAGCATTGAATTACAAACTGTCCCTTGAGTAGGCATAGTCACGGTCACATGACGTCTTTAAATTTTTGGAAATAAGCGATAATATCTCGGAAACGATGCAAGATAGAGACATACTTACAATGGAAGACAAATGGGAAATCATGTATGGCCTATCAAATGGCATGATTGTTCAGTGACCTTGAGTGAGTTTGAAGGTCACTTTTGCTGAAGTGATATATGACCAATCTAAAACAGCAATAGCGATGACCTTGGTTGTATATACTTCAAGGTCATTTATTGATTGCAATCTTTTTCAAATGGGATGATTCGTAGTTGCAAGATTTCTGCTGACAAGCACGTCGAGCAGTCTCTCTGTAACAGCAAAGCTTCTTGTGTATTAAAGAGAAAAAATCAGTTAAATGAAACAGTTAAACTCCATCTTCGTTGCAAACTTGCCGCTGCGAAGTGTTATTAGGTCCAACCATTGAAATAATCATATAATCACTGCTGCCTGTAGCAGGCATGTATCGCTGATATGGTCTGGCCTATGGAGTTTAGCAGAGGGAGGCAGATATCAGGGCCGAGTTTCAAGTACCACACGGCTGCTGTTTAGACTTTGACACCATATGCTGCAAGCCAAGCAATGACTGCGTTTCATCCTCACTGCCACTTGCCTTAACAGCAGCAGCAGTGGCTGACTGTAGGCACTTGGCTATGGAATGCATGTCTGGACTCTGGCGTGACCTGAGTCTCGCCCTGAGAGTGACAAAGATAAAAAGATAGCCAAAGCAGTTCATGTACAGAGTTCAATAGCAAAAGAAAGTGAAGAGACAACAGCAAGCCAGGGACAGAAAATGTTTGGCAGTTTCTAGGTCGATATTAGGACTCGGCTTGCCGAGTTCAGCCATTGGTAATTGCAAATGACCATTACCAGTACATTAGAATTGTCTGTTTGTCAGTAATCAGGGGGCGTTCAACATGTTACGCGTAAGCGGTCGATCAGCTTTAATTTTTCATATTTTTGTAGTGGGTGAACATAGAGACTTAAAACTTTGTACACAGGTTGACTGTAGCAATTCCCAGCCTACAGATGACAAACCATTCCTATAAGGGGCGTGGTTGCGTCACATAACTTATTTTAAGTGTTGGATGCTCCATTCGTATCTCAGTCATGGCTGAAGCTAGAGTTGTCAAATTTTGCACAGAGGTTAGCTATATCAAGGCTTACCAAATGGATGAAAAATCATCCCCAAAAAGGGCATAGTCATGGTCATGTGACCTTTTTAAATTAGCCCCCTAAAATATCTATGAAAATATCGCCGGAACGGCTAAAGCTAGAGACTTCGAATTTTGGATCGCCATGTGACTGTTAGCATTGTCTCTTGAGTGGGTGCAGTCACAGTGATGTAACTCCTTTGAATTTGGGAAAATAAGTGAAAATATCTTGAAATGGTGCAAGTTGCAACCGGTACATGGTTACAATGGAAGACTAATGGGAAATCGTATATGGCCTGTCTAATCTTATTATTGCAAATGACTTTGAGTGAGTTTGAAGTTCACTTTTGCTGTTTGAAACCTTTGTAATACCTATAACTCATAAATATAGTGCGTTTCAACTACATTATGTTTACCCATAAATTAGAAACTGCACATGGCTTGTAATTTAAGCTATATTGTCAAAAGTGAAGTAGTTATCAAGGTCACGTTTACGTCAGAATTGGTAGTATCTATGAAATGGTGTCGATAGAGATGTTGTAACAACAGATCACTGACAGGAAGTGATATATGGCCTGTCTAATAGCAGCAATTGGGTGTATGTACTTCAAGGTCATTTGTCGATTGCATTCTTTTTAAATGGGATGTTTCGTAGTTGCAAGTGACAAGCGTGTCACGCGATCCCTCTGCAATAGCAGGACTTCTTGTTAAAACTTGAAGTAATTTATTCGTTTTTTCTCAGCCACAATTAATTAAGATGAAATACTGAATGCTGTGAATAAAACTTAACAACTTGGAGTAAAAGTTAATCGCAGACAACAGACTTTGTCCCCCGCAAGTAATTTTCTGCCATTGTGTATGATGACAAAAGTTAAATTGCATGTTGCTAAAAATTTGTGAGTGCAAGTACAGCAAGCACATTGGTACTGGCTGATATATTGTCATATTGCCATTTGACGCATTATGTGTAACCATGATATATCATGGACACAACCAGAAGTACTAGAATTCTTGCCTTGTTATCCACGGAGAACTGAGCCACAGACACAAAATTTTGTGAATTTTGGACAAGGGGTTTTGAGATATTCAGGCATATAGGCAAGCTGAGCATTCGTACTGGGACTGCGAATGTGATTACCTCCAGCACTCATAAAGCTGTAGTGCAAGCAAATTGTAGAGTAACAAATAAATTCTATGTGTTTTATTTATGACTCAAACATTATGCAAACTGTATGCTATAACTATACAACCATTGGAAGTTTAAGACAGTCTGTTTCATTTGCAGCATTTTGAGCTGAGCAAAGGCAAAACTACCAACTGGCAAGTCGGGTAAAAGTCTGACATTACGCAGTATGTGTATGAGCGCTGGTGTGTTGTACACTGTGCAGGCAGAAGCAACTTCAGAAGGCAAGCTGCCTAGTCTGTCTGAGATGTTCCGTCGTCAAGATGATGTGTGGACTTGTGATGTGTGTATGGTCCCTAATAAACTGACTGCTACAAAATGTGTAGCATGTTCTTCCATTAAACCTCAAGGTTTGAGTTGCATGATAAGTTTACTCGTGCTTTTTAGCACGAGATGTAATATATACATCTCGCGCTTATGCTACGATGTCAGTGTCCGTCTGTCTGTCCGTCAGTACTGTCTGTGATGGAAGTGCATTGGCGCATTATAGCTAATTTAGGTTTCAAATTCCGATCAAATTTACCGCGCATAGTGGTTGCGGGGAGGGGTAATCTAAACAACAGCATCTCGCGCTATGCTAGCCACTGCTAGGCTCTCTTGTTTGTTCTTGTAACTGTCTTGTTAAGTCCGGATACTGAGTGTAAATTAAGTTGACACAAGTTGCATTTTACTAAGTAGTACAAATTTGATCAACAGACTTAGCTATTAGCAGTGATTACAGATGTTGCTAAAGAAGTAATGTGCTGTTATTTTATTTAATTTTGAATTGAATGTTGCTTACCGACATGGCAGCTCACCAGCAGGTCGACAATACAACCCAACAGCAGAGTCAACTCACTGACTGGACATGTGACTGAATGCAAAGACAGCTCAGTGTAGTGTTAACTGTGGAAGTCCGATGAGCCACAGTTTATGTTTACATGACAAATTTCATCTGGATTGGTTTATTATGACGCTATGAAGGTTCAAAAAGCAAATTTGACCGTACTTTCTACTTCCGTATTCTGCAATAGTGCCACTTAGCAGAAAAGACACAAAGCTGAATGCTGGTGCACAGCTACATAACCTGTCCAGTGATATCAAAACCATTTCCTATTTCAAACACCTCAGTGGTTAAGTCATTTTTTTACAAAACTCTGCCTTTCAGATGAATGGTAGACAAACAAAAATACAGCCAGGTTTTTCAACCAATGCCATACAAAAGCTGAGCCACCATTCTCGGCTTGGCAATAGAGGAGGTCTGTGCTATTTTTTTCGGTACTTTGATCTGATGTACATTAAAATCAAGTATAATACACATATGTAATGCAGGCCCACTTGAAGCCATAAGTTGAACAGACAAGAGCCTAGCAGTGGCTAGCATAGCGTGAGATGTGGGACTCTAGCACAAACCGTTCTTCAGATATAATGCATTAGATTATGAAATCAACTTAAATATCAACATCGTTCACAACATCGTTCATATGTAAACACTAACAAAAATGTCACGTGATGCTAGACTCTCAGTAAGTAAATTAAGTGATATCACTACAATTACCAATTTTTCCATACTCTTCCACCAGAAATCCTGGCATCGTCCCATCCGAAGATCCGGGTGAGGCATTGTCATTAAGTAGCAAAGACATCCACAATGCACAAACGTCACAGACAGACGGACACTGGCATCATAGCATAAGCGCGAGATATATATATTACATCTTGCGCTAAAAATTGAAGTTCATGTGTATAGTACGCACCGATACTGTTACTTACTTGACAGTGAAAGAGATGCCCATTGTGAGTTGTTGCATTACATTTCCTCTGGCCTAAAACACTTGGTAATTGTTGACTTGATGTGATCACGGCTGGACCCCGAAGCAAAAGTGAGAGCAAGTGGTAGCAAGTGAGAAATAGGGCGAGCGAGATCGTGCGAGATTTTTTCCTGAAGTGAGCGAGAAAAATTGCGAGCGAGTCATAGCAAGCGAAATTTTGAACAGCCCACAATTCACAATAAAATATGCCACAATTCTTACAAAGGCACAAAAAGCACTGATCATTTTGTATTATTACCTGACGTAATTTACGTAATTATTATTACGTAAAAAGTCTTACTCTAGTCTCAACCCCCACTGCAATAACGTAATGAAACCACACAAAGTCCACCTACTTCACTTTTTTAACCATTCACGCAACCATAGCCTTGTAGTGTTGCTCCGGCTGCAGTATAATGCATCTTGCTGACGAGCTATTTTTAGGCATCTTGAAAAAGCTCACTAAGTGAGAAAAGCGAGCGAGATTTCCCTCGAGCAATAAAAATATTTTGGAGATGCTTTGGGGTTTAATCATGGCCATTGTGACTGAGTGGCCACAAATGTGCATGACTGTCGTGAGTGCATCGACAAAGTGTGCCAAAAAATCCCGGCATATTTTGAAGCACTATAATTTTAACAGTTTTTGAAGCTGCAACATTCTAAAAACAGTGGCATGAACCAGAATTTACTTGTGTACTCAAAAGTTCTATTGTTATTCACTGTTTTCAATAATTTAACAAAATGACACAAACAAATGGACATGTGTAAAATAAAGTAATTCTAAAATCAGCATTAACTACATTATGTGACCGGTTGAAGAAATGTTTGCACAGACAGTAGAACACTGTCTTGGTGCAAAGATGTTCAGTGCATTGAGTATTTAAGCTGGAATGACCAGTGAGATGCTCTCCAGTCACTGGTCGATCGCCTGTTATCTTCTTAAATGACCTCAGTGTTTTCACGTGTGCACAGAATGAGGACTAGTGGTTTTCGGTCTGTTGAGTCAGTATTGCCAAGTTTTTTGATAATATTTTTAAACATCTTTGTTTTTTTTCTTGACAAAAATTTAGACATCATTTGCCAAGTATTTAACCATTTCCTGCATGAAACAAAGACAAGTTTTCTGCTTTACGCACCATAATTGCTTAAAAGCGACGAATTTATGGCATCATAGACTTATAAATTTTCAGACATCTGACTAGAATAAGCTTAATTCAGTGTGATTGCTGAGGAAGTGCACATAATTATCATATCTATTTTTTTGGTACTCAACAATTACGAAAGATATAGCACTTCAAAAACTGGGATTTTTGGTGTACAGTATGGCAGTATGTTGAGGGGTGACAGATGCTGAATACCCAAGAATGATGGCTGTGGATTGCAGCAGTTTAGTTCTGTGCAACAGTTCCTTCTGCTGGTCTGAATACAGAGGATCTGAGGCTGTCAGACATGGTCACCTGCAGGAGGGGGCACTACTAGTAACTGCCAAGTCTCAGCCATGAGAATTGTGACCATGTATGGTCATGGCTACAGTCAGCTGGTCTTGAAGCTGTTAATTTAGCTAGAATGTCTTATCAAGTGGGACTTTGTGGCAGCTGTAACTTGATCTTTGCTCACTGTCAGCTGTAAGCAACAAGTCAACTGTCACGGTTGTAAACCCTACCTAGAAACCTGGCAGGCTTATTGATTCATGTGTATGAGTATAATACACATCTACTCAGTATTTTACTGTACAGTTTTGCCTCCGGGATTTTAGGGAAAATGAGATTAAACTGCCATAACTTATGAACCCAGTGCATGAATCTTATCAAATTTAAAACATTGATTTACCACGGAATTGCCCACAAACCCTGAAAATATGTAAAAATTGCAAAAATTGCTCCTGTTGGACAGTTATATTCCTAAATGTACATTGCTTAAGTCCAGTATAATTTTATGCATCATAGACTAACTATAGACTTTGGCTGTTGGTGAGTTGACCAGTTGGTGAGTTGACTATTGCAGTCAGCAGTTTGGCACATTGGCAAGTTGGCATGTTGGTTTGCTGCCC
>Ga0209782_1000872_pt1 | contig 14468 bp, 6 predicted proteins | sample WorMetmaBAHAMAS1_FD_187390 | JGI IMG/M metagenome (GOLD analysis project Ga0209782, IMG submission 187390) | Marine gutless worms symbiont microbial communities from Max Planck institute for Marine Microbiology, Germany - Inanidrilus... | ecosystem: Host-associated > Annelida > Digestive system >...
AATATATACATCTCTCGCTTATGCTACGATGTCAGTGTCCGTCTATCTGGACGGAAGTACACTGGGTCGCGGTGCATGCCGGGAACACAGCGGCTGCGCCAGCCAGCGAAGTTGAAGCCAACATACGATCCCCAACAAACATGGCCGCCGCCGAGGAAGGGGTCATCTCGCGCTATGCTAGCCACTGCTAGGCCCTCTTGTTTCTCATCCATTGGTGGCCCCCGCTTTGAGGGACTGGGGCACATGTCCTCATTGCCCATGACACAGCTGTGATGTGACAAGTGTAGGCCGTCACGAAATAAGTCTACCTGCTGGGTGTGTTGTGGTGTCCTAATGGTGATTCCAGGCTATTATCTGGTTTTTGGCCGCCCAGCTTGCCTGCGTTTGCCTGACAAGTTACCGGACACCTCTCAGCTGAACTGTCTTCCATGAGTAAGCCTTCTGCATGGAGGTCGCTCGTGGAAACAGGAACATCCATTCAAGGACAAGCTACACGATGATAATGAATTTCAACTGAGGCATCAAAACTGAAGGATTTTTCAAGTTCACAGACAACACAGTAAAAGTGGTATTAACTTGAAAGCAAGTATATCTGCTAATGCCGATGGACCGCGCGACGCTGTTTAATGCAAAATTGACAATACTGCACTGCCCACTGAGATTAATTACCAGGAAACGAGCGTCGGTTCATAGCAAACTGGTATAGAGATTGAGAAATGTCGGTTATTACCACATATTTGAATGATAATGCTCAAACTCCACTTCATCGATTTGTTGTCTGTACGTTATATAACGAACTTTGCAATAAATACAGTGACAAATCAAACCGATGGAGCTTATGCCTTTGTGTATCGCAGTATTAGCGTCAACCGTCGAAGGTGAGACAAACAGTGGTCCGTCGTTGATCTTACTGATCCCAGCTAGCAGCGTGCGGTGGCGAAATTTTTTCTAAGTCCACACATGTGCAGACAAAAATGGGTCACGTGAGCAAAACCACGCCCCTTTTAGGGGTGATTTGTCATCCCTTTTGGAAGACTTGATATAGTCTCCTTTGTACAAAATTTGAGAGCTCTAGCTTCAGCCATTCCTGAGATACGGATGGGGCACCCAAAATTTAAAACGTCTCACGTGACGTAACCACGTCCCTCTCAGGGATGGTTTGTCGTCCGTCGGCTGGGACTAGCTAGAGTCAACCTGTACACCAAATATAAAGTCTCTATGTTTACTCACTACAAAGATATGAAAGGCGACAAAAAATGCAAAAATTGAGGTGGTTTGGGGTCACCCAAGGTCATCGGAAACATCGCCATTTGATAGAGCGCATTTGACTTCCTATTCGACTTTAATAGAAACTATACATCTATCTTGTACCGTTTTTGAGTTATAGCGCGTTTTTCGTCGAAAGTGACCAATTTTAACCCACCCCACCTGCATTTGTCGCCCCCGTAGGGGGTGATCCCGTTTGAATTTTGCCATGATCTTTGGCATCAGAAAACTAGAGTCATGGGGCTATCGTGCCACGTTATTTGCGTGATCCTACATTTAGCCGTTTTGATACAATACCGGAGTGTGACAGACAGACACACAGACACACGACGACGGCATATACAGCGCTTAGCATAGCGTCGCGTGGTAAAAATACTGCAATTCAATAGATGTACTGCTGCACAACGTTTGATCAATATCACTGCATACAAACCCATCTGTATATAGTAAACTTTTTCATCCGAGGGGCTGCAGCTACTGCAGGTGCAGCAGATGCATATCCACGTATCTGCAAAACACACCACATGACATCTCCTTATTATACAAAACACAGTACACTTTGACAAAATGAGACTAAATATCAGAACACAAACTATCCTGCTCGGCAGTAATTTAAGAACAGCCAAACATCAATGAAATCAGTCTTAACTGATAAACAGTGAACTAAAGAACATACCACTGAAGCATTTATATCAAGTGTATCATTGCAAATACTTCATATAGCTTGCTGTAGGAAAATAGCTGTAATGCGTTTTTGGCTGTAGTCATCAGCCAAGATAATCCAACTTTTTGTCACCAATTTGGGCTGTCAACCATCAGACAACGCGGGCATAGAGGCTCCCGCTTGCGACCCTAAACTATGTCAGCGTCTACGTGCATATTAAACATCCTAAAAAGGAGCCAATCCGGTAATTACTCTTGTCAAGGTCAGCAAGGCATTCATATTTCGAAATGAGATAGATTATTTCGTAACAGCTTTTCTCCAGACACACATAGAAAATTGTACTGCATTTCTTGAGTATACCTGACTTAATAAAACTAAGCTTCTTTTCGGCAAAACCAACTTTGTCAGCGACATTTTCACAATTTTGCACACGAAAGACACAAATCACGTGACGCTCAGCTGGTGCGATGCAGTCAAAATTGAGAAAACGTATGTCAGAGTACCACCTGCAAGTGTTGTCAACCGTAATTTGTCAACATTAGTGACATGGAAGCGACTGTTGCAGTTATTCCGAAAGTTGAAAATATTTTTGTACACACTGGCAATATTGTCAACTGGAGTAGACTGAAGGAGACGGTGTCAAAATCTGCTACTAGTGAGGTGATTTGATTGTCGTCGTGCGTAGAATTACAGAATACAGACACATTACAGATGGACAAAATTAGGGGCGTAGGCTGATATTCCGCTTGCGGTACGAGCTTCCTAGTAAGGGTGTGCCTGAAAACCGCGGCGCTAGTCTAGATTTGCACGTCACAACGTTAACCCTTACCCTTCAGCCTTACCCTAACCCTACTGACCCTAACTATACCTAACCAGTACCTGTGCCTATACCCCTCGCGATTATCGTTACTTGTTTTCGGTAAATCACGCTGCAGCCTTGCAAAATTTGCGTAGAAAACCCTAAACTTAGTACAAAATCTTTATTTGTTTGATGCTTGTCATCGAACACATTACCAGCCTTGCTTGGCCATTGGTAAAGTGAGCTTTGGTACTGTCGCTGGCCTTGTGGCTAGCGCCACGACCACATGCAGTCTGAAAGCTCTTATTCGGCCTGGTGTTGATGCACATGAGGCATAGACCATGTCTATGAAAGGCCGAAGGTGTTGCAGTTCCTTTCCCGATTTGGGTCCACCATTTGGGGGCCCGCCATTCCGAAGTGCCAGTGAGGGCCAAGAATGACCATGTGGCCATCGCACGGTCATTCTCGGCCGTCACTGGCAGACTGACGTTTTACCACCAGCAAGATCTCACCCGGCTTTTTTGACAATGTCGGACTTTCAATTCTCCCAAAGCATTCGCAAGACATGTAACTGAAGTCCGGGTGTTATAGCAACCATTTTGTACAAGAGACTCTAGCACTGGCTAGCATGGCGCGAGATGATTCGCCCGCAGCATGGCGGCTGCAAGCAGCGTGGCAGCCACAGCAGCAAGGTGGCCAATGCGTGGTAAAGTGGGATCGGAATTTGAAACCTAAATTAGCTATAATGCGCCAGTGCACTTCCGTCACAGACAGACGGACAGACAGATGGACTGGCATCATCGCATAAGCGCGAGATGTATATATTACATTTTGCGCTAAAAATGCTAAAAATTAAACACTATCATTAACCCTACTCTAACGCTAGTAACTCTACTCCCCCGTACTGACCCTAATCGACCCAGGATCGCTTCAATCACCAGATGTTGCTGCAGTAACGCAAAGTTGGTATACACTGTCAGAATAGTGGATCTTCAGAATAGAGTATCCCTGGAATCATGGACCCCTGGAATGGCGGGATTTTGCCCCTTACCTGAATGGTCCGGCACAGTTATGAATGGGAAGAGTAATTTTGGTGGATTCCCATATGAAAGCAAAAACAGACTGTCATTTAGCTGTGGATGTTTCTTTCATGATAGCTTTACCTTTTCATATGTCATGACTCGAGACTGTCATCTTTCAGCATCAGTCTACAAGATCAGTCTAAAAGCTGTGAAGGTCAAATTTGGCTCGTAATTGCTGAAAGCCAATGTATGAACTGTGAACTGGTGAATTGAATCTGGTCAGTCAAGCAAGCATTTGTCTTTTTGCCTACTGATCATGAGGAAACTGAAATCATTTGGGGAACATGCAGTTTGAAAGCTGTCGTGATGAGGCCACCTTTGTCCAAACTTGGCAGTGCATAGCTTGTATAACTAAGATGCCAATCTTTTAGCCAACCCAAAATGTGCTGCTGCCGAAATCTTTCAGATGCATGGCATCCATTTGACAGCTTCAGTCTGAAGACTCTCAGCATGATAGTGGAATTGAGTAAGCTGACTGAAATGGAACTGAATGCTAGATGAGAAATGAAATTGTTCCAGCTGTTGAAAGTCACAGAACATGAATTTGTTTCACTAGCACTTGATGTGTGGCCGAAGCTGAAGGAAGCCACTCTGATGGTCAAATAATCTGGTTGGTGTGTAACACTTAGAGAACAAGCAGTATATGCCGAGGTGTCTTAGGGATGGTTTATCAACACTGCACTGTTTTGTGGCACTGCAAAAGTGTCTCGTATGCTTTATCAAACATGTGGGCCATGTAATGTTTATAGAACTAGCTTAGTAAACAGACACTTTGGTAATGCTGCCAGCATATTTTGCCATCCAAGTGTCTTGGTTTCTATGTGTCCAGTTGGTCAGTTTCCATCTGGTGTGGGCATCTCAAGCCCGAGTCCCTAACTTTAGTCTGGCCATCCTGTAGTTACATGTAGTAGTGGTGGGGTTACTTCAGATTTTTAAAAAAGTATGGGAGGGGTGACGTTACAGTTACAGCTCTGTACAAGGTATTGCATGGCAAAGCGATCTGCCCCATTGACAGCATTTGGATGTGGGTATAGCCTACCATGCTGCCCTTTTTGAATGTGTTTGAGGTGGCGACGTGCACATACTGCCATCTAATGAACAGGAGAGAATTAGAAAACTGGACAGACAGATGGATGGACAGATCACAGCATCACTACCATAGGGTGGAGGCATAATAATTTAATTTAGTTTTAAAACTGTATGTAAGAACGTCTGCTAGGAAATATCAGTCTACAATTAAAGAAAAGGATGTTACAGTGTTATGTCTTCCCAGTTTTGAATTACTCTAGTGAAAGTTGGACAATGAACAAAGACTTAGTTCGAAGAATAAATGCATTTGAACAATGGTGTTATAGAAGACTGTTGAAAATATAATGAGTGGATAAAATCTCAAATGAAAAAGTATTACAATGAATAATGGAAGCTGAAATTTGCATGTACAAAAGTATTCAAAAAGAGAAAATAGCTTTTACTGGTCATGTTCTGAGAGTCATGTGGTGAAGATGCACTTCAAATATTAGAAGGTAAACTGGAAGCGACTACAGCACAAGGAAGACCGAGACAAATGTGGCTAGATGACATAAAACAATGCACACAGATAAATACGTATGAAAATATTAAAAACTGACTCAAGATCGATATCTTTGGAGAGTTTGCACTGCAGCATGTCAACCTTCTGATCCAGAAGACGACAGCTGATGATGGTGATGATGATGATGAATGATGGTGATGTATGGCCACAGCTGTATGCACATAATTGAAAGGACACTGCTGTAACTTGTGTTTTTGTTATGTATTCTGCATGCATCTTCTTTAATCCTAATGCCAACTGTTTGGCATTCTCAAAGTGAAAGTTATGTGCAATACAGGTTGAGAATTATGAAGATCATGTGTATGGGTATATGATACACTAGTCAGCAGTACTGAATTATGTCAATTTATGTCTTCCCTGCTGAATGATTGTATGTTAATGCAAGCCATGGATGGCAACAGTCAAAAGGGTGGTGATGTGTTCTATGAGATGATACATCCTTTGCCTCATCAATCAGTCACTGGATGGTCAAAATTTAGTAAGCCATTGATTGACAGCTGTCTGCAAAAAATAGCACCAATCACACTTCAGAATCTTGTACACCTGAAAAAGTCTGTAATGTGTGTATGTTTTCTATATGAGAAATCCAGAGACTGTCATCTGAATCTTCATTAGAGTTAATTATATAAATTAATTGGTTTTGTTTGTGCCAGTTAACTGACTGTCTTAAAACGACAATCACTGGATGGCTGGATGTTGCAGATCGTGATGCACTTCAGGTTTGACTCTGCTACCATATGTAATACTGTCTAAACTAGAATTTGTTACCGCTTTACATTGCACTTGTGATAGTGAAATATTTGTCATTTTGACATTGATATCTGGTCTTTGCCATAGTCTGGTTTCTGAAAACTTATTTGAATCATCACTGACCACTAGTGGAATAAGAATTGATTGCTTTGCAGGGTAAACTGCAGCCAAAATGTAAACAATCTACAATGTTTCTCAAAAAGTACCACGCAACTACCAGTAATAATTTTAACAGTAATTGTCCAATTTCAGTAGTTTTTGGTACAAATATTAAGGTACTTTTGATGGCATATTCTCTCACTAATATTTGTACCAAGTTGGATAGTTACTGTTAAAATTATCATTGGTGGTTGGGTGGTATACTTTTTTGAGATGCAGTGTATGTGTTGAACGCTGTAGGCTAGTTACTGGATGTTGAAACTACACACTAGTGATTTGAGGAATGATGTTGTTGTGGAGAGGTGACCCTTTCTACAGTCAGTGCTCGCCATTATTTATGAGTAATTTTAATATTGCATATGGCTTGAAATCAGATACGATTATCGCTGTCAGTTAAACTACCATAGTTGTCTTTTGTTTGATTTTTTAGTATGCACAAGAGGTGCAGTGCATAAACACAAAGTTTAATGAGAAGATAAATGAAGATGAAAGAAACGAAATGAAGCTGACAGGTTCGATGACACTTCTGCCTGTTCACACTGTTGCTTATTCATTTAGTAATGTAATTAATATTCCTTATTATGATGATGTAATGGGTAATATTATTTGTTATTTTTTTCACAGAAAAACTCTGTATATATTCATTATTAAAGCTCCGTATTGCATTCTGGTATATATGTCATGCTGTGAACTTGTTGCTAAAGCACAACTGAAACATGTAGCCTTTCATTACCAGTACCCAAAAAAGTCGCCAGTTTGTCACAGACACCAATGAACCTGTCTGCTAGCACGTGCTGCGGACAGGTTTTGGACCAGCTAGCATAATAGACTTTGGGCTTAACAAATGATTATATAGGAACTTCAAATTTGATATAAATGCTGATTGCTGATCAAAACATGTCCTAGCATACTGATGTCAAAGGACCCCCCCCCCCCAAAGGGGGCATGGTAGGGCTCATGTGACCCCTTTTGCATGCACTACTTTGGACTTAGAAAAATTTCTCCATGGTAAGGCAACTGTCGTTAAGTGAGATCAACAATGCTATCGACGGTGGATCTCTGTTGCTCGCATCTAGATGCTAGTAATGCTATACACTAAGGATCACACTACATCGGTTCGATCTGTTCTGGATCTGTTGTGAACTTGTCTATACAGTATGTCAACAACAAATCGATTGGAGTTTAAGCCCTTGTGTGCATGTATATGGTGACAACTAACAGCTGCAAAGTACTTTCAGTATCCACCACAGCTTGTTGCCTGGTGATCACACGGGTGACTGGAATTTGCAGGACTGGAACATGACGGAATAGTACAAGAGTAAACGTATATAATGGATACGATTAAAAACGTTAATGTATACGACACGTGATTGTTTCAAGCACAAATGTAAAGACGTATATTATACCGCATTTAAAGTTATACTTATCAAAAATATACTAAAGAAAAGAAATCATACAATGACCACAATACGTAAGTATCAGTCACAAATGTCCAAGCCTAGTTGGTTTGATTTCACGACTGCAATCTTAGGCGAAAACGCGCTTCACAATGCTGATTACAGCTCTGCAGCGTGGGCAGTTACCAACCTTGTCCACTACGTGATGCACACAGTTCTCTCAGAATCTAGCGCTTCCACAGGGCAACAAGACAAAGCCTTCGATCGGTGCCAACAAACATACTTCACAACACCGTAATGCTGATCTATCGCAAAACTCCACGTAACATTTCAAATAACGAATTTGTCCACTTTTCTTGACTTGACGATAAAGTTGATCATTGCACGCGTAGACATAGACGCGACCTTTGGGTAGACCTCTGTACTCCATCGCAACAACTGAACACTGACAGAGGGTCACGGCAGCATGACGCCCTGTATTCATTTCCTCGGTGTTAATTGCTGTTAATTGCCACCGCTGACTTACACTCGGTTTCGCGGCATGTTTTTAGTTAGGCCTCAGCTCTCTGTAATCGTGTTTGGAGCGTGTCTTTGAGGTGAGTCGGTGAATTTAAGCTCAGCTCACTGTCGGCAGCGTGTACGGCATAATTACTGCGGTCAACGCTGGAAACTTACGTCTTTCACGTCACGTTTCGCACTGTTTCATCCTTGCTGTACTCACCGCCGTCTTTGACTGGAACGATGTGCTTACTGATTACTTACGTGCTAAGTCTAGGTGTTAATGCTGTTGATCACATTGTTGCTCCAAGTCACTCAAACAATTCCCATATAACTTTGAATGCAGCGTAAGATATGTGTTTGGATTTGTGTGTGAAATAATTACGTGTCGTACACATTAGTTTGCGTTCACTTCATCGCATGCAGTATGAATACATTCGTTCTTGTTCTACTCCATCATTTTCCGGTCCTGCAAATTCCACCCCTGCAATTTCGTCCATCATTTTCCAGTTCTGCATATTCCAGTCCTGCAAATTTAGCTATCCCGAACAACTTGGCGCCCAGCTGTATGTGCAGTGTAGTGTGGTTGGTAGGCAGCATGCACTTCCATTAGTGTCAGCAAATATATTTGTATTATGTGTTGTTAATTTTACAGTACTTTGTTTGTTCTTTTGTCTGCTGTTATTGCCATCAAGTAAATTTCAATGACATGTAGTGATCAGTGTTTAAATTGCACTATAAATGTCAGGCCGGTGCAGCATTGTAACTCATTGCAGGAATTTTTGAGCTGTTCTTGTGTCTATTGTTTATGTATGAATACTGCTGTGTGTTTGTATTTGACAGTGAAAATATTCGCCAGTAACAAGACTGATGGGGTGATTTCTGATGCCGTCGATAGAGGTCGGTTTGTCACTGTTAGAAGTTCACTAGGGAACTGTTTGTTAGCAATACGGAAGCACGTGTACTTGGACCCGGGCTGCACTGGGTCTGTAGGGCAGTGCTTCACTACAGAGGTCCTGAGCCACAGCATCACAGGCCAAACCAGTACCGTTGGAAAAGCAACTTTTAAAGATTGCTCAAGCTTCAGCTGATACAGCTGGCTTTGTATCTGTGAAACAAGGATGAGCACGTACATCCTAGTTGAGCTTTACTTTTCAAACAAATTATTGTATTTTCACAAAAATTTCATCTACACACCAGACCACCCACCAAGTTTGATTACAGCAGTGATAAGCCATTGTGTAGTTGTTGCAATTCAGCAAAATTAGTGTTTGGTTGTGAATCTAGTTAGACATGACATAAGAATATTGTCATTGGATTCAAACGATCAGTGGCCATTTTGATAGGTGAAGACCACCCACATTCCATGTCCTGCTGGTTTAATAGCAGACAAGTGGATTACTGTTGGTGGTCCTCAAAGGCATTTAGTACATTATGTCAGCAACACCTATCTGCTGCAACAACTTACAAGTCCGTAGAGATCATATTCAGCAAAATATAATGTTTACTATACGATAATATAATTTGTGCTATGACATCATGAGGTAGCCAAGAAAAATCATTTTTTATGTTTTGGATTTTTTGAGTATATATTTTAGTTGATGGTAATAATGACGAAAAATGTGTCATTTAAGAGATATGATTCCCTATTACTTACTTAGGTGGCCATTTTGAAAATGCGACGTCATCAGGATGTGTAGGGGCTCAGATTAGAAAACATTTGTTTTTTTTGTAATGTGGGACGAATGTTCTTTCAAAAAGCATATTGGTCAACTTCACTATGATGTGGTGTGCAGCAGTATTAACTCAGCAGTCAGTAAGAAGCACTACGTCTATAGCATGTCTTATGTCTTATGTCATGGCCACATGTGACTATTTGATTTGAAGGAAGGAATGCAGAGTTTTTCAGGTGAATCTTGTTGAATGTCCTGATAGAACTCAGCAGCACATGATACTTGTTATTTGTGCATTAGTGATGGGTGAGCTCAACGTGTTATTCATTGAGACAGTGATTCTGTCCGTGCCGGATGACCAGCGAACCCTTGACAATATCCAGCCGCTGTGGTCGGCCCTCGAAGACTATGTCTCACAGCAGCGCATCTACAGTCTTGGTATCAGTGACCTCTCACAAATTCAACTCGAAGAGCTCTACAACTGGGCCTCGGTAAATAGAGAAAGTGGAGATACAGTCTAATATGCAAATATTTAGTGTGCGTACACAAACGCAGCCAAGTTAGTGATGATCATGTAGGAACAGACGATAAAATTAACAAGTAAAGAAAGTAGCATAGAAGTTTAAATGTAGAAGTTGCTTATTTAGCCCGCTCGACAAACTTGCCGAGGGTAAAGTGTGCAATTTTTGCCTCGACTCGGCCACATTTTGAGGATTGTCCTTCATTCGGCACTCTGGCGATCCAGAACGGATTGGAATATCGCAATTTTGATTTCAGCAGGTTAATTAGTAATCATTTCTATACATGTGTAAACATTTGACGAGATTCGGTTCAGTGATCCTAGAGTTTAAGACATAAGAAATTGTACGACCGGCATCAAAAATTTTGAGTCGTGAGTTGCTGTCATGATATCTATCTGAAGCAAGGTTAAGTGATTTGCACATTGCCACCCCATCAACACTTGCTTCATGGGTTGCTAATGCCGGCTTACCTAGGTTGTCTTGGAAAAGAAGCCATTAAATCCGTATTGTCGTATTTCACCGTAAATTTAACTGATGTTGAGATTGATACTAAACACAGATGATTGAATGGTGGTTTTACAGATTTACCTGAGTTAGACAATTGCTGATGAAAAAGTTTGTATCTAAACGCAGGATGGCACAGCAAACAGGGTCAGTTGCCACTGTGAGTCACATGGTTCCAAATATTTCACAAGGTAGTGTAGCAACAAATTTACTGTTGAATTTCGCTGTGAATGAATTGTGCGGATGTGTCCATATATAGTGAAGTTATGGGCAAGAGTATAACGGTGTTATTTTTGTTTCCAAGGTTTTTTACACTACCCTTTATATAGTGTGTGTGTTTATTGGCAGTACGTAGCGTACATTCAGTGTTTTTTACACTGCTGTTTTGGCATCAGGAAGAGTATCTGGCCTGTAAAAATTGAGTGATAAGGTGCTGACATGTTATCTAACTGTTCTACAGCAAGGTGCAGATTGCCACCCCATTATATCTTGCTTCATTTTAATCCCAGGGAGACTATTAACTAGATATTTGTTTGTGTAGTTTAAGTATGTAAAGATTTAGTGTGAAAAGTATCTGGGTGGCAGGTGAAGCCGTGCATTAACCAAGTGAACTTGACGACATGCTGCGTCATTCCGCAGGACCTCAAGGAGTTTGCCAAACAGAATGACATCCAGCTGCTCACTCACAATGATCCCACTGGTAAATATGGCTTTTAACTCTTTCACTCTGTAGCTTTGTGTGTGTATATTTTTACTTATACATCTTTCACTTTCTGCTCCACAGTTCCTAGTTCCTACAGATTTGTTTTTGTAGACCCGGCCTTACCTGCAGTAACTCTGGTAAAAACAAGATTGTCTAAAGTAATTTGGCAACAGGCCACATTGCTGCTGGACAGCCAGTCCAAACTGTGGCATGAGTGGCTGGCCAGTCAGGAGCGTTGTATTGCTGATCGGCAGCAGTCCGGCTCTGAGGCCGTTATGATCACTACACTGTCTACTGCACAGTAGAGTGTCTATGTCCCCCTCAAGATTGCCACTTCCCATGAGGGGATCTGGGCCCCCATCTAATACATCAGCCCAAACAGTGTCTCAATTACTTTTTTTAGACAGCTGATGGTTATGACCAACACACACACACACACACAGACTACACTACTGTGTAGATCACTGTGTGATTCGTGAGTTCCGTTGCAGTGAACCTAGTTGTATAACTGCTATACATGTTTATCTTTTTTTGGTACATGTGATAGTAGTAATAGAGCACGTCTATGCACTACACACAGGCATTGTTTTGGTATCATAAGCAAATGTAGTAGTATATTCAGGTCTGTTGTACTTTATACTAAACAAAAACTATGCCTAGTTTTAACCGAGTATGGGCCATAACATATGTAGAAAACTATAATATTTGTCAGTGTTCATGTATTATTTCCAAAGTTAGAAGCAGAAACAGCACAATAATGAAGGCAACGTACTCCTATTTGGGTGTCTCTTACTGAGATTTGAGGTGATAGATGGTGTTGTGAAGTGACTCTGATCAAGATTTCTTCTGCTATTTGTCAAAAAATTCCATTGGATATTACATGTAGCCATGTCCAGGCCCTTAGTAGCCTGGCCTCACAATAGTCATTGAGTTAATGGATTGAGTATGGGACGTGAGTGACTCCAAAGTACAGTGGTGCATGGCTAACTAGATGGTGTTGCATTGTATGTGTGAGGACGCAGTGCAATATAAGGCTATAGGCTCAAAGATAGTGTGCCATCTTGTAGTCGCCACAGCTGTCATTAAAGAGCTGACTGGCAAGGTTTGTCCCGCCCACTTTGTGCATATTGAACAAGTTGTAGGCAAACAGACTCAGTAGTAAGTATATGATATAGCAACTGGCACTGCAGTCTGGCACTCCATCCACAGGAAAATTTAGCATGCTACAGAGCTTGATGCTGCATTTATAACTATTGATTATGGTGAATTCATAGGATACGGCAAGGTTGGCTAGTTTTGAGCTGGTTTTGGGAGGTCTTTGGGCAGGAATTCCACAAAGATCTGACATCCAAACTGAGTCTAGAATTTTTGCTCCTTTTAGCTGTTTTGGGGGCCTGGAAAAACCCTGCACAGAAATTAAGAAAAATTTTACCAGTCTATGCACGCGGACACCGATGCATGTCTGTTGTTCAAAAACAGTCAAAAACCGGTGCAGAATAACTGGCCGAAAGGCCGCCTTGGTTGCATGACAGAAAGTGAATGCATGAGCGTATAAAATGAGACAGGTGGGATCACTGGTTGTAGGATTTGCAGTGAGTTGTATTGCAGAATGCAGATACCGTGAATCTGGTTAGGCCGGTGCTTTTACAGTGGAGCCCTCAGTACAATGCAGAGAATACTAGAATTTGTACTACGATGTCTGAATATAAAGAACCACTTAGTGATTGAGTGCTTGATGCATTACAAATACTGTATGCTTAAGTGAAACAGTGCACTCTTAACTGTTTGTTAAAAGTAGACAGAATCACATAGTGAACAATGCTTAAATGCATAACATAAAGGGTTAGGGAGAGTTAAAAGGTTAAAGGTATCTCTGCTGTGTCACATTAATGCGTGGCTACTGGGATAGATGCCTTGACTGTTGCAGTCATATTACTGGGCAAGGACCTGCAGCAGTTGATTGGTTCTGTGTTTACATCTCCGATGGACTATGTTCTCTGGCAGCCGTCATGGGTCACTCGCTACTCAGTGCTCATCAAATGTCGTGGAGTTGTCAAGAGTAAAGGTTACATAATGCGGGCGACGCGCGACATTAAACAACGACCATATATCCCGTCGCTAGCCTCTGCAACTGTGCCAATGCAGAATTCATAACTCAGTACAGAATATTATGCTGCTCTGTGTGTGAATCCTGAAGGATGCAAATAAGCATTACTATTTTATATAATTCTTGATTTGTAAATTTGTAAATTTGTAATTTGTAAATTACAATTTTGGTGTCGGGTGCCTTTGGTTTAAATAATAAACAGTCCAGTGGAGAAAAGCACAGAGCATTTTCAAGGATAAGTTATCAAACTCATTTCCATTTAACAGACAATAAGTATAAAGGTACACTTTGTACAGGATGGTCCAAAAATTTGGCACAATTTTTTGTATGCTGTAACTTTATCAAATGTTAACTGATTTATGAAATTGTTTCACTGTCAGAATCGGAAGAAAATTTATAATAATGCCGTCACTAAAAATCCCACCACACTTCAAGTGTGTCGCTCATACCTTGTGAAATGTCGTGTTTGAAAGCAAATGGAAAACAAGACAAATTCTGTAACAATACATTTTAAGAAATTAACAACAGAAAACAGTGCATTTACTGTCTCAGTTATTGTCTATAGTAACTATCACATAGTGCAGTTTTTACATCAGATGTTCAATGTATCCATATTGCTGCTGAATGACTCATTCAACCCGGCGATGCCACTGACCAATGGTGTGATCAATGAAATGCTGCAACAGTTTGCCCCACTCAGTGACATTTCACAAGGTAGTGTAGCAACACACTTGAGGTGTGGTTAGATCTTTAC
>Ga0209782_1000873_pt1 | contig 14466 bp, 16 predicted proteins | sample WorMetmaBAHAMAS1_FD_187390 | JGI IMG/M metagenome (GOLD analysis project Ga0209782, IMG submission 187390) | Marine gutless worms symbiont microbial communities from Max Planck institute for Marine Microbiology, Germany - Inanidrilus... | ecosystem: Host-associated > Annelida > Digestive system...
GTGAGCCAGATGATTCTTGTGATGCAGTTTCGTATTTTAATAAATTACTACATGCATGCAGTGCTGTCACATATTTGATGACATGTGAGATAAACATGTGATGGATTATGTAATTGATGTAGATATTAGCATATACCTGCGCCACAGTGAAAGCGTTGCCAGCAAGCACTACGATTTCTCCGTCATCGAACAGAGTGCCCAAAATCGTGCAGCTATTGTAAACCTTGTTGGTGGTAAGGAAATGTTGTCTTGTTTATGCATGTAAAGATTAGATATCTACATAGTTCTGGAGATATGCTCACAAACTCAGAGACATAGAGACATGTTGATGACAAAAGGGAGATACAATTTTTGGCTGTCAAATTCATTTCTTTACCTAATGATGAAACAGTCAGTATTGCGTAATGATGTGTTTAATGATTTGAAGTTTTAGTTTGTGGTAAGCAGGAAACTTGTATTTCTTACACTTATTTGAGTATGATTATAAACTAGAGGTACACACTGTTTGTGTGTGGCTTCGAACTTAAATCTGCTGCCCAATAATAATAACGTTGCAGCATTGTGTGATGTGCTATGTTGTCATGTGTGCTAACAAAGAAGCAGCAGCTGTCAACATTGACATGGCATCGAACTCGACACTCGAGGAAGATGCCGATCTGTCCAAGATGACAGACACACAAAAGACTGTTAAGCTGTTGAATCATCTGCGGCAACAGCGGCCAGTCAACGTGGATGGCAAGGCGCCAACACTGGATGATGTTCGTGCAGTCATCCAGGCCAACTTCAAAGCTGCCAATGATTTGTGGAAATTAACTGCTCCGAAGAAAGTAGTTTCAAGGTTGTAAGACTGCTTCCAATACAGCTAAATATTATTACAACAGACCAGATGTTCTTCCTGACACCCAACCAACAGTGTCATTGCACTAAAAGCAATGACATTAGCATATTGAGTGTGAACTTTAATTTAAAGCCACATACATTATATGTAAAGTGATTTCATCCTTTGCATAGGACTTTATAAAATAAATGTAAAAACTGGTGATTGCAGATGGCGAGAGGAACAGCTCAAATCAGGGCCAATCACATGGTGTCCACTTTGCATCTCATCACTCCAATTTTTTACGGGCCGGATGCTCTTCCTCATACCCAACAAATAGTGTCCAAGGACTTAAGCATACTGAGGGTGAATTTTATTGTGACTGCAAAGCCAAGTATGTTTGAAATAGTAATTGTATTTTTTTGCATACAACTTTATGAAATAAACGTCATAAATGGTGATTGCAGATGGCGAGAGGAACAGATTAAGATCAGAGCCGATCACGTGGCATCGATGCTGAGAAGCCGGCCAGCAAGCATACAGATGCTTGCTAAGAAAATTGAAGATGAGCATGGTCAGTTAAACACACATTCCATATATGGTTCCATTTAACACACGTTTTATGACTGATAAAGTGGTGTGTAAATAACTGCATAGTCATAATTAAGAATCGATAACTGTGCTGACATTAAGTGCACTCTGCATGCAGTGTTGCTCTTAAGTTTTCACTTTTATAAACAGCTGATACAGATGCACTGTGAAGACTTACAGTTGGTTTTCGTGGACTGTGTGTGTGCAATGTTTTCTGAAACTTGCACTTGAGTAGACATGACTGACAGATAAGCTATGTTGACATTTGTGATAAAATTTGTTGGAACAGAGTTAAAAATTTGATACTTGACAGCGTTTAGTTGATTGTAGTCGTATCAGTCGTTGGTTTAATATTTGAACTGCAGGCTGGGGCGCTGCATCTGAGATTGCAAAGCGTGCAATGGTTAAATTTGAAACTCCACAGAAACGAGGACACGTCAGCTCCATCCTTACAACAGACCAAGTAAGTTAATTAGCAGCATAACTCGATTTAACAGACATTGTTTGGACTTTTAAAATTAGTTGAGTAAGTTAAAAACATTAGTAAGCAGAGTTGATTTAACAGGCATAATACGCAGGTTAGCTGATAACATTACAATACATTATGTGAAGGATTTCGGAGCGAGCTGGCGCCTATAGCTGTCGCAACTGTCACGTCCGTGTTGGCTAACTCTAACATCGCAGCAGCTGTTTCCTGAATTTTTCTACTACGATCGTCGAAATCTACAGCCATCCAAGCACTATAACTTCGGCGTCATCTAAGAAAGTGCGTGCGCCAGAGAGGCTGTAGTGCAGCTGGTCGGCACGTCATCCGTGAAGGAGATTGACACCGAGTCGAACTCCACCATCGATCTGGATGACGATGTCGACAACATGACAAACAAACAGCTGACGATATGGCTTTTCCACTGCATGTTAGAACTATGGCCAGTCACCATTACAGGCAAAGTGCCTACCATGGACGATGGCCGTGCAGTATGGTTACCGAGTTTGCCAAGGCCAAAGACACAGAACGGAGAAAGAGTTCTACCAATGCCAACACAGTCTCTTCAAGGTGACATTTACAGCGATGTCACTAGACTCACTAGCATTCATCATGATCATTATCACCTGTCTATTATATCTCACCGTATTACTACCAAGAGGCTGGTTGCATTATTTAGCTCTTTGCCGTCAGTCACACTTCGTTTCTCTGCATCATGTGCTGGATTTGCAAAAAAATGTAATGTTGATATTTTCAGTAGCTGTAACAAAATAAAATCAAAAACACAAACAAGGCAAGCAGCAACATTGCTTTCCATGTTTTGTGTAGACTGTTTTTTTTTGTATCTTAGAATTTTGTTTTATACGATTTTAGAAATTTTAGTAGGCCTATTTATCGCTCGTTTTGTAGACTGTTTCTTTTTCTGTTAGTCCTTGAATGTTTTATGTCCATTTTATGTGTGCTGCTCATGAGGCGTAATAAACGATAATAAGTACAGTATACATTTCAAGGTATGCTCGTTGAAAACTGTGCAATTATTTTCACGCCAGTCCTGATACTTCAGCAAATCGTCAAAGTAATATTCATTGTTTCTTATAGCTTAGTTGTAACTCACTACGGTATTACCAGACTACAAATTCTAGCTGTAGACCTGTGCAGTGTACGTAAATTCATTTTGTCTAATTTACCTATATTTTAAAGAATAGACTATTCATATTTGTACGTTGCTGATACTGCTTTATGTGTTAAAGCCTAATGGTGGCATAGAAATGTGTCTATTCTGAGAAAAAAAGCTAAACTGCGTGCAGGAAGTGATTACAAGGTTCATATAATATGCATTAAAAATGTGACTGCAACAGGAGTTTGTCAGTGGATCGAAGATGCAGGTTTATGTGAGACAGAAATTCTTTTGTATAAGAAGATGTTGTGTGTCTGGTTACAGATGGCGTGACGAGCAAACGAGTCAGAGCGCAGCATGTAGCATCGTCACTACACCGCCAACCAGCGAGCGCCGACGCTCTGGCCAAGCAAATCGAGCAAGAACACAGCTGGATGGCTGCCAAAGCAATTTCACAGAAGGCCATGAAGATAGTTCAGTCGCCCAAGAAACGAGAAGGGCCGTCGTTCCTCTGTGACAAAAAAGTAGACAAGATAGCCGAACTGTGCCACAGCCAAGCCTGGGAAGGCCTGGAGATCATCCGAGATCTGCCTGGAGTGGCCGCGGTGTCAAGGCGACACGACAGTTCTTAACAATGGTCTGCGACTACAACGGCAGACTTCTAAATCACAAGGATGGCAAGCGGATTTATACGAACACGCCGCCAGCGTCGCCAGACTCCAAGGGCTACATGTTCTCTTTCAATACAGAGGAACGCCCATATGGGTCGATGCCACTGAGGAGCTACCAGGACCGGGACGGCTGATCAACCATTGCCAGTGCTGTGCCAATGTAAGTAATATTCATAGTTCTTTTCAGCTTAGTTATCAATTACTACAGTATTACCAGACTACATTATATAGCTATAGATGTGTGCAGTGTACATGAGTTTATTTTGTCTAATTTATTTATATTTTACAGAACTGACAACCGGACAGACTGAGATATCGTCGTTGTATTTAAGAATATCGTAAGCGAGACGAGTGTAGCTAAGCTTACATGGTTTAGTGGTCTTGCAGCTGGCTGGCTTTTGTTGTTGCAGTCTGTTAAGGAGGAGAGGGAACTAACGCTCCTAAAGTCCAGCTTCTCCTCCGACCTCCAAGTCTTCCAGGAGCTGGACGCCATCGCGGGAACTTCAGGAGCTGAGACGTTCTCCCTCAAAGTTGTACTCCAGTTTCTGAAATCTAAGAGCTGGGAAATTAAGGAGCTCAAAAGTGTCGAAGATATCGACCTTCCAGCCAGTCAGCGGCTACCACCCTCAGTGCCACCGGCAGGACCAAAATCACACTTCTACTTTGAGTCCTCTTCAGATAACGGTGAAGGGTCCGCACCGGTGTCGGTCACCGAGGAGGTGGTAAAGCCAGCTAAAAATAATGATGATGATGATGATGTACACCAGTCCACTGGCAATCCAAGATCGGTGTACGTCGGCCATGGGAACATTCAGGATGTCACAGCAACGATGAAGGACGCCGGGCTTAGCGATTGTTTTCCGAAGTCCGAGCCGCTGCTCGTCGAGTTTGGCAGCTTCCTGCGAGCCGGCAGAGCAGCCGAGAAAGATACTGCGAACAAGGCGAGCCAGATATCAAAGCTGCTGAAGTACCTGAGCTCGCTGCAGACTGACGTCGGAGCAGCCGCCTACAGCAGAGGTGAAGCTGCTCACCAACACCTCTAGGATAACGACATACTTTGACAACCTAAGTCAACCTTCAGTTAACATGAAGATTCGGAAGGGAAGTTTTTTCTGCACTACGGCAGCAGAAAGCAGCTCAGAAACGTCACCAGAGAAGTCGGCTGTCTCCAGTGGGAGTACTCGTTACCCGACATCTGCAACTCCAATCAGCGTCATGTCGTAGAGACCTTGAAGGGGACAGTTGGCGTCGACTTCGTCGAGTGCCAGTATTTATATACAATTGTCAGTCTTATGTATCTATATAGCATTACCAATGTCCTATATAATAGATTAACGCCAAATTTTTTTTCTGGCAATAACATTGAACTGTGACAACAAAGTTATTCGCATTCTTGCTATTATGCAGAAGTGTAGTATTGGTTGGATTTTATCTAAGTATACTGCTTACCGTCGGTTAACATGAAAGCAAGCGATATCAAAGAGCGTATGTGGAATCATTTTGTTGATAATGTACACAAAAATGGTAAAATGCAATTTAGTTAACTTGTACTACTTGTTTTGTGTATTTTAGAATTTTGTTTTATATGATTTTATAAATTTTAGAAGTAAGCCTACTTTTCGATTCGCTTATTGCTTTCCATGTTTCTTTATGTATCTTATAATTTTGTTACATGATTTTAGAAATTTCAGTAGTAGGCCTAGTTATCGCTTATTCTTTACTGTGTTTTGTAGACTGTTTCTTTTTGCATTGTTGCTTAAATGTCATATGTCTATTATATATGTGCTGCCCATGAGGCGTAATAAACGATAATAATTACAGTATACATATATTCAAACAGAAAGAAACTTTCACCAACGCCAGGACAATCTCCACCATTTCAGTCATCGCTATTATACACATTTCGAATGTGTTATCTAAAAATATTCTACGTTAGACATGTTTGTCTGAGATAATAATAAATTTCAATATATGTATTCTGTAATACTACATGCAACGGCATGTAGTATTACAGTATACATATATTGAAATTTATCATTATCTCAGCGGTCCCACACAAAGCAATTAGTTTTATGTGCCATTCAAGTACCGTTTAATGTCTTGAGTACGTAGCGTTGTTATATGCTGTTTTCGTTATTGCGACATGTGGCACCCGAAGCCATGTAACAGAAGACCATGAAGATATTTCAGTCGCCCAAGAAACGAGGAGAAGGGCCGTCGTTCCTCTGTCGAAAAAGTAAACCAGATAGCCTAGCTGTGCCACAGCCAAGCCTGGAGAGGCCTGGAGATCGTCCGAGATCTGCCTGGACGCGGCCGCGGTGTCAAGGCGACACGACAGTTCTTTACCAGAGAAGTTGTCTGCGACTACAACAGCAGACTTCTAAGTCACAAGGATCGCAAGTGGATTTATACAAACACGCCGCCGGACTCCATGGGCTACATGTTCTCTTTCATGTACAGAGGAACACCCATGTGGGTCGATGCCACTGAGGAGCTACCAGGACCAGGACAGCTGATCAACCATTCACGGTGCTGCACCAATGTAAGTATTGTTATTCATGGCCTGACGTAGTCATATAGAAATCGGACGTTTGAGGTTGTATTAAGCTCCATTGCGCGCTAACTGACTGTCATGGCAGATACCAGGAAACAGCCGATATAAATCGTCATTATTGGCGGCAGATTTCCGGGAAAATCGCATATACCACATAGCGGCTCTTCTAGGGCGGATGTCTTTGTATGTCAGTCATCATAGCCGTACGTTTGTGTTGTGCAGCTTGTAAAAGAGGAGTGGGAAAGGCAGCTGGCAGCTCTCAGTTTTTCGTCCGACACAGCGATATTTCAGGAGCTTGATGAAATAGCTGGAGTGTCGGGAGGCGACACATACACAAGGCCGCAGATTTTGACGTTCCTTCGCAAGAAGCTTTGGAAAATAGAGGAGCTGGACTCGGTGGAAGACACTGAAGTGCCGCCACAGCCGCCATCACTCGTTACACCGGTAACTATATCAATTATTGTTTATGTCAAAAATATTGTTTGCAAGTGACTGAGTGCAGTTATCTGTTGATGTACTGCAAGAGTTTTTTCTAGAAACTGCTGCCGGATGTGATACCGATTACTAATAACGAATAGCTTCTTTAGTTTATCGTATTGGTTTCACAATGTAACGTTGTGTTGTGGCAGCCTCAACGTCTAAACACGCACATAATCTTCGAAACGTCATCCGAGAGTGGCAATGAAGCTACATCGACAACATCACATTCAGCAACACAAAACGAGGACGACCAACATGGTACGTTGAGTGTACATTACAAACAAATGATAGATCTTAAAGTGAAGTTTGTCTGGCACTAAACTCTACCATATTTGCGTGCTAACATTAACATTCATTTGAGTAATGATTAAACCGGGTAGATTGTCGTATTAAATGCTTTATTTATTGCCTTTACATTTACTATTAAGTTTTATGATTTTATAGCTGTTTGGAATACTCGTTATATTTTTACCTATATATCTCTATAACATTATAATTTAAAAATCAGATGCAGACGATGATGACGAGGATAACGTCGATGACGAGGAATTGGATGCGTCTGCAAGATCGGCCTATGTGGGTCGCGGAAATGTCCAGGAAGTGCGCGCAGCCCGCAAGCGCGCAGGATTAAATGCTGCATTTCCGCGATCAGATCAATTACTGGTGGAATTTGCGGAGCATCTGAGAGCAGCAGGTGCAGCGGAGAAAGACATCCAAAACAAGGTAGACTTATTCTCTGTGAATAAATACACATTCTTAACAAAAATTGTAAAGAATTATTTAAAGTACTATTTGTAACCTACGCATACACCTTATAATTATGTAATATTTCAAGTTTACTAAAACTTGCATCTGCTATATACCACTATGACTGATTTCTTTGTTATGTAGGCAATGCAGGTGTCAAAACTACTGTTCTATTTGAACAACAGGTCAACGTCGACCTCTGACGGAGGTGAAATTGCGAAAGCCGAACTATTGACTGACGTGAACGGCATTACAAGTTACTTTCAGAAATTAAGTGGTTCTGAAGTAAGTTTAATATTAATAATGTTTTGTATTTAGTAAATTGTGCCGTAGTTTGTCAGATAACGTTTTTATTGTCTAAACGTACTCGCAATGCAGTCAGAACATTGTTAAGTTATGTCTTTATTAAATAATGAAGACGTGCATTTTATCCGAAACTTTTTAAGATTTTAATTTTAATTGTAGTTCTTGACAAGAAGTTAAGAATAATAATAATAATAAACAGCTCAACATGTTTACATAAAAAGTTTAATTTTTGTAGGTGAACATGAAGCCAAGTGCTTTGAAGAATGAATTAAATGCAGTTCTACATTTCATAAAATTTCTGAAAAGATCACGAAACCTGGCTGTGACCAATCCGGTTTTCAGCGCTACGCTGGAAAACACTAAGGATGTAATCACTACATTTCAGGTTTGTTATATACAACACTTATTTCGACTTAATTAAAATTAATATATTAGCAGTCTAGTGCGTGCTTGCATTAAAAAAATAACTATATTTTAATTTTTTTACATGTTTACACATATATAAGAAACATTGCGTTTGAGTAATTTTTAGATGCAACTGTACAAAAACTATTAGGTATTGGAATTGCTAACGAATAGACTTTTTATTAAATCTGATGCCGAAAGTGGAAAATTTTTGTAAACAATAAGCTACGCTGTACATTTACAAGAGCAGTAAACGACTGTTGAAAAATGGCATCCTCGGTTAATTGACGACAGTTTCAGTACTTATCTATAACCTTGACTTTTAATTGCATTACTACCATTATTGTATTGATTTACTGTGTCGCACGTATTCAAGAAGTCATTTGTTGACAGGAAGGGACATTAAAGAAAATTAACAAAGACCGAAATGAAAAGACCACCAGAAATATCCAGGAAGGGTTACCATTTACCATCACAGAGGTCAAACGTCAGACCGAAGATCCAAAGTTGGTTGCAGCCGTAAGTACGATGAAACATGTAGTTGCTAATAATACTTCTTACTAAGTATTTTTAGAATAAAGGTGTTACGTAGATAAATTGTTTTTATACAGCACTTTTAATTGGTTTGTGTTTTATTGTTTTTACTGGTTTTATACTGGCAAATAAAAACAAACAAAAAGTGTTGTGACGTACTGTGTACAATAACGCTATTCAGCCTATAGGTGCGTATATATATTTGTTCATTTATAATTATGTAACTTGATAACCTGGACATGTAGGTACATGAAATAGCCGAGAAGTACAACGGCACCAGCAACATGTGCACCGATCTTCGCGATTACAACACATTCATGAGGTAACTAAAGTTATTGCACCTGAACTCAAATCAACGTAAGGTTAATAAAACGCTATAATAATTCAAAAACGACGACATTGACATTAAGTTATGTAATGTGTAAGTTATAAGTATAAGTTATATGTATATATAGGTTAAAGTTTTTTTGTATAGTTATATCTGTATAAAACTTATTTTCACATATTTTACGTTAGCACGCGGTATGCATGAATTCTTAAATTTGTTTTAGATAAAGTGCCATATGTTACTGTTGTTTGTACAGATACCTGATCAGTATCATACTCTTTGGACATTTTCAGCGTCCGTCAGTTGCGGCCAACATGACCATTGAGGAATATCTACGAGCGAAGACTGCTTCCGACGGGAGACTGATCGTCTTAGTTTCGGACCACAAAACAGGGGCCCAAGGTCCGGCCCAGTTGGCGCTAGAACCTGCCCACCAAAAACTCTTTTCGCTTTACGCTAAAAGGTAGTAATTTTACCAATATTTGTTATTACGTAATTATCTAACATAGTTATTTTAAAACTGTTTACTTTATTTAGTTACGCTGTTTAGTGACATACAAGGTTCAGCGTTGTTTGCTCGTACGTCGCTTTCTTTATTTGTCGGCATGTTTTGCGACACAAACATAAATTATGCTAAAGAACTATAACTGTTATGCTATAGCTATTCATCTGCCTAGTTATCGCCATTACGTTACGTACAGTCTCATGTTTAATTTTGTGTTTACAGATTTCGGCCGACGACTTCGTCAAAGAAGTTTTTTGTGAGATATGGTACGGCGAAAGAAATCGCAAATCCGACAAAAGAAGTCGACTGTCTTCAACGCGATTTCGAGCTGCCAAGTCTATGCAGCTCAAACGCTCGACATGTAATAGAAACAATGAAAGGCAATGCGAATTTGGATGCAAATTCAAGCACCGGTATTATTCCATTTCACTTATTTTTCTATATATGCATTCGATCATATTATATTACGGCAGTAATATTGTGTGATTTAGTTATTTAATTTTCCACTTCGTTATTGTACCGTTTATAGCAAATGATAATGTTTTTTTACAGATAGTTAATTATAATTTACTTCTTCATGCATGATTTGCGACTAGTTTTAATTAATTTAGCTACGACAAAATTACGTGACTTTAAGTTACATTAGTTAAAGCTCTTTAAAATATGTATTCCCGCAGTCAGCTCTATTAGATGTTAACAAGAGATTGAGTTGATGTGTTCATAAATTGTCAAAAAAACTCAATGTGTAAATTGCCATTTAACGACGTACGAAAATTAATTTATACGGTAACTATTGTAGGAATAACAAAGTATTTGCGTCACAGTGAAAGTGTGTCCGCAAAACACTATGACTTTTCAGTCATTGAGCAGAGTGCCAGAAACCGAGCTGCAATCGTAAACCTCATTGGAGGTATGACATACGGTTATCTTTTGTGATACAATTTGTTATATTTTTACTTTGCTGTTGATCAATCTGTCAGTATGCAACCCATTTTTACAACAGTCATCACACTATTAAAGTTACCATTAGTTCAAGTGTTAATTAGATTAAAACTGTCAACTAGTAGAGAATTTAAATTCCGTAGGTGTTTACAACCACGATTTTATGTTTAAGTGATTTTAGTTTGTTTATTTCACAGAACCGACGGCAACAGAAATCGACACCGCGTCGAATTCAACCATTGACGCTGAGGACGACGTGTCAAAACTCAGTTCTTCACAGCTAACCTCCAGGCTATTTGAGCATTTGTTGAAAACGAAGCCAGTCACAGTCTATGCTAAACTGCCGACACTGGACGATGTTCGACATATAATGTCACAACAATTTGAAAATGCCGACGACGTCTGGAAAATAACAGCAGCCAAGAAAGTTGTTTCCAGGTTAGAACACAAGCGAACTTCATATGCAATACGTTTGATTTAATATTTGAGCTGTGCTATACAGAAATTGTCACAATGTTGAATTATTCAATTTCACCATTCACTTTTAATAATCGCAAAATCCAGCCACAGTACGCATTTTAAATGGCGCTGGTTTTTGTAAATGCCATTCACGTTAAATAAGTTGATAATATTGTTAATTAAACCAAATGCTAATTGCAGATGGAGAGAAGAACAGCTTAGACATCGCGCTGATTTTGTGGCGTCATCTCTAAAAAGCAGACCGAGCAGTGTCGAGGGGCTGACGAAAAAGATTGTTACTGAACACGGTCAGTGATTTTTTTCCTACATCTTCCAGTGCTCAGCAGGTACGAACTTGTTCTCTGCAGCAGACCTAAGAGCCGCTGAAACGAACGCTACGAACCGTACAAAGCAGCATAAGGGCGACAGCACGTACTGGGGCGACAGCACGTACTGGGGCGACAGCACGTACTGGAGCGATTTTTGGACGATTATTGTCCCAGAACTAAAAAAATTGAAGCAGTGTGTAAATTTTTCGATGCATATCATCATCGCCGAGTCGTACTACATATTTTGAGCCATAAACTGTGGTGCTGTGATGCACATAGCGTTTCAGAGATGTCCGGAAGTGTCCAGTACGTGCTGTCGCCCAACGACACAATTTGTATGTAAATTATGTAATTTCATTTATATGCTACACTGCTTTTTGTCGCTGTTATTAGTAACTTACTGCCTATTTTCTGTACATTTTATCTTTATATTATTTTTTTCGCGAGTGTCAACAGTTGATTAGTCCAATGTGTTTGATATATTGTTGTAAATATGTTGAAATATGAATTCGTTTACTTATAATTTTGTTATGTCTATAGGATGGGGAGCTGCGTCGGATGTTGCCAAACGCGCCATGCTGAAGTATGTGTCGCCACAAAAAAGAGGAACTGCAGCAACATTTCTGACTGTTGACCAAGTATAAACATTATTATTTTATTAACGTATTATAAACATAGTGCAAAGCAAAGTGCCGATGAAGCAATTTTTGCGGTAGACATTTTTCCTTTTATTACGATATACAGTAAAACTTTTACATACTTTTTGACTATTTCCTTTATTGTGATGCTAATGCTGTACTTGAAATAACATACATTAACTACATTTTATTTGCAATTATCGCTGCATTAAACGACGCCGGTTTATATGAATGCTAGCTGAAAATGACTTACTGAACACGTGTCTTACTTGTAAATATAAATACAAAAATTGGTTAATTTTAATATTATACACGTTATCTCTGCACAGTAATTAGCAGAATCTTTTTTTTCATGTTTTTCTTGTTATTGCCAATACTGTAATAATCAACAGTGCTTTTATTTCTACCAGATATTTTGCTTTAATTTAAAGCAATGTCTGTTTGACACAGGTTCAAAGGATCAATGAAATAGCTTTGAATCAGTCATGGGATGGTGTAGAAATTGTGCATGATCTGCCAGGACGAGACCGAGGGGTTAAAGCGTGCCAGCGCTTCGAGACTAACCAAGTCGTTTGCGATTATCCTGGCACGCTTCTTTCACATAAAGATGGCAAGGCCCTTTACATGTCGTCCGAAGAAAACGCCAAAGGGTATATGTTTGCGTTCAAGTTTAAAGGGACCCCTATGTGGGTAGATGCGACTGCTGAAATACCTGGACCAGGACGTCTAGTCAACCACTCACGGTGCCATCCGAATGTAAGTTGTTTACTTCAGTAATGCTTCATTAACATTGTATTAAAAATACATGTACAGAAGTGACTTGAGCTATATTTATGTACAGCAACATAATCAAACTATCGAGCAATATATAGTAGCATGTATTTGGTTAGCACACTGTTTGGAAACAAATATGAGTATTCATAATAATCACATTATAATGTACACCGTTGCATTGAATTTCATTGAATGTAATTTTTAATATTTCAAAACATTTCAAGCACTTTTAATGTAATATTAAACACTTAAGTCAACGAAATTTGTAGCATTTGATGCTATGTAAATGTAGCTAAAGGTCGTTGTTGTGGACTGCAATGGAGAGCCACATCTTGTCTTCGTGGCTAACAAGACCATTGAAATCGGCGAAGAATTATTGTTCGACTATAACGACAGAAAGTCGCAGCTGAGTTTTCTGAAAAGCTGCCCGATTTGCAAGCCGCACGCAACACAAGACGAAACGCAGCCAGCTGACGACACTCTTGTCGCATCAGAGGATGAATGTACATATTATTTTTTTACATTTATTGTTATTTTGATTTTATATTTGTTTTATACATAAGGCTATATTGTGTAGATTTAAAATAATACATTGTAATTTAATTTAAACACCTTATATTTCAACTTTCAAGAAAATATGTGTTTAGTGTTCTCTTAGAGCGCCAAAAACAAATGGTTATGATACTCAACCGAGTTAGATGCTGAAAACAACTGTCAACAACCATTGCCTAGTTGATTACATTTAATATGCAGCATGTATATTACCTGATAAGCGTTAGCATTAGCTGAGACTTGTTTGTACTGTTGCATTCGACTCCAATCAATAACGTAGAGCTAGTACACAGTATGTATAACACGTGATAGGCGTAAGCATTAGTAGCCGACACATGTTCGTACTGTTGCAGTCGACACTCCACGAAGCGGAACATCATCCGACGTTGCCACCAGTACCAGTAATCGCAAGCGCAAAGCAGTCGACGAACAGGATTTGCCACCAGTCAGCAAGCTACCACAAACGCACATTGCTGTTGATGCAGAGTTAACATCTGTGGCAGAGCTCGCTCAGTCGGATAAACTCGACAAAAAGCAGCGAGAGCAACTGTACGATGCTGCTGAGAAAGAGCTACCAGCAGCGACAGTGGTAGTTACAAAATCTATGCTGCAACGGTGGCAGCCGCAAATAACAGACAACAACGCCTGTTACATACTAGGTCGACGAAACAGAGAAGCTGCAAACAGGATGGTTGTAAGTATGTCGAAAAGAAGAAAGTAAACAGATTGGGTTGTGTTGTGAGATTATGACATTTGAATATGCATCCATGTATTTTTGTATATCTATATCTGTATGACGTAGGCTGTCAGGTAATCCGACTATTAGACTGATGTATGATGTATTGTTAATTAATGTTATCTCAAAAATTTTGTACTGCCAGATTATCTTTTATTGCTGTACATGTATATATGTAGTTTTTCATTGCTGTATTAATTTGTATTTATCTATAAACTCGACGATGCAGTGCTGCTAGAGTATTTTTAATGCTGTATTTGTATTATTTGTATTAACTATTTGTATTAACTCGACGGCCGTGTCTGAGGCCGGACGTATTAGCTCTTTTTCGTTGTAAATATGTGTAGTAACTTGACGCACCCGCAATTTACCGTAAGGGAAGCCGGGCACTTCGGGACGCCGTTCTAAGGACTTTCGACGATTTCCCCAAGCTTTGTCGATCTCTCGAGCCCGCCCACTGGCCGAGGGTAAACGGCGGGAGTAGCGATGACGCACTT
>Ga0209782_1000874_pt1 | contig 14466 bp, 9 predicted proteins | sample WorMetmaBAHAMAS1_FD_187390 | JGI IMG/M metagenome (GOLD analysis project Ga0209782, IMG submission 187390) | Marine gutless worms symbiont microbial communities from Max Planck institute for Marine Microbiology, Germany - Inanidrilus... | ecosystem: Host-associated > Annelida > Digestive system >...
GCCTTAGTATCCCTAATTCAAAAAACCTTAGTGAACTGGTACTGTTATGACAACAAACATGTCAGTTTTCAGTATATCTGTCGAGTTGAATTATTTGAATATTTAATGTGTTTATGACACTTGCTAGAAATGACTTGTGTGCGACATATTTTGTCATACACAGTGGGAAATGAATGATACTTAGTTTGGAATAACTTGCCATTACTCATCATTTTTCTTCAAATTCCATCTTCCATCTGTTTACTAGGTGGTAACATGTCCCTTTGTCACCTAGCGACTCCCGCATCTCAAGATTCAAGCCTTTGTGCTCGACCACTGCGTGCATTATAAATGCTTCTATGTATGTATGTATGTCTGTATGTATGTATATGTGTTAGGGAGCAAGTTGAAGATCTCCAGAAAGAAATACAAAAAATTGAAGCAGATTACAGAAAACAGGTAAGAATTTAGGAATTACAACACCAATTTTGAAGAAATCATGCATTGCTAAATGTGTTTATATTTGTGCAGCTCGAAGTTTATTATTGATACTCTGGCGTTGATTGTAAAGAAACCTAAACTATGTTGAATGATATGAATTCACAATATTTTGTTGTTGAAACCAATGTTACTGATAAGCGCCATGTGACATTTATGTTGCAGTGAAAATTTCCTCAGTTTATTCTGTAATTTTTGTTACTTTTTTTCAGCATCCAGACAATTACATTTAATAACGTGATTCTCGGAAATGAATCATCATATCACAACTTTTACCGTATCACTCTTTGAAGAATTATATGCCAGTAATGCTACATTAAACATTGTTTGTTATTTTTTTATTTGCTATTAATATTTTGCTTTGGAGTTGTACTCTTTCGGGCCGACGTGTTATTTATTATCTGACTGCAATTGTATTGTAGATTGCTGCTCAGGAGAAAAAAGCCTATGAGAATTGGGTTTGTATTACTGCTGTATGTATGCAATATTGCAAGTAGTGTTAGGTTGAGTCAGGTATAGTTTATTCCATTTTGGGTATGAACCGATCGAGCTACCATTTGGGATGGTGAGTGGAGTGGGCTCATGGAATCACGTATTGGATAGAGCTCCAGATCTACTATGGGGAAGGGCAGTTTTGTTGGTTTTGAGTGTCCATTAGTTGGTATTTTTAGTGGATTGGTAGTGGAGCAGTGTGTTTGAATAGTGTGAGAAAATTTGATAACATTTTCACAATGTGTCAATGAAAACGTCTTCCAGTGGGCAGTATTAGGGTATAGTTTGTGACAAGATTGAAGTTGGGAGTTACAATAAAATGGCTAAGATGTAACAATGAATTTGAGTTTTGCGTCTGCTGCACTGATTTAGCAGTGACCATGCTATTATTAGCAACTATTATGATTAGCGTGATGTGGCTTCTTCTCAGATTACTTTGGGCAGTCTTGTTCGTAATTAAGGTGAGCAGTGTCATTCATCAATCCAATCCACTGTGTGGGATTAGGCATAAATACAGCTAAATCTGCTAAAAGATTAGTATAACAACAGTTTGAATCTACCAGTCTGTGGTCCTAATTTTCCTGCAATTCCGCTTAGTTGGTTTAATCTATGTTTGCTATTTACTATGGTCTTATTGCTACTACTGCTACTATGTTGTCTGTATTGGCCCAGGCAAACCTTTCAAAGTCATTGAGCTGGAATTTTGCTGCATAATGAACATCATTTGTGGCAGTCATCCTGGCGCCAGTGTTGTAGCACGCTGTGTTTACTATGCAGTAACAAATTGTTGTAGACGTCGGCGAGGCAGAGTGAGCGACAGTTAAAAGAGCAAAAGTCCGAAGCACAGCTGTTGAGGCAGAAGTGAGTTAACACTGCGCCGCATAATGCACTGTGTCTATAAATGACCCACCGTGCAATCTTTCGTATCTTGTACAGCTGTGAGAATGCATGGGACTTGGAAGCGAGGTTGAGAAGAGAAAAAGATTGCGAGGCTCGAGAGTGGACCGCAAGAAATGGAGAAAGTTGGTTAAAGATGTAGTTTTATATCTACAGAGGCAGGGTGTGAGTGATTGGGTGTTTTTTAGCGCGAGATGTAATATATACATTTCGTGCTTATGCTACGATGTCAGTGTCCGTCTGTCTGTGACGGAAGTGCATTGGCGCATCATAGCTAATTTAGGTTTCAAATTCCGATCCCAATTTACCGCGCATTGCGGTCGCAGTGCATGTGGGCGCGAGAGAAGGGATCATCGCTGGGAAGAGTGGAGGGATCATCTCACGCTATGCTAGCCACTGCTAGGCCCTCTTGTTTCTGATACTGACACATGTGAATGACCCTGGATAACATGCTGTTAAACGGATTGTCGTTGTTGCATTGTTGATGTTGTTAGAATATATGCATAGTTTCCCACTACAGGGTAGGCATCGTCCCTCACTGCCTGTTAACATCGGAGAAGTTACGCCATCTTTCTCTCGCAAAATATGTGTGTGTGAACACCTGTTGAATATTGAGTGTTGACAGGACATGGTTTTAGAGCCGATTCCTATGTTATTTGCCCGTGTGTAATTCTCTAGAGTTTACTGTGTTGTTGTGTTCTCTTTAATTGTGCTCTGCCTAATTTATAGCCGGTCTTTTAAATTATCACTATGACTACTCAGCAGTTGAGACTTATTAGGTTGCTGATTAAAATAATGGAAAAGTAAAATGAGTATAGCAGTTTGCAGCCAGCCTCACTGCCACAGAACTCACATGCCATGTGTGATCACATAGTGTTACCTGCCACCCGGCAGAGGTGACTTTTCCCGAGCCAATTAAAGCTGGTACTCAATTTCGTGACTCCAGAAAGATGCAGGTATGAGTTGACCTAGTGGGCTTGGTTACGTAATGAGATGGTATTTCCACTCGAAGACGGTCACCGATCCCAGTAGTAACTGGCTTGATGTTGAGTGACTGTGTTGATGTGACGTTACCAGTACGTTAAACCGCCAAATACCGTGTGGTTTGAACTGGACAGGATTGTGGAGCTTCAGGGCAAGCTGGATGCCATTTCTGCTGAGTCGCAGCCGACGACTGCAGGTGAGTAGATATAAAACACCGATTTTGGCTCATTGCCGGTTCTGGCTCATGTGATTCTGGCTCCGGATTTGAGCCAGAATCGGTGTTTTATATCTACTCGGATAAAATATCTTTCTTTGCACATATTGTCACATAAGTTATATGAGCATAGGTGGAGTGTCTCTGATTTTCATGAACTGTTCTATTATTAACTCATAATGGCATGGCTATTGTTGTTGTTGTTGTTGTTGTTGTTATAAGAATATATACATGTGCTCTGGAGTGAGGTTCAAATGATTTGCATACGGTCCAGCTGATACCACTGCCACCCCAGCATCTCTTGCTTCATTAAAATAAGAATAGTTTCTATTTTTGGTGACAATTGTCACCAATTTACATTGTCCTGTAAAAGAGGCAGTTAACTGGATGCCTGACTCTAGTTACTTTTGTTGGTTGCATGTCTGGAGTAGCGGTTTGATATCACTGCACCTAGTCAGTTCCTGCTTTATTAAATTTTGTGGTACGTTAACCTTTCCATTGCTGGCTAACCAACGTTGTCCTGGAATAGAGGCAATTAAGGAGATGTCTGTATAAATAGGTGTCTCTAGCATGTTGTTGCAGTTGTGTTGTTTGTAATATGTTGAAGAAGCAGCATACATTTATGTACTGCTTTCATCTTGCACTTTGTGGTTATATTGAGAAGACGACTGAAAACATTTCTCTTTGACTAGAATGACTGTTGAACTGGCGCATTTGCTGCATCCCGAAAGTGTGCCATATAAATGTCCTTATCATAAAAATAATAATATTAAATAAAGTATTATTATTAATGTTAGTATGATGCATGATCACTGCTAAATCAGTTGTAGACAGACCATTGGTCATGCTATACAAACCCACTCATGACATGACAACTTTCTTTGAACATGGTCAACAGCAGCCAAATATACACTTAGAGTGTCCTTTAGCAAAATTTGTAGGTGGGCCATGAAAATAGTGGCTATCGAAATGTATAAAGAATAGTATTGGCAAAGCTGATGTACATGTTTGCATATAGATGACTCTAGTGGAACAAATATGCCATCTTTGTCAACTGCGGGCAATCGTCGCCCATTTCCTCCACCTCCTCTGCAGTAGGACTTATTTCTATTTATATCTATTATTCTGCATCGTTTAATTTTTTTGGTTTTGACATTGTATTAGCCCCACTCAGTTTCCATGCCGGATGTCGTAAGAGGCGACTAAACGTGGCTTTAGTTTTGTGTTCATTTTGCATTCTATGTATTTTTAGTTAAGAGTGAATGCTGATTTGTGTTGTTTAATTTTGTCTTGTGGTGTGAAGGTTGTCTCTCCCTGTTATCGGCACTGGCATAATAATTTAAATGAGCCTCTCGATCCCTTTTCCTTTTTTGGGTGGCTGCTGAACAAAAAGGTAGTGAGGGTTGAGGTTAATATATCACTGGCCTTCCTATACTGGGTAGGGATAGCTCTCCACCCCTGACCTTTCGCTCTGATATAGCCATATTTGTGCTGAAAAGGGATGTTAAACACCAACTAACTAACTAACTTGACATTGTATTAGTACATGCTTTAGATTTACTGCTATCATAGCATTCGTCACATACGATACTTATGTATTGAGTAGTGCATGGTAATGATATGTGAGGAACATTAATAGAAAAGCATTGAATTACTTGCTGGCTAGTGGTAAAAACTAAGGAAAAAATAAGCACATTATGCCAATTAGCGTGTCATTGCTGGAGGTCGGCGATTTACTGACAGTAGGCAAAACTTTTGTAATTGAAGACATTTGTTGAAGTTTGAGAGAAAATATATATATGTTTGTATTTGTTCAATGATGCCACATTTTCAAGGTAATGAGTTGGTATAGGATGAGGACTCTTGTCACCATCAAATGCACTAGTAGCCATCATTATGGGCATGCACTGCCATGCAGGCAGTAAAACTATACTCGAACAAAGTCGTCCATAACTGTGGACGCCAGCTAACACAAGATGGTCGTCATAAAATGGTAGTTTTCATGGAGTGTTGCTTTGTTTTGTGATTAAACTAACAGTGCTCGACATGGAGTAATTTTGTTGATGCAACCAGTGCAATTGCTGCTAGGCTAAATTGTCATTATCCTACACTAGCAACCTTTATGTCCAGTAGTGAAACACAATCTCATTGTGATTCTATGATAACTCTATGTAGCCTATTGTTGCATTGCTTTTTGCAGTGATGGATTTCTGATGCGACCGCCTCCTCCGTTTCATCCCATGCCTCCTCCTCCTCCTCTGCTCGACGGTCGACCATTGCCGCCAGATTTCCCCGACATGCGCTTTGGCCCGCCTCGCCTGCCACCGCCGATGATGGACCGACGATATCCAGACGAACGGTCTCCTCCCCCGCCGTTACCGTTCGACCCGGCGTGGATGCCACCACCAATGCCTGTAGCTCGATCACCACCGTATCTGGATCGGTATTCGCCGCGTGAGGATGACCGATCGCCTTCGTCGTTTCACTCGTCTGCGTCGTTCAGTAGAACGAATGCGACATCGACGCCCGGCAGTCGTACCCGAGTGATGTCGCCGCCGCGGCTCGTCGACAGAGGACCACCTCACGTTGCTCGACCTCGGCCGGAGTTTGCCGTTCCCTCACCGAACGTCAGAGGTATGCGTCGCTGCATCACATGTAGTTAACGGTAGACCACCAATTTACCGCAGAGATTACTTTTTTTACTGTTTTGAGTTACTACAGATTGGGCTGGAACAGTCGATAGAGAACCTTTGTACATATTTGAGCAGGTTTTACAGACTGAATTGTTCCTGTCAGCATCAGTCCATGAAAGCGAAGTGGAAAGTTGTCCAGTTGTCACTAGTTATTATTTTTTGTGTCATAAACTTCATTGTATTTTCAAGTTTCAATAGGTAATTCAGTTTTTTCTCCGGATCACTCTGCGTACAGCAAGGTGCTGTGATTGTAGTGCGATATAGGTGTTAATTCTCACTAAAACTGTTGTAGAAATGAAACTCTTGCCCTGGAGATGGCACTTACAAAGACCTCAAAAAGTAGTTTGCAGTGTTAAATAGCATTTTTTGCTCTGTTTTTGTTGTTGCTATATCTGTTACTATAACTGTCAATTTTTTGCAGTATTATAGTATTTTATCTCAGCAGCTGAATTATCTCAGAATTGATTTGAGATTCTGTTGAGCATATTCTTGGCTTTGATTTTAGTGCCTTAGATTTTAACCTGCTGTTGCTCGTAAACATGTACAGAAAAGAAAAAAACTAAGTAAGTGATACACATTTTTGCCCTGTTGTGTTGCGTGTTGGCTGTGTAACCCCAGCATGTATTACTGTGTGTCGCATTTTTGAATGCATGTACAAACTGCTTTCAGTTTTGTGTCTAACCTGACTTATTTTGACTCCTCTCGCCAAACAAATGGTTTCAAAGCATTAAAGTGAACTCAAACCCACTGGTCCTCAAAAGTCTTGAAATTACTTGAATTTTTAAGTTACAAATTCAAGGCCATGAAAGTACTTGAAAATGAAGGTGGTCCTTGAAAGTTCTGGAATATGTTTTATTTGGTTTGGAAAATTTTATTGGGTAATGTGAAATGCGTGTTTTTTGGCATTCAGATTTTACTGAATTCAATTTTGCCATGGACCCTGCTGCAGAAGATAATGATGCTCTCCCAGACTCCTTAGTTATTGAAGAAAGGTCCTTGAGGGTCCTTGAATTCGAAAGTCACAGAAGAGGGGCTACTGTGACTCAAAGCACCATTGCTAAGTTGCCAACCAACGATAAGTCTTGTCGTATGCCAGTAAGTAGCCACGCAGAGTTATCACAAAATCACCGTGAGACTATTTTACTGAATAAACAGGTCACTGGCATGGGACATGGGCAGTTTGGTTTAGTGATAACTGTGTTGATCCCTGGTGTTAGTATTGAGATGCCTGACCACGTCGAGAATATACCATATTGGCACGTAACCATGGGACCCAGTGGACCTGATCTGTCAACTGTCACTCGAAAGAAGTAATACTGTCAGCTGTGCCACAGTAAGTTAAACGGTGCTATACTATTCATCGGAGTGTAGGCGGGTTTTTCATCTCCCTTCCGTAGCCTGTTGAGCACGTGGCTGGATATACCGCAGAGTCTTTGACGCATGGCTGGTGTGGTTAACTTTCAGCTGTAGTAGAGGTTGGTGGCTTAACATAGCAGTAGCGTCGTTCATCTCATGAACAATGTTACTCTACGTTGTGCCTGGTTAGTACTGGGATGGATGACCGTCTTCAGGTGGGTGTATATACCACCTTGGTATGTAACCAAGCGAACTCGGGTCTCTAAATGAGTACCAGCTTTAATTGGCTAGGGTTAAGGCGGGAATGTCACCTCTGCCGAGTGGCAGGTACCAGTATGTGATCCCATATGGCACATGAGTTTTCATAACAGTGAGGCTGGTTGCATAACTGCTGTATGCATTTACCATTTAACTTACCACCTCCTACTGCTTGCTACTGCTCATTTCCGTCATGTAGAAAGTACAAGGCTGAGTTAGTGTGAATGGCTGGTTGTATAACAGCATGGCACACAGTCAAAATAGTCACCTTCTTAGTACTAACAGTGCTCGACATGGAGTAATTTTGTTGATGCAACCAGTGCAATTATCGCTAGGCTAAATTGTCGTTATTCTACGCTAGCAACCTATATGTCCAGTAGTGAAACAATCTTATTGTGATTCTATGATAACTCTCTGTAGCTACTGGCAGCTAAGATTTTTTATGACAAATAAATGGTAAAATGTTAGTTCAACTTTTTTTGGCATGTGTATGCATTGCTTATGCTTGAAATTTAAAATACATTTGATACATATTAAGCTTTAGTTAACTGTAATAGTTTCAAAATATCATTCATAATAATAATAATTAAAACTAATAAGTAAAAAGTTATAAATGATAATAATAATAATAATAATAATACGAGGGCAATTTCTAATGCACCATAACATAGCATATGCCATTACAAGGTGTCACCTGGTTCATTGGTTCATCTGGTAAGTGTGCACTAAGTGCCAGGTGGCTCCCAACACTTAGACCAAGCCATCCGAGTTGGGCTGTGAGTCTGCCATTAGGCTGCTTCCATAAACATCCACCGTCACTGTCCATCTTATTATTACTCAGCCCGAAAGCTGATACTCATTTTACCATCGAGTAGAAGGCTGAGTCAACCCAGGCACTGCAGGAAGGTGCTGCAGCCCGTGTCCAAGACTGCATATTACAATGACTGTTGCAATGAATGCCACTGCCGGCAGCGTGATTCGAACCTGGGTTCTCTCATGTTGCACCAGATGTGCCACTGCTAGGCCACTGCGACCTGCTAGGTGAGTGGGTGTAAACAACTTGCCGAAGGTTATTGTCCGATAGCACGTTGAGTCACAAGTCGAATGCTCTACCACACAGCTGTTGAGTCACCATATATGACTACATTATTGAGTGTGACAGTCTACTGGCAAGTTGAACTGAATTGCCTTGACTTCTCTGACACTATTGGCTTAGCATCGTATACCGCATATGGCCAGTTAAAATCTTGCCAAACCCTTTGAGGATCAAATCGTTAACTATGGGTGTGGAAAAACAATTATTGTGTGCGTGCATGTCTTGTACGGGTGTGTGATTGGCAGTTGAGCGTTTCTAAAATTACGTTGATGTTGTGTTTTTGTCTAAATAACAGTGCTGCATGTTGTGGTTGTGATTTGATTTTTCTGGCCGTTATACTTGACACAGGGTAACCACTTATCTGGAAAACCCGGAAATTTGACTGTTGTTAGGGAAATATCGGGGAATTAACCAAACGTTGGGGAAATTTAAGGAAAATGTAAGCAAATATTGTTAAGGAAAACTGTTTATTGCTAACTTGATATTTGCCAGTATTTAGTAGACTATCGCAGGTTATGTATCACCTCCTTGTGAACAATTCATTGAATATGCCATGACATTTACAATGTGCTGTATGACGTAATTAAACACAACGTATATTGGCATGCCACAAAGAGTCGAGGAAATGTGAGGGAATCTGTACATGCCTATGTGAATTGATAAAGGAAATCAGTTTTTTTAGTCGCGCCTTTCAACTTAAGTCTCGTTTCTGTCCGTCCGTGACAAAAAAAATATCGCCGGCCCAACCGACCCCCTCACCCTGCAATTACCCGTAGGGTGAAAGTTCAGACCAATGCGTACCAAAAAGTCCAATGTAAGGGAGTCTAAAATTGATATTTGTTGACCAAATATGGGTTCAAAGTTTCAAATTACAAGGCTCATATAAGGATTCAGGGTCAAACTTTTCACCATGTGTTGAGAGCTGACGGAAAGCTGCCATAGAGGCGCGACCATATACCGCTAGGTATTCTAGTTTTTCTTGCAGCTTGCTTTTTTTTTCTCTTGTTTAATGATTTTTTATCCCTTTATCTTTTCCTTTAAGAATAGGCCCACTCCGTTAGTCCATTTCCATGCTGGATGTCATAAGAGGTGATTAAACCTGGTTTTTGATTGTTTTGGTTTATTTTGTGTTACAGTAATTTTGTGTTCTGGATGAGTGATTATGTTTTTATTATCGACCGCATAGCAGGGGAGATAATACAGTTGGTAGCGTCCATGTGTGCGTGTATGTCCGTTTGCTGTGGGCACTCTCCTGTTTGAACCGTTTGACCTTTGACCTTGATTTTTGGCATGAGGGTCGACCTTGACTAGCCTGGGATTATCGGTTAAGTTCGTAGGTCAAGGTCAAACAGTGAAAATTGTTTACGCTCACTCGTTTGAACCAGTGGTGTGGAGCAGGTCGATATTAGGACTCGGCTTGCCGAGTTCAGCCAATGGTAATTGCGAATGACCATTACCAGTCCATTGGAATTGTCTGTTTGTCAGTAATCATGGGGTGTTCAATGTGTCGTGCGTAATCTCTCAGTTGCCAGTGGGAGGTACACGACTTTGCAGAGTAATGAATACTGCCTTGTACATTTTGCGCTGAATTTCTTGTAAACCTGTCTGAGACATTGTGTAGAGTTTGTAACTTTGTCTATATATGATAAATGAAGTAATTGTGCGTGTATATGGTGATTGTGACACATTAGTGAATGTGACATTTTGAGGCACTGTGTAGATCGTCATCATCACATCATTACTTGATGGTTCAGTGCAGAAATAATTAAGTGTATTCCACAGACTAATGACAAAATGCAGATCTTTATGGTGAAATGGTTTTGTTTAAAATGTTGTTTTCTTATTGTTTTGCCTGTGCTTTCTTCACTTAGATGGTTCATGTTGATGATAACCGAATCTTTTTTCAGGTCTGGTAAGAAGCGATCGGTTCCCGGCACCAAGAAATGACGAGCAACCTGCAGCGCCAAACTGATCATGTTTGCCACTGCGATTAGACTTAATATCGTTGTGATACGGCATCTGATAACTCCACGCTGTATGTGCCTAGTCATTTGTGCTGTTTCTGCCTTGTGCCTTCATCAGTATGTCATATTACCTGGCATACTCGCTAAAGGCTCATATTCCACATTCTGAATATGAGCTGTATATTCACCTGCATGCAGCAGTACCCTTATATTACTTTATACTAGCCTTCAAAATTGTGTGGATTGCATTTTCCGTTAGCTCGGGCTTGTTGCAGAGGCTTGGGCAGTCTGAGACGGTGCAACCTTCAACAGTTCTTGAGGCAAAGCTGTTTTCTTATTTCAGCATTAATGCTATTAACTGCAATGGTAGCAGTATTCATATTGTCTGCTGCGGCTGATCGTGAACAAGTTCATGGTCATAATTGAGCTTATGTTATGCAGCATTTTGAATCAGCGTTAGTTGGAGTTGATTGGCCATTTCTGCAATATGCAGAAAACCAACAGGAAGAGTTATTTATACTGCATTACAAAACGTGGTTTCTGTTGCTGAAAGCCAGTGGTTTACAGATCCATGTGAAACATGGGGAGCAGTATCAAATTTTTGAACATCAACTGCTGAGGCTTGACTGCAGAAATTTTCATAACAAGCCAGTTACTGCGTTTGTTGATTACAAGTAGGCCTATGTTGGTATTGCATATTGCAGGAGAGTAGGAAAATGTGGGTAGAGTGTAACTTATTGATGTTGTATTAGGAAGAGTTAATTATATTAATGATTAATGCATGCCGACCGTGTGGATTAGTGTAATGTTGTATATATGCTGGAGTGACTGTTGGATTTTTGGAATTATTTTTGAAAGTTGTATTTGCAACATTTGCTTTAGGGTCATGCCTCAAGCTGTCGGCTCTAAGCCATTGACATGATTGGAGCTAAAATAAACATTGCCCATTGTTGTGTTCACATACTTGAACTAGGATTACTGCCGGACATTTGCCATTTGCCTAAACTGTGTTTGCAGGCAAACCTTCATTAGCTGGTTCTCCCTTGGGACCTCCGTGTATTTAAGAACAGAACCCCTGGGGATTAGTAAAAAGTGAAAGAGTTCCATCTATATCTCATAAAGGAGTATAGGTGGGGTGCTTATCTCCCTTCTTAGGCCTTGAGCCCATCGGTCGATAAACTACTGAAGTCTGCAACACATGGGCATTGCAATGCCAGACTGACGGTTAACTTTCCAGCCACGCCACAGGGCTTCGCTGGCCTTTGACCAGTATCAGTTTATACTGCTTGGTCAGAAGGGATTTAGTGAAGTGGATTTTTTACACGCTGGGTGTATTGTCTATTGCAAAATATGGATATTATGTAGTGAAATTAGGAATATGTGGGTCGAGTATATAATTTTATTGCGATTGCTTTAGGAAGAGTTCTATCGTACACGTTACTACAGAGCAGTTGTACATATTTCTTGACATTTGTCATCATGATATACTGGTGAATATATCTTATCTGAACATTGCAACTGTATTAATCACTTGCTGTGATAGTAGGCAGCAGTGGAAGACACCCTTCCATTGTTTGGAAATTTTGTTAACTTGAACTAGATAGATACTGACCACTTTGTGGCCATGTAGTGCAATTGGTGTGTTTGTGTGTGTGTGTGGATGATGGCTCTAACTGTTGAATGAAATGAGTTTTTGAATTGACAGATATTTAGCATGGTGGTTCATCTTAACGCTTTCTAGAATAAATTTGTCGGTTGAAGGTCAAATGCAGACCTGAAGTGGAAACTGTTGATAAGTAACACCGGGCACATAGTGGTCAGAGCAGCCTCGAACAACGACTTTTCTAACGTATTTTTATGACCAGTGCTCATGACATGATAACAGGCATTGCGTTGGTGCTGGGTGATGTATTTCATTTTGATTTATTATAGTCTACAGGGTTGCCCAAAAAAGCAGGACTGTTCTTGAGAGTTGATAACTTTGTGGCATTTAATGTGAGAAATGTGTATAATATGTCAAAAGTTTGCAGATTTTGTCTAGAAAAACTATAAAGCTTGCATGTCAGTGCATTTACATATTTTTTGCATGGTTTGCTTAAATCTTTGCTACACGTCCACCGAGTGTCGGCTGAAGGGACGTAAACACTTCTCTCAAAGCTTTATGGTTTCTATTACTGTTTCAAAACATAGTGAAGCTGACCTTGACTAGGAGATAAAATAAACATTGCCCATTACTGTCTTCACATACTTGAACTAGGGTTACTGCCAGACATTCGCCATTTGTAGAATGATGACTTCATGTTTGAGCGGGACAGTGTACCGGCTCACCATTCACGCTACATTGTGGCTTATCTATGCTCCTGTGTGCTGGAGTTCATTGAACCGGAAAACTAGCCTCCGAATAGTCTGGATCTAAATCTTGTGTATTATTCAGTGTTAAGAGCATTGCAACAGATGATGTATCGTCACAAAGTTTTAGACATTGACCGTTTGAAATGTGTGGTAATCGACTGTTGGACTCACCTAAGCCAGGACATTGAACTAGCGATCGATCAGCTGACATCGCTCACCTTTGTCCCAGTCCCATTAACCATCGCAAAGTTATCAACTGTCAAAAACAGTCTTTTTGGACTACCCTGTACTTAGAATTTTGTGCGAATATGTGATTAAAGTTGGCTTGTGTTTGTTACGTAGCACGTAAGTTATCACATCTCGTGGGAGATAATAAGTATGCAGTAATTTTTAGTTTTTCTTACAAGTGCGTCACATTTTTCATGTCTCGTTGGCGTTCAGTGAAAAATAGAAGTATTAATTCATATGGTGTCAGTTAATCTTCTTTCAGTTTTACATTTATCAGGCCAGGAGTCGAGGAACAATACTGAAGATAGGAATCCGTGCGGACCCAGGAGTTGTAAGAACAGGCCGCGTTGCCACCTATGGTGGCAGATCCACCCTTAGCTGCATTGCACGATTTATCGTTAACGTATTTGCCAACATGCACCAATGTGTACGCCTATATCTAACACTCTTCCTTGGACCCCACCCAACCCAACACCCCAAACGCATCTCGATCGATTTAACCGTTTTTCCACAATGCACGCTCATTATCAACGGACAGAAAGAATAGGGAAATCTGACAGTAGGCTATCAAATGTCTCTGCACTACCTGGGGAAACATGAACCCTGGAAATCGTATTTTAAGTTATGCTATATACTGTGTCTCGAAACGATGATGCTTCAGCTTTCTATATGTAACGATAGTCAGCCAATTTTGATAATTTTTGTAGGTATAGTGTGCATATATTATTTCTCACCTAGCTATTTTTGTGTAACACTAGTTCCGAAACAAGACAATGTAATCAGCAGTGCGGGCGCTGCATTGCCTGCCGCTGCTGGGACGACCAACACAGTAACCCTTGGCGTCTGCAATAACTTGTAGACGTTATTACCTTCCTGCCTTTTCTGTAAACTATCTGACAAACTGCTTAGCTTGTAGCTTTCTGATGTGAACAAAGTTTTAATCAGAAACTTCATGTTCGTTAGTTATTGGCATGTTGACATGGTTATGTCAAAAATGAGTCATTTCTGCCTTCGTAATCTCGTAGCAAATCGTAATAGCAAACGGATATGGGAAATTAAATAGCCTTACAATAGCTCAAACTCCATAGCTATTACATGCCAAAAATTATTAAAATTGCTTGATGATTGTCGAAGATATAGCAAGCCAAAGCGGTGGTGTTTGCAAAACACGATAACACTGAAAAGACAATTTTCGGGGTTTATATGTTTCCTCAAGTAGTGCAGAGACATTAGTTAGGAGAGGTGGGTAACAAATAACTCTACTCCCTCAGCAACATCTCCGCACAGCAATCAATTTTGATAATTTTTGGCATTCAAGTTATAGTATGCAACGTCAGTGTCGTTTTTTTAAAACACAGTCTGTGCGACGTGGCCTAAATGTATGTTATACAACTGTCTCGAGTGGTATAAGTGAGTGTTAACGAATTTATACCACGATAGACAGTTGTATAACAC
>Ga0209782_1000875_pt1 | contig 14459 bp, 16 predicted proteins | sample WorMetmaBAHAMAS1_FD_187390 | JGI IMG/M metagenome (GOLD analysis project Ga0209782, IMG submission 187390) | Marine gutless worms symbiont microbial communities from Max Planck institute for Marine Microbiology, Germany - Inanidrilus... | ecosystem: Host-associated > Annelida > Digestive system...
ATTTTGATATTTCTACATGAAAGTGCACAAAAATGCATTACTTCACACAAAATAGCTCAAAATTTTCTGGGGATGGAGCACAGCCGCCTCCCCAAACCCTACTCTATAGGCACCTACGGCACCTCAACTCTGCGCCACGCCTTCGGCTATTTGTCTCGACACCTCGGTGGCTTAAGCCCCTCCCCACAGAAAAATCTTGGGAATGTCCCTGGATCTCCCGACTGTGTATGGGTCATGACCATAGCTCTCATGGGATTGAAGATCGAGATCAGAGGTCAAGGTTAGGGTGTCAGTTCGAAACATTGACTTATATTAAATATTCTCTGGACCTCTTACGTCCAATCACAACAGCAGAAACGTTTGAAGCCGTCAATTGGCTAGCTGATCTTCCCCAACGAACATGGCCGCAAGCAGCAGGCCGGTCAAGTGACGTCATTTTGACATCATTTTATTGAAACAGCCGCAATATCGGCAGTTGCCATGTTTGTTGGGGATCGTACGACGGCTTCAACTTCGCTGGCTGCCGCGTCCGCTGTGGTTCGAAACACGGCCAGTGGGACCTTGATTGTCAATTGAGCACAGTTATCCAGTGTTGTGACTTAAGTCTGAAAGAGGGACTGCTGATCTGCATGTCGATAGGATGGTGCTACTAAAATTTTGTCTGGTATTCACGGAACACGTCCTCGTGCTGTACAACAGCGCGGCCATTCAGCGACTCGACAGAATGCTTCCAGGTTACCGACACACAACAAATACAGGTGACTGCTGTACATGTGCATGGCGTATACAGGTTCTTGAGAGTGCATTTGATTGTTATTATTGTTACGTGTAATGATGTCGGACAGCCTGCATAAAAGAGAGAAGCTCCTGTTCCATTAGGTATCCAGTTGCCGATGAAAACAGGATGGGGCATGTTAATGCTTTGTGTTCGTTTCCTTCAATGTGTTGACATCGATGCTTGGGTGGCAGCAGAAATATCCACTTGTAAAAGAATTTGTTTAAGTAATCTTCAGATATTCTCTTCTAAAATAGGTGGAGGAGGAAGACCAAAGGGAACACTAGGTGAGCAGGTTCATGAGGAAAAACTGCTGTTAAATGGAAATCATAGTTATTATTGTTATCATATTTATTGTTGTTGTCATTGTTTCTCTTGTACTGCTTTTTTATTATTTTGAGAATAGTCCCACTCTGTTTCCAGGCCGAATATTGTAGAAGGCGACTAAACCTGGGTTATAATTTGTCTCGGTTCATTTTATGTTGTTGTATTTTTGTGTTTGATGATTTTTATTTCATTGATTTAGTTGGTTTAGTTTTGTGTTAGCCTAGGTTTATTACATTATGGTTTTTTTCCTGGCTTTAATTTTGATTTTCTTAGTACTAGCCAAGAGATTGGCTGGGCAGAGCATCTCCGATATGACCTGTATAGTGTCGAGCGGAACGTTCAACCTCGCCATGTTAAACCTTAACTCAATCAATCAAAATATTGCTTTCTTATTAGCAAAATATATTATGCCTTTTTGTGCATTACACTGTAGTGCAGCAGGAACAGCATTCAGAACATCCAAAATACACCACTCAAAAGGCCATTAAACCACTTTCAAAGCATTTTTGCAATCTGATGCTGTAACTATATTTGGGCCCATTCCATGGAGCCATAGCGGTCCCCTCTGTCACGTGTTGTCGTTGTTGTCATTGTTGTCGATGTTGTTGTGGACATCGATGCGCAGGCGGCGTGCGACAGTGGCGGCGTGCGACAGTAGCGACACCTGGTGAATGGCAATGTAAAACAGGCGGTGTGCGGCGGCTTGCAGTGGCGAATGGGCCCAACATTTTTCAAATGCTTCTTGTTTAGAATAATTTGTTTCTTATTTATCTCTTCCCTACTTTCATATACAACGTGTGGCAAAAAAGTGACCCAGTTGTGAATTTGTACTACTGTTTTAACTGCTTCTTAGAATCTGTTAATGATTTTTTTTCACACTCCTTTGGTAATCATAGCCACCTGCAAGTTCAGAGTTTTATCTTCTTGTGTTAAAATTTAACAGAGTTTTGCATTTTTAAAAAGAACAACGTTGTTTTGGAGCAAAATTTTGGCACGGTCAAAAAATTGCTGAACCAGTTGTGAATTTGTTCTACTGTTTTAGCTGCTTCTTAGAATCTGTTAATGAATTTTTTTCACACTCCTTTGGTAATCGTAGCCATTTGCAAGTTCAGAGTTTTACCTTCTTGTGTTAAAATGTAACAGAGTTTTGCAATTTTAAAAAGAACAACGTTGTTTTGGAGCAAAATTTTGGCATGGTCAAAAAATTGCTGGAGCTGAATTGGATTGGTGACTGAATGGCAGTATGTTAGTGGATGGCGTTGGCTATGTTGCCTCAGTGATCTGACAAAAAAGATGATAATAGCAAGCATGTATCTTTATTATTGTGGCTGACTGAACATCAGTCTGTCTATTTCGTTGTTATAGATTGGAAATAAATGATGCAGTTTTATTGTTTGACTGCTTAGACGTTTAAATATGTAAAAATTATGTAGTTTTATGTTTGAAATTCTGTAATTTTTTTTAAGTTTTAAAAGAGCTAGATGAAACTTTGAAAAGCTGTGTAACTTCCAACTGAGCATGTAAAGTAAAATTGTAATGGACAGCTGAAATATATATTCATCTTTATTCACCATTAATGGTAGCATGAAATTGAAAAGAAAAAAAAGAGAAAGAAAGAAAAAAATAACTTAACTAAATCAACAATGTATAACAACAGCCATAATGTATATTGACAATGACTGAAAGTGAGAGACAAAAATACTATGGTAGAAAATTCATAAACGGCTAATCATGTGACAAAATAGGTTTGAATTTAGCAAGTCACGTAATTGTTGCAAGCACATGACATAGCGAGATGTATGGTTGATGGCAGTGGTCATGGAGGAGAAAAAGCTGTAGTCAGTGACAATGGCAACTTATACGCTGACATCCGTCAAGCAACGGCCGACATCGAACAACTCAGTTTACTCGGCCGACATCTTGACATGCCGGTGACTATCACAACTTGCACTGCACTATAGCTTAGTCACTGGTGATTCCAACGTAACCTGTACATTTTATTGCCAACAGATGCGAAGTAGTAATAGTCATTAGCAGCAAATTTTGGTAGAGATTTGGACAAGTTTTGGAACTTTCGGACAACAGCACTAGCTTGTTTCCAGTTGCTGAAAGCTTAGATAGTTTTGAAGTCTCATTCTGTGGCACTAAAGTTGTGGAAACTCACGGAATTGCAATGCTGATTTCCGTATTATTTTGGTCTCCATTACACTGGTGCATACATGGCATGAAACACAACAGCCAGCATAGGAATTTTGGACGTATGACAGTTCATGGTCACGAGAAATTCTTGAAATTTGTCACTTTTCTGCGCCATAATCGTACTGGTTCTCTGATTCTGTTGGTTTGTTTTCAAAAGCAGTCTGTTGTTGGCAAGACCACAAGTTAATGCTTGATCTCTCATCAAACAACCTCCGATCTGCTTTTTCCTTTAATATGCAGTCGGGCAGTCATTTTGTTCTTACTCTTCTGTCAGTTAGTAGAGAAGTTATCATCACACTGCAGCTTAGATTTTTATATGCAGTTGTTTTGCATAGCAGCATCACACTTTACATTATACTGTGTATTTTAAGAGTTATTTTTTATTGTTGTTACTGGTAACTTTGGTGAGAATTTTGTGTACAAACAAGTGTTGATTAAGTCTTTTTGATAATGCAGAGAGTCGATGGAGCGAACATGTCGTGGTTGGCATCAGACAACGGTGTTGCGGACAGTGTTGAAGGTATGTCTTTCTGTCGATGAAGGGTAAAATTTAATCGTTGGTATGACCATTATTGCTACGGCTACTTGGTGCTTTTCTGTTGTTGGTAGTGGTGTAATTAATGTGTCCAGGATGGATGCTGTTGCATAGTACTGCGATCAGCTTGTCTTATATGTCTGATTGCATATCTTGAAAAAACACACATGTCCAAACTTCACAAAATTTTGCATGTAGCCATTGCACGGTCCTTCTGTGACAACAGTGCAATATGTTGTGTACTTTTTTGTGGATGACATCATGTTTTTACATAATTAAGTATATACAAATGACTACTCGTAATAGTAATGCAGTTTAGCTGTGGTGGCGAACAGTTGAAAGTTGCATTTTGTCAACTTTGAGATTGAACGAATGTGTTATGTTATGTTATGTTATAATTTACACATAGGAGCGAAGTCTGCTGACCTTGATTACTTGTTTGAGTTGTGATGTACGTGCAGTTATTTCTATAGAAACCAACAAGCCTTCATTTAAAGTCATATCAACTGTTAGCAGATTTTTTTTTTAATTTCATGATCATTAACTTTGACCTTTGACTTTGACTTTTAAACTTCACGTAGGTAAACCAATTTGGCAAACCAATGCCAAATATCTTGATCAGTTCAGTTAGTTGAAAAGTTATTCCTAGTTCTCGCTTTCACGGTTCGGATGCCGGAAGCAGCATGGTTTTAATCCGGGATTATCTGTGGAATATCCGTTCCGGGTCCGTAGACATGACCGTGATGTTCTGGGATCAACCATCACGCTTCTGTTGTCCTGGGTTTTCCATGGCACGGTTTTTAACATGTTACAAAATCTTATTTCTTCCATAGTTGACCACAAGTGACTTGATTCCGTTTATCTGCGGTGCTTGGACATGTCGTGACTTTTAACAGGTACTCATTAATGATTGCCTCACAGGTCTCGCTGGCACAACCTCGATGATAGTGTTGTGGGCAAGTCGAAAGCTGTATGAAAGGCTTTTGTAGGAATCTCCAGTATCCATGCTATGGCAAGACGATGCCAAGGCCGTAAGGCTTTCCTCATAAAGGTGTCCCTTTTCCTGGGCTGGGACACGTACATTTGAGAGTTCTTGAAAGAGCTCTGGTGATATTCTCATATAATTCGTATAGTCCTTTGCGTCTTTTTCTCCGAGTATGGCTACTGGCTGTTCATACTGACCATAGAGCACTCTGAACTGCAACCAGTCTCTCATCCACACAAACCTCTTTTCCATCTTGCATCTTGTTTGCTTCATAATCGGCAACCAGAGGTAAGAAGCTAAAAGCAAATTTTCTTCATCCTCCATAAGCTTCACCACGAGTTGCCTCTTCGTCGACATCATAATGACGGACAGTTGCTGTGCTCGGGTGAAATATACATGTTTAGCCGACCAAACGTTGTCATGACCGTAGAGACTGTCACAGAACTGTTGCACAACCATAGCATTCCGTTAACACCATAGTGTAATTGTGGCTTGATCACGTCACTTCTGGTGATATTGTAGCATACTTGCTGTAGTCACACCCTTGTTCCACTGTAGGAAAGTGACAACTGTGGCCAAAGCATGCCAATTGTATGAGGAATAATCCTGGATTAAAATTGTGACGTTTGCGGCATCCAAACCGTGAAAGTTAGAACTAGGCATTATTGTCAAACACACAGACACTCACACCCCACAATATCAGTTGCTCTATCTGGACAACTAAAGTGGTTGGTAATGATAAGCTTGATTGTTTGTTTTGTCAGATATTTAAATGTACTTCGAATTGTATCAGAAGCTATTGTTTAATATTGCATTACTGTTCTGTTAGTTATAGAAGTAGAATGTTTCCGCTATGTCACCATGACAGTTTAAATTTCAGTTTAATTGTTTCTAGTATTTATTTTCATTGCTGCAGTTGACACTGCTAATACTGCTGCTATGCTGTTGCAGACAACCAACTGGATGAAGAGACGCTGAAGACGGTCGTTTTTGAATTGTCCAGCCAAGATGAACGGCAAGTACCAGAAACATAGCATCGTCTTATCCTGATCTTATCCGATTTAAGCATGCTTGACCTTGAGCATGTTACAATTCTGTGTACTATTATTATTATTATTATTATTATCAGCCTACAGTACCTCTGTTTGGAAGAGACTTACAGCTGTGCTGATGCAACTTGCAGCATTGCCTGCAATACTTAAGCCTTTAACATTTGCCATCTGCGACAATAAACTGAAAAAAACATGCAGCATTAATGCCATTTTGGTGATATCTGTTGTCAATAATTATGAGACATAGGAGTAAACGTTTTGTACCCATTTCTTTTCCAGCTTGCACTAGTTGATTTGGTTTTTCCGCAGTTATTACTGGAGTATGCAATGTTGCGTTGGTGTTATTTAGCAATGAAGACTCTCACTGTCACAGTTATGACAACTAAGTTCTGTGGATATTATCGTATTATAGTACTTTTCGTCTTTCACCTTCTATTTACCTCACTTCAGGCTGAGACGGCAAAGATTCACTGGAAGGAAACCTTGCAATAATCGGTTGGTATTTTTGACATGCCTGGTCCCCCTCCTATCAGCTAAACAGGACGGTTATGACGCTGTCTGTTTTCTTAAAATCTTTTGATGTTGGTCACTGTTGTAGTCATCAGGCGTTAATAAAGCTGCTGAACATCGCTCAGAGGGCGAACGCTGATGAAGAAATGTGGCAGAGACACTTCAAGACCGTTCTTCTGATACTGCTGGACCTCATGAAGGACGACGACGTGAGTGGAGCACATTTCGTAACGTAGCTCACATTTGTTTGTTGTTGAATCAATGTGATTACTAGTACTTTCAAACCTCTGGCAATCAGTAGAATGAGAATTAATGGAACATTTCTTCGCCAGCCAAATGACCTCGTGCCGGGGCCTAATGCACTCTAGAAACATTGTAGGTTTTGGCGTCATATACACTGTTTCTAAAAAAAACAATACCACCCAACCACCAACGATAATATTGACAATAGTTGTTCGATTCCATTAATTTTCGGTACAGATATTACGGAGAGAATATGCCATTGATAGGTAGTTTATTTTCCCACCTCACCAAAAATTATTGGAATCTGACAATTATTGTTAAAATTATGGATGGTGGTTGAGTGGTATCGTTTTTTTGGGACACATTGTAGATTCTGGTTTGTTTCCCTTACCACTTGCTTCTCTTTTCTTTTGCTTATATTTTCATTTCTTGTTAACTTCACCGTTATCTTTTCCTTTGAGAATACCCCCGTCGGCTGTCGTTGGAGGCAACTAAACCTGGGTTATAATTTGTCTCGGTTTAGTTTATGTTGCAGTTTGTTTTGTGTTCGATGATTCGTATTTGTCGATTTAATATTTATATATTTAGTTTTCTGTTAGCTTAGGTTTGTTATATCGTTACGTTATTTATCTTGTAATTTAATTTTGATTTTTTAAATACTAGCCAAGAGATTGGCGGAGAAGAGCATCTCCGATATCACCAATTTAGTGTTGAGTGTGATGTCAAACCTTAACTCAGTCAGTCAGTCATGAGCCAAATGTCCTTCATGCAACCCAACTGTGAAGGAAACACAAAGCACTAATCAGTGGCCTATTCTTATCCTTCTTTATCCATCACTCGACTCCTGGCAGAAGTTGTGCTGCTGCGTTCATTGATGTTTTAACTTGGCACCAGTCACCCACCATCAGTTTAACTACATGCGGAAATTTTATTTTGTAAGTTTTCATTCATGTAATTTTGATGTGTTGTCCGATGATCCAGGGTAAAGTTCGGACAGTGGTGCTGAAGATACTGAAAGAGTTGTTACAGTATCAGTCGGAAATGTTCATGCCGTATGCTGAGCTGACAATTCTTCGGCTGCTCGAGTTTGAAAAGGACACCGATAAAGAGGTATGTACATGTGGATTTGTCAGCACGCAGACTTTGCTAGCTGTGACCTCACAAGTAGCTCGTTTAGTGAATATTGCCGTCGTTGAGAGGAGAAAAAATCCGAACTTAAATTATTAATTTTGTAACACCTTAGTCATTTTCAATTAGCAGTTTGCAAATGCTGTACTGTGTCTTAGTTTCTGCTGTTTTTAAGCAGTGTCTCAGCTGACATTTGCCATAAATGAGACATTTATATAGAATATACACCAATTCTTGGTGAAATGTCATTTTAGCTGCAAGAGGTTATGATAATGTATCTGAGTAGATCAGTGTTGATTTAGTTATCTGATTCTGGTTGCCCAGTCTGGAGAACTGGTATAAAGAATTTGGTGTCCCTTCCCACAGGAGGTCGAGTCAGTTGGTGGATACAGAAAAGATTAGGTCCGGTGATTGAATTCCCTGGTCGACAACAGTGCTTGGGCTCTTCTCAAAGGTTTTACAGTAGTCTATTGGTTGGTTGACAGGAATGGCATCCTCTGCTCCCGTTGTCTCCAAGGAAATTTGTCAAAAATGCCATTGAACACTAATCAACTGACCGTTTATCCCCAAAAGTTCCTAGTTGGGGACTCAGCAGCCAACCTAGATGAATGCTGACTTATTAAACAACAAGAAGCTCAGTAGATGCTGAGATTGCATGACATGTGAGTTGTTGGATACCACCGAAGTGCAAAACTCCACATTTTTCATGCCGCAGATCACATGATACTACAGTCCGGGTCAGCTTCGGCTTGCTGGTAGCCAAGGGGATATTCGATAATCGAACATGGATTCAGATTCACAGTGAATTTGTATTCGGTGAATCCTGCTTGAATCCCGTTTCACTTGCGATGTGATGTTGGAAATGAGTCCTAACGATTATAAATGATTTAAGAAGGTTATCTATAACAATAATTGCTGCAATCAAACAGCATATTGGTTGTGAATAATTACAAGAGGGCCTAGCAGTGGCTAGCATAGCGCGAGATGACCCCTCCCCTCTTTCCGGCATGCACCACGACCACAATGTGCCCGCATGCACTGCAGCTCGCAGTGCGCACCCGCATGCACTGCGAGCACAGCCCTAAATTTGGATTGGAATTTGAAACCTAAATTAGCTATAATGTGCCAATGCACTTCCGTCACAGACAGACGGACAGACAGATGGACACTGACATCGTACCATAAGCGCAAGATGTATATATTACATCTCGTGCTAAAAATGTGCAAAGTAGGACCGAAAATAACATGAACAAATAACAGTGACATCATATTACGTCACTGTTGTATTCGATTTGCCAAGTTAATCCGAATTCTTGATGTTAGAAGTTTGTCATTATTCAAGAGAACATTTATAATGCTCATATATATTTATTTACACGGTACTGATGTGCTGTGCCATTTTAACTGACATGTATGCTACTGTATTTGTGTAACTTTTATAACTTTACATTTTTTTGGTACCCCGTGTCGGCCCGGGGCAATCCCCCCTTATCCCGGCACTTCCCCACCTGCTTCTCTATCTTTTAGAATCTTTTCCTTTTTTCCGTTTCTTATTCATGCTTCGTCTATCTTCTTGCTTTTCATCCCTTCCAATTCTACCAGAATAGTCCCACTCCATTTCCACACCCGGATGTCGTAGGAGGCGACTAAACGTGGCTTTAGTTTTATTTAGCCCGCTCGGCAAAGTTGCCGGAAGGGCTATATGTTTTGTATTGATTTTGTTATATGGTATTTTTAGTTAAGGATGCATGCGTATTTTGTGTTCAGTTTGATTTATTTTTGTCTTGTGGTGTGAAGTTGTCTCTCCCTGTTATCGGCGCTGATGTAGTAATTTAAATGAGCCTCTCGATCCCTTTTCCTTTTTGGGGTGGCTGCTGAATAAAAAGGCGGCCAGGGTTGAGGTTAATATATCGCTGGCCTTCCTATACTGGGTAGGGATAGCTCTCCACCCCTGACCCTTTGTCCCTGATATAACCATATATTTGTGCTGAAAAGGGACGTTAAACACCAACTAACTAACATTTTTTGGTAGTTATATTTGTACTGTTCATGTGATGTGTTAGTGGCCTATGGCCCTTTATCGCAAATAAATTGATATTAAATTGAATCTTGATTTACTGTGCGTCCGGATTCAATTAACAAATATCCCCCAAGACACACAACTATATTGTGCCATGTGCCGATTTCCACTTTTTGTTGGACTATATGATCACAGTCCTCCAGCGTTACAGATAGACGGACATCGTATTTGTAGCATAAGTGTGACATGCCAATGTGGAACATTGTGCTAACTGTGTGTGTAATCTTTTTCGCGATAACAGCAGTGCTAGAGACGGTGATTGTGAATGCCGTGTGGTTATATCAGGTGCTGAGAGCGACTGACGACTGTACGACTGTACTTGCGCGTGTCATTGATACAAAGCTGTGCATCAACATCTTGAACCCACTGAGTGACATGGCTGAGTGTCCAATGAACCTAGCTGCCATCAAGATGGAGGAGAAGGTGATCCGGTCGGCTACGGAGCCTGTCACTCGTGCCATACTGGAACGAGTTGTGCCGACACTAATCAAGGTCTGTTGTCTGCGTCGTTATTGTAATTGTTATTGTAAACTCAAAACTGAACCTATTAGACAAGTGTTCGACCAGTAACTGTTATTTTTGTTTAATCGTTTTTTAATCTTTATTTTTTTTATCATATTAGTGCTTATGGCCGATTTTGTGGAGCAGTGCTATACAAATTCAATTTGTATTTGTATTTAGAGCAGTAGTTAACGTGGTTATGTATTTACGTATACCTTTGGCTTGACTGAAGTTCTCCATTGTCATCTGTCAGAAACTCACTTCCAGACCACATCAGAGATCCTGAAGGCATCGACTCTACATTCCGGCAGTTACTGAAGACATTCTTTTTCGACCAGTATTAGTGTGTTTAGCACATTAGAGGTGTAGACAGTTATGCGCTATATAAATCGACATTTTACATACTTACTTTTTAGTTGCGCCTCTCGCACGCTGCGAGGCGCGACTTAAGTAGTCACGTTTCTGTCCGTGACAAAAAAAATTGTCGCGGGCCCAATCGCCCCCCCTCCCCCGCAATTCATACATAGGGTGAAAGTTCAGACCAAGACGGACCAAAAAGTCCAATGTAAGGGGGGTCTAAAATTAATATTTGTTGACCAAATATGGGTTCAAAGTTTCAAATTACATAGGCTCATATAAGGATTCGGGGTCAAGGTAATTAAAGAATTTGGTTGTGATTTATGAATTATTGTACGTAGACCAGGTTTTTGGTTTGGCTGCCTCTCCGACATGTGCTTGTCACATTATCGATGGGATAACGTCACAGTAACTGCAGATGTACTGTCGTGCGTCTGACACAGTGTTTTGAGTCGAGTGACAACAGCAGCGTACGCAAGTCGAGCATGCTGTGTCTCGTCGCGCTGCATGATAAAGTCGGCAAAGACTTACTACCTCTGCTGTCATCTCTCAATCCCAGCAAGGTACTGACTGGCAGTGTGTTAAGTGTCTTTTTTATTTGTTTCTAAGCATTGTCAATGCTGATAATTGAATATTCATGAATATTCAGATGCATTGCGTTCTTTAAATATTTTTTTTAAATTAGTCTTTTTTCCACAACAACTAAGCAAATCAACTTTGACCAGTTTTTTGGTTAGTTTTTGTCATGTTTTAGTCATCTTCAGTTTCTTTATCTTGGCACAAGTCATTTAACTTTTATAATAATGTCTTGGTTAGCATCAATAATGCCAGGATCAGTTTGTCGAAAATACGCCATCTTTGTCCATCACGTAATGCACTGCATGTTATTCTAGAGCATTTTCTTTATGTTTTTTTTCTGCCATGAGTTTACTTTACAACATTCATAATTATAAACTTAAAATCTTATAAACAGAACATATATGAAAATGTTGTTTTATTAATAATGAGTGACGTGGCATGCATGTTGTATAGATGAAACTGTTAAACCTCTATATCAGTCGAAACCAGGAGCAGAAGGATGGAAATTCCGAGCCGTCATCCCCAGCATCACCACCTCCGTACATCCCCAGTGTGCGATGAAATTCCATTGCACTGACTGCAGGGTGTTGTAATGTCTTTATGTTACAAATATAGTTTACTTTCAGGAAACTTTTGGTTGCATTTTTGTGCATTTGTTTTAGTTGTAGTCTTTAGATGCAATATTCATCATCAACGTGTCAAAAGTTATGCAATCAATCACGAGTGTTACATTACGTAGGCAAAAAATGTTGCTTTTCAAAAATTATTTATAATAAGTGCCAAATTTTTGAGACCAAATAATATGTAACTAACTGTAGATATTTTGCAGTGCTACCTTTATGGAGTGCAGATGATTTTTCTTGATCAAATGTGATTGTATATTGCATGTATATTTAACGGTGGCATTTTTTCTGCCATTTAATGTTTTAACGTATGGTCTCCAGGCTGTAATGCACCCTTGATGTATTTGTTGATTTTGGTGCCATGTAAATCATTTGCCTGCTTACTTAACTTCCCTATTTCCTTTTTATTACTTAATTACTTCTTTATTTATCTGCTTTTTGTGACTAGGCCCATTCCATTTACAGTCCGGAGGTTGTAAAAGGCAACCAAACCTGGTTGTGGTTTTTAGCGTGAGATGTAATATATACATCTCGTGCTTATGCCATGATGCCAGTGTCCGTCTGTCTGTCAGTCTGTCTGTGATGTTTGTGCACTGTAGTCACAGGGTGCGATGGATCCTGGATATCTTTGCATGCTTGGATAGATAGATGTCTTTACTACTTACTGACAATGCCTGACCCGGATCGTCACATGGGATGATGCCGGGATTTCTGGTGGAAGAGGGGAGGTATAGAAAAAGTGGTAATTGTAGCGATATCGCTTATTTTACTTATTTTTTTATCGATGGACCACGTGACGTATTTGTTTATATGAACGATATTGAAATTTTTTCCAGTAATTTTTTTGGTAGAAAATGCATTATGTCTGAAGACGGTACGACTAATTACCACATCGAACCACATCGGCCTAAAACGGCGCCACATTGTACGTAGTAGCCGACATATAAAACACGTAACAGAATTTGCGTAACTGACGTGCACAGCAGCCGCGCCAGTCAGAGAAGTTGAAGCCGTCGTATGATCCCCAACAAACATGGCCGCCGCCAAGATTGCGGCTGTTGACTTCAACAAAATGACATCACTCGACCGGCCTGCTTGCAGCCATGTTTGTTGGGGAAGATCTGCTAGCCAATCGACGGCTTCAAACGCTTTTGCTGTTATGATTGGACGTAATAAATCTTCAGAATATTTAATATTAGTCTATGCTGACATGTGTAACGACGGTATAAAGTGCGTAACGGAAAAATGTGTACCGCGTAACTGCGTACTGGCTGGTAATTAGTCATACCCATCTGAAGAACGGTTTGTGCTAGATCTTCTGTCATCTCGCGCTATCCTAGCCGCTGCTAGGCCCTCTTGTTTGTGTTTATTTTACATAGTAGTTTATTTTGTTATGGATCCATGTTTGCTTTTATTGTGTTTGATTTAGTTTCTCAGTACTGGCCAAGATATTGGCCGGGAAGAACATTGTCCTGCAATTCCTGAAATTTTAAAACTTGTCCCAAAATGTCCTGAAATTAATGTTTGTCCCGAAATTCTTACAAATGTCTTGAAATTTCTGAAAAAAACGTAAGTTGTGTAGCAGTGCATCTGTAAGTAATTGCGTCAGTGCTTAAAAATATGCTTCACAAGGCATCACACAGCTGTATATGAGTTTATTCTGTTACGTACAAACCCGCTTAGTACAGTACTAGCTGGTTTCTGACAGTTACTGTAGTTTTTTTATGGCTCAGTGACACTATTTTAGCTTGAATGCGTGGTTTTGATGTCCTGCAAAATGTCCTGAAATTTTGCAGTTTTCCTGTCTGGAAAAAAAATTGTCTGTGCCCAGTCCTAACTGAGCATTTCCAAAGTGACCTATTTTTATAGAGTTGGATGTAAAACCTTAACTCAGTCAATCAGCATTTAAGGCAAGTGAATTAATTTGATTATTTTTGCTGCCTTTTTTCTACTAGTTCTCATGCAGTATTTGCTTAGTAATGTCATACGTTCAATGTAGGTTGCTCCTCCGATTCAAGCATGCTTGACTTTGTGCATGTTACATACAGATTTGCATATTATTATTATTATTATTATTATTATTTTTATGCCCAGGTACTAAATTCCCGGGGACTTAGAAATTACAGAATAAAGTAGCAAAAAAAATTATGTAACCGTTGCCACGGACTAGCTGGTAGTGAACGTGCTTTGAAATGAGACCGCATTCCCCCTTTGCAGTGCTATGGACATGTGTTGAAAAGTAGGAGGTCTCTCTCTCGTCGCCTGTGATGTTTGTCGTCCGTTTTCCAGTCTCCTGGTGCTGATAGCCAGTCAGCTGAATGAGGCGTGGATGCTGCTGACAATGTTGCCTTGTCGACATCGGTGCTGGCTTGTGAGCTGATCGAGATTTCGCACTCTCTGGCTACTAGTCTATCCCATGCTCTCTGTATATGTGTAGACTTTGCTGGGTCTGTTGCTTCCCGACAAATCGAACTAGTGGCCTCTGCATCTAGTATTGACCAGTCATCCAACTCACTCACTGGTACTGACAGGATGGACTGCTGGAGATTGCGCGTAGATTATTAT